>Ga0070754_10002227_pt1 | contig 14487 bp, 12 predicted proteins | sample VirMetDEL_Sep_01_FD_75181 | JGI IMG/M metagenome (GOLD analysis project Ga0070754, IMG submission 75181) | Aqueous microbial communities from the Delaware River and Bay under freshwater to marine salinity gradient to study organic matter... | ecosystem: Environmental > Aquatic > Marine >... | reverse complement strand
GTATTTGCGTATAATGTTGGCTTTTTCCATCATTTTATATGTTTTTAAGTATAACAAACACAAAATATAACACCGTATAAAAAACATTAAAACTATGGTTTATCTGCACAATTAGGGTACTTGCAATTGTTATTCAAGGTGCAACTCTCTCCAAACCTTTTAACGTATTTACAAAAGTGCAACTGTTCGCTTTGCCCACTAACATCACCTATACTCAATTTGTCTAGTAGGTGCTTGCCTGTATCTTTTTGGTTTTCAACTTTTTGCTTCATATTTATGTCTTGTTTTTTAGTTAATAAACTGGACAAACTGCGTATAGCTGAATGCCGTTAAAAATTCTTAAACGCTTCTACATAAGGGTCTACTCCATCAAAAATGTACCTTCTTTTGCTTCTAAAGTAATCAAATTCAGTAACACACTTTCTCCCAACTATCTTCTGCCTTTTTATCTTCTTTGTATGTAATTCACAGCTTGTTGACATAGGGTCTGTTTGATGGTTAGGTCTGTGGTACATTAGGATATTGTACATCTTATTATTCCACATAGCCCCTCCCGCAATATTAAATACGTTAGGGCATGGGTAATTACCGTTACTATCCTCATACATCTTGTTTGGGTGCGCTACAATCCAAAAGTAAACATTATTGCTTACTGCAAACCTATCAAAATCACCTAATACTCCCTCTAAATATTGGTCGGAGCGTCCCCCAAATGTTGCATAATCGTTTGTCATTTGATTAAAAGGGTCAATCACACAACCATCTATCCCTTCTTTGATAATCAATTCTAAGAACCGCTCTTTTACATATGCAGGAGTAGGACTAAGTGTTTCAGGGTAGATATAGAAAAACCTACTCGATACAAACTCATAAGCCATTTCATACACCTTTTGTGACGGTCTATTTGGGTTATTAGGCGTACAATCACACCCTAAGTATATTTCTGTAAGGTCATGGTAGAACTCTTGCGCAGGATTATCTTCGGGGGCAAAGATTGCAAACTTAGAACCGTGCTTGATACTGTGCAATAACTTGTACCACTTCATGTAAGAGCTTTTGCCGTAGTTCCCAATTCCACCAAGTAAAGTCACCTCCCCTCGCTTCATTTTGAATTGACTATCAAGGACTTCTAAGCCTACACCATGTACAAAACCATACCCTTCGTTGTAGATTTTTATCGCATCCCCCTTAACATCTTCTCCATACACTACGTCACGAGGTCTTACATTTTCATCGTAGATAGAAGCATCTACCTCGACTTCTTTACGAGTAATCTTATCAATTAAAGAATCTCGCTCAAACACGGCTGTTCCAAATTGATTAAATTTGTATGCAGAGCGTATGGTTCGGGTTGTTTCATTCTTAGTAAAATCCGTTCCACGAACATCAAACCGATTTAGAAACAAACCTTCTGTTACGTCTTGTGGAATACCAAAGCGGGAACAAGCAGACGCTAACTTGTACAGAAATAGGTTTCTCTCGCCTTCTACGAAACTATCTCCCTTGTTTGATAGCCATACAAGCAAATTTGTAAAAGTCTCGTCATATGCGCTTAAAACGTCAAATTGCTCAATCTTCTCAACTTCCTTTATTTTTTTGTAAACAGAAGCCTTTGGATTGATGTAAATATCGGGGTCACAACTCTCGAAGCACAGACGACTTTCATTGATGCCTGATTTGTCTGCATCGGGCATTTCTTCTCTTAATGCTTCAAAGTGCGCTCTATGTTTCTTTGGTTGAGCAATCTTGACTAATGCTTTTAGACCATCGGAAGAAGGAGATATCCAACAAGCATACACATAATCTTTGGAGATTAGTTCTGTTTGATAATCCCTAAGTTCATCTCCCTTACCAATTTTATCGAAGTCTAAAACCAAAAGACCGCTATGTTCGATGATACTAGCATCTGTTCTTTCGGCAGGGAATTTCCCCGACCAAAGCACTATCGGTAAATTTTGTTTGAGTAGATTGCGTTTCTTTTTGTCTATCGTCTTACGAATAGCATCAATCTTTTCAGACTGCTTACAATCTTTTATTCGCTTCAAAGCCTTTTCTACGGAAATGTAGTTTGGCTCTTTAGAGTATATACTTTCAAATATCGTTACTTCCTTCATCTAATATTTTTTTTCAGAACCAATCATCTCTTTCGGGAACATACTGTTTGCTAACACTTGTTTGTTCGACTTTCTTTGTAGGTTCGATAACTTCATCTTCCCAACGTTTCTGATTGATGTATGTGCTTGGGTGTGCAACAAATTGCAATTCCTTACCCTTACAAAAGTCGTCAATCTTTTCCAAAGCTACAAACTTTTCCGAACTTTTTAATTTCTTCCATGCTCTTTCAGCGACAATCTTTTTTGTCTTACGAGGATATGCGTTCCAAAAATCGGCAAAAGTCGGGGCGGTATTTTTATTGGTTACGGACACCTGTTCAGATGTTGTTTCTGAATTTTCAAGAATTTCACTTTCGTCTATTTTGTCAAAAATGGACAATTCTTTATTCTTAGTATTTCTTTCTAACTTATGTAATAAGTTATTAGTACTTCTTTTGTGCATGGTTTTACCGACATCGGAAATTTCTGACATCGGCAAATCTTTATCTAGGGGTGGATTTTCCATAGGTTTATCGTAAATATAGTGCGTCCATCCTGTGAATTGATTGTTCTCATTTTTAGTCTTAACAGAGTGTATGTAACCAATGTTTTGAAGTTCCTTAAACGCTCTATCAACAGTTCCTTTTTTCTCGTTTACTATAACATGAATTTTAGTTTTATAAACATTCCATTTTTCGGCATTTGTCAGTAAATAAAAAAGCAACCCTTTAGCTACCAAGCTGATTTTAGTGCTTCTTGGGATAGAGTTTGGAAGAATTGAAAAATCCTTAGTTAGTTCTGATTTTACAATGTAAGTATTCATAGTCTATAAAAAATGCCCCAATAGTTCTGAATGCTCGCCCATTCTTCCCCATTGAGGCAATAAGATTTCTTTAATTGATATAGCGAGTATCATTTAGCAAATGTACGATATTTTAAGTTATCGTTAAAATACAAGATTTGGCTCGTGCAAATATACACAACTCAAACTAAAAAACAAGCTATTCTATTGAATAAAAGGTAATTTTGAAACATTAGGAGAGGTATGCAAGTAAATTTCGAAATATGAAAAATAGGTTAGTTACAATAGACTCTACGAAAAGAACGCTTACTATTTCAACAAGTGGGTTAGAGGATAAGGGGTATCAATTAATAAACGGTAGTGATATTATTTTAGTAAACTCGCTTGGGAATTCTGTCTATGAACTTAAACTAAGAAACGGATTAATAGCATTGCCTATTGATTTAACAACCCTTAGTAATACAGAATATAATAGCGGGGATGCTCAATCTTCTCTCCAATTCTTATCTGATGTAGGTGGCATAATGAACAAGCCTCCGCCCGAAGAAGCAATACAGATTACATCATCTTCATTTGGAGAGCAACTTGTAGTACAACCAACTACATTTATTCAAACCGCTCCTGTTTATAATCTTATTCCTTCTAATTTTATTGAATACACATCTGCATCAGGAACAACTGGCGTAGATAATAGAATGTTTAAGGTTACAACAGGAACAACCGTTTTTGGATACGGTAAAATACAATCGCTTAGGGCATTAAGTTATAATGCAGGTCAAGGCGGTAGAGCAAGGTTTACTATGCGCTTTGATTCTGCCGTTGCTGATTCTTGGCAAGCGGTGGGTTTGATGAGTATATCGGATGAACTATCCTTTGGTTACAATGGACTTGATTTTGGTATTTGGTATAGAAAAAATGGCTTTGCCGAAGTCAGAACAATTGCTATAACAGGTGCATCAAGTGGTTCAACAGACCTTACGCTTACATTAAACAGTGTTGTTTATACAATTCCGCTAACATCGGGGACAGTAGAGCATAACGCATACGAGGTGGCTGATTGGTTGGAAAACAATCAATCTGTATGGAAAGCCGAACAATTAGACGATACTGTTATTATTTCTGCATTAACCGATGGTGCAAAATCGGGTACATATAGTTTTTCTCATGCCACCGCAACAGGAACAATAACTCAAAATAAAGCAGGAGTTACAAAAACAAGCACTCACATAGTGCAATCTGAGTGGAATGTAAATAATTTAAGCGATTGGAATACACCATTTGACCCTACAAAAGGTAATGTGGCACAAATAACTTATAAGTATTTAGGTTTTGGGGACATATTCTTTTGGTTAGAAAACCCCGATACAGGTCGTTTTCAAAATGTTCATATTATCAAATACACAAATCAAAATACAACACCAAGTTTATTAAATCCTTCTTTTAAATTAGGATTATATGCAGAGTCTGTTGGTAGCACAACTGATTTATCTGTATATTCTGCATCTATGGCTGCGTTTGTAGATGGAACATTAACCAAAACAAAAAATCCAAGAGCAGTAGAAAACACGCAATCAGTGGGAACTGGTGGATTTACAAATATTTTAACTATAAGAAACAGAAACACTTACAACTCGTTTGTAAATCAAGGTGAAATTATCCCTATCATATTGTCTTTGTCTACGGACTCTTCAAAAAGTATAGAAATTAGGGTAGTGGTTAATGGAACGCCATCGGGCGACACAGATTTTACAGAAGTTGGAACTAACCTTGTTTCTGATATTGATGTTACCGCAAACACAATAACAGGTGGTACTTTATTGATTGCAAGCGCATTAAGGATTGAAAAACTAATTAATCTAGACGATTTAGAAATACGGATATTCCCATCTTTTACTTTTTCAATTACAGCAAGATTAACATCGGGTTCGTCAGCAGATGTAACCGCAGCTTTAACGTATTATGAAAGTATATAAAAAATAAAATGGAAGCTATAAAAAGACCTTTACTGTTTGAAACAACCGATGATGGGTTGGTAGATGATGAAAGAACGGCATGGTATCCACAGTTTAAGAAGCTATCGCAAGTGGATATGACTTATGTAGCATGGATAACAGACTACAACTCCCCACTATACTCTCAACCCATAGACAGGCGTAAGGACTTAGCAAAGACAATGCTAAAGACAAAGACAGGGGAAGATATTGTTACAAAATCGGATATAGACTTGGCTGTTATGCTGTACAACGAAATTCAGTACGACCATTTAGCAGAGCAACTAAATAGCCAAAGAAATATTCTTGACGTATTCACAAGGGAACTAAATATTATTCACTCAATGGGGGATGATAAAAAAGACGTAGAGCGTATTATCAAGGCTACCGAAATGCAACAGAGGGCAGAGAAGGAAATTGACCGTTTGCAAGATAAGGTACTGAAACGGATTACGCAAGAGAGTAAGAATAGGGGAAATAAAGTAGAGAACCACTACTATACATGGTCACAGAGAATAAAGAATGAAGCACGTTCATAAGGCATACCAACCTGTATTATATCACGGCATACCTAACTTACAGAGGTCAGATGACCCTGCGAGTGAGTATTGGCAATGGTGGGATGAGCAATACAGAAGGTGTTTGTATGGTTATAAGCCTGATGGGTATCAGAAGATTGCGGGTAGATATTATTTCTATCTAAACTTCTGTAAGATAAAGATGTCAGATGGTACGAGGGAGGAAATATCACACCCTTACTATCGTGACCTAGACCATGAACTATCGGAAGTATTTGAACAAGCCAAAAGGGAACACAAAGGAATTATTCTACCAAAGGCTCGTGAAAAGGGTATTACCTATGATTGTTTAGGACAAGCAATATTGCATGAGGTAGTATTCTATGAAGGGTCGGAAGTAGGTGTTGGCACGGCTATTCCTAAGTACATGGAAAAGGACAAATTAGTTCTTAATGAAATGTATAACCGCTTACCATTAGAGTTAATGGGCGGTACGATACGGAAAAACGAGGACTATTGGAAGTTCGGTATTTCATCCCAAGAGGTGTTACCGAGTGGAGAGCGGATGCCTGAGAAGGAAAGTGGTATACGCTCGGTAATACACTTTAGACCCAACTTCAACAAAATCATAGACGGCTTTAACTCCTTGCGTTTATCGTGGGCGTTCTACGATGAGTGCGGATTAATGAATAAAATGCTCACCATCCATAACAAGAACTTAGCGACCTTCATGCGTGGAGATACACAGTTTGGAACAATGATATACGGTGGTACGGCAAAATCGTTTGACAGCAAGGATAACGACTACGAGAAGATGTACGACATGGCAGACGACCTAAACCTAATCAAGTTTGAGGTATATGCCCGAAAAGCGTTACACGGATTTATAGACTACAAGACAGGCAAGAGCGATGAAGAGGGTGCGCAGAAATGGATAGACGAAAAGATGTATAAGCCTGTTGAGAACGATAAGTTGGCATTAGCACAGCGTCAGCAGGAGTACCCATCAGAACCCGAACACTTTTGGATGCGCAAGAGTGGTGGTATATTACCGTTGGGGATAATAAACGACCAAATAAAAAACATTAAAGCCGATAAGCGTTTTAATGCTCGAACAAAGGAACACGGACTTTTAGAGCGTGGCGACCTAAAGTGGGTGCGCAACTTTGGAGGGGAAGTAGAGTGGCATCCCAACCCCAAAGGGGCGATGCTTATCTACCAACACCCTAAGCATTTAGATAGTAACATCAAGTACAGTAATCTATACGTTGGGGGCGTTGACCCCTACAACAAAGTAGAAACGGTAGAAACAGATAGTATGGGTGCTTGTATTATCTACAAGCGGTTTATAGGCATATCGGAAGAGTGTGAAATGCCTGTTTTGGAATACGTAGACCGACCCACAGCAACAGTGTTTGAGGTGGGTAAGAAGTTTCAAGACAAGGATGTGTTCTACAATAACCTGTACAAGATAGCGAGGTATTACGACTGTAAGCTATTGGTGGAAGATACCGACACGCAGCTATTTGCTAAGTTTAAAGAGTGGTCAGCGGACTATAAAGTATTAGCCCCTATCCCCACAAACGAGGTGAGCGCAAGGACAAATCAGAAGAATAGATACGGAATTTCACCAACGGAAGGGGTAAAAGTGAATTTATCTAACCATCTCGACACGTATTTGAAGGCACATCCCGAAAGTATATTATTTTTGCGGTTACTGCAAGATTTGAGAAAGTGGGGTGCAGCAAACACGGATATAGCGATAGCCTTTGGATATTGCTTATTATATGATAGCGACCTAAATGCAAAAAGAAGGGTTGCTAAGGAAGATAAACATGGGGAGGAAGTACAAAGACCTTTTGGAGCGCAATTTGTAAGGCGTAACGGAAAGTTGGTTTGTGTTACTGATGACCATTTCTTTTACGGCAAACAGAGTCAAACAGTCAAAGACAAATAATGGCAAACACACAGAACGTTACGAAACCGAAGCAGAATATTCCTGAAAGCAAAAAGAATGATGATTGGTATAAACAAAACATATACTACGGGCTTTCGCTATATGGTAGCCCCTCCGCAGTAGCGCAGAGGGATTTAATGAATAGGAACTGGCGAGTATATCAAGGCGATATAGGAAGCGATGAATTTAATCACTTACTATACCCCGAAGGAAGCGCAGACCCAACATTAACAGTACAAGCTATCTTTAGGAACTACCAATTAGCCTTTCCGTTAATCCAACAAAGGATTGGAGAGTACATTTCACAGAAGATAAATGTTAGTGTAGAGATTATTAATAGAGAGGCTGTGTTAGCGAAGCAAGAGCGCAAGGCTGCTATCATGGCTGAGAAGATAGCGAAAAAAGCAATAGCAGATATAGAGCAGAAGCTAGGAATTGAAATTCCTGTTGAGGAAAAATCATTAGGATTGCCCGATGACTTAAAGAAGTTAGAGCAAATGAAGATAAGGGAAGCTGCGGAAGATTTTATGCTCAATGGGATTAATTACCTAATGACCAATTATGATTTCAAGGAGTTTGTAAAAAAGGGATTAGAAAGTTACCTTATTACGGGTGGTTTTTTGGGTATCAATAGGCGAGTGAACAATGACCCTGTAGCTGAAAGGGTTATACCACAAGATGCCTTTGTGATGATGAAAAGTGATGATGATAATGTACAATGGGGTGATGGTTGGCTAACAATGCGTTGGTTATCTATCCCTTCGGTTTTAGATAGTCTTCAGTTAAATGATAAACAAGTAGATGAATTAGAGAAGCTACAAAGCATGACCGCTTCGGAGTTTAACACGCTATATGTGCAAAACTCTAATTGGTACGATGGCTTTGGAATAGATTATTTCTATCGCAATATTGGGCAAGAGGACGCTAAGGTGTTAGTAGTTGAAATGGAGTGGAGAAGCACATCTCATATGTACATTAAAAAGAGTAAGAATAAATACGATGATGATTCTTATTTTTACAAGAAACTAACAGAGGACGAGTATAATGATTTAAGCAAAAAGAAGAAGGGCGAATTAGAGAAAGTTCCATTCCACGACTTGCGTAAGGCAACGATGGTTGGACATGATATGCTTTTAGATAAAGGTAGGGTAAAAGACCAATTCAGAAGTGAGAGATATGGGTATGGCAGAGTTCCATTGCAATTATATGGAGTTCAGAAGAACCCGATGTTAGCACTTATGACTATTCTCGCTCCACTACAAATAGAATACTCTATTGGATGGTTTCATATCGAGAGATTATTAGCACAGTCGGGAGGTAAGGCAATCGAGTTATGGATGCACAACAAACCTTCGGGATGGTCAAATGAAAAGTGGCTATTCCATGCTCGACATAAGGGGGTAATAGTTAGAGAGTGGACAGAAGATAAAGGGATGCTAAGTGATGAGAGGGGTATGCAACAAGCTATTGACTTGGGGCTATCTTCTTCCTTACAGTATCTTATTCAGTATGTAGGATTGATAGAGCAAACAGCTTATAGGCTTGTCGGTACTAATCCCGCAGCACAAGGGTTTTTACGTGGGGATGAGTTGGTTGGTAACGTACAGGCAAACCTAGTACAGAGCGCAACAAGCGCAGCACCCATCTATTATGATATTAAAAGGGTGATAGAAATGGCATTAAATGATGCAGCCAATAAGATGAAAACGTGGTGGAAAGAGGGGGATGTGAAGGTTTGGTTGGGAGATAAGGAAATCATACCAATGAAGGTAACTTCCGATATGGCTAACTATGAGTATGGTCTTTTTGTGAAGAACGATGCGAGTGATGAAAGGGCAATACAGCGATTAGAGCAACTTTCACAGTTGGCATTACAGAGTGGTGGTGCAGAGTTTATTGATGTGCTAATGGAAATGGAGGAAGGAGAAAATGCGAGTGAAAAACGTGCTATTGTGAAGAAGGGCATGAGCGAAATCCGCAAGCGTCAACAAGAGATGCAACAGCAACAAGCGCAAGTTCAACAGCAAATGGCTGAGGCGAAACAACAAGAAGTAGCATTGAAGGGCGAGGAAGTTCGTGTTAAGGGAGAAACCCCGATAGCGGTGGCTCAAATAAACAAAGAAGCGAAGGAAAATGTGAAGCGCATGGATATTGAGCATGATGAAAATGTAGAAGAAATAAGGGGAGCGCAAGAGCAAGAGAAGATTATATTGGATAATCAAACTAAAAAAAGTAGCACACCCAAACAACAATAGGCGTTCTTTCGTTTCTAACTCTTTAGATTTGTGAATTAATTATTATAATTTATGGCTGAAAATATTGAAAAAACTGCGATAGAACAAGCAGAAGAAAAAGAACAAGGTGTAGAAGTAAAAACAGAAGCACCTGCTGAAACCGAAAATAAAACAGCACAAGATGTTGTTGCGGAGTCGCAAACAGACGATGACGATGATGATGATTTTACGGTTTCCGATTGGATGAACTTTGACGATGATGAGGATGAAAGTGACAAGATAGGTGAAGGGGCAGAGAAGAAAGAGGATAAGATTGAAGAACCTATCGAAGCGAGTGGCGATGAATGGTGGGCTATTGGGGCTAAGAAGTTAGGAGTTGATGCAAAGAGCGAGGAAGAGTTTTTAGAGGCAACTAGGCAAAAGGAAGTTTTTGTGGATGCTGCCGATAAGGTAAGTGCTAAATTAAAGTCTTACTTGGATTATAGCGATGAAAACCTATTAAAAGCTGAATACGAGGCTTTAGGTTGGAGCAAAGAAGATATTAACAAAACATTAAGCGCATTAGAGAAGAATGGCAATTTAGAAATCGAAGCCATTAAGGTTCGCAATAGCATAAAAGGTTCTATAAAGGACAGGCAATTTGCGATAGAGAACGAGAGGAAACAAGCACGAGATAAGGAGTTGAGCTTCGTATCTACTGTGAATAACAACACATCTAAGGCGATTAATGAAACTGAAAAGATTTTCGGGTTCAAGGTAGCCAAAGATGAGGCGGGGGTTTCTAAATGGAAATCAGAGATGACAAAGTACATCACAACTGGCGCATTCCAAAAAGAAATAAACGCTATTACAGAAGCAGCCTTTAAGGGAAATCCGAAGGGGATGATTGAGTTGGCGCAGTTTTTACGAGGGAAAGACGGTATCATAAAAGGGCTTGTTCAAAAAGGAAAGGGCGAGAAAGCGGAGGAACTTTTACAAGACTTACGAAACTCATCTGATAACGGACGGGCGAAATCAGAAGATGTTGGTAAGAAAGGTTCGACTGTTGGATGGTTCTAAGCCTAAAACATTGATAACGAAAAAAGAAAAAAAAGACCATGTATAATTTACAATACAGCGAGGCAACTTATGATGCGTCAACTTGTTTGACGGAGAATAACCTGATTGCCAACCTAAACAAAAAGCCACAGGTTATTGATACCCTGCATTTTGCACAAAAAGGGTATACAATGAACTTTATGACTTCTGCGTTTGGAAGCGATAGCACGGGCAGATTACGCCTTGCTAACGATAATGTATCTTGGGCGGTACAGCAAAGACCATTTTCTCCTATCATCTTTAGAGGATATGTGAGTGGTTCAACTGCATCTGATGGTGCTATTATAGCATTAACTCAGAACGCTCCTGCATACGGTGACTCTCTAAAGACAGAGGGTGGATACGTTGTGCAAGTAGCATCTGTACCTACGAAGGTAACGGGTGGTTATAGTGTGAAATTAAAGTCACCTGTAACAGTACCTACAGCTGAGTTTGCGATAAACAAGAAAGCGGGACATATTGGAACTAAATTTCCAAATGGTTCTAAGCAAGGTTACGGAAGAGTAGCGGGGCTTGATTGGTATCACAACTGGTTTGCCATTGCTCGTAAGTCTTTGGATGTTGATAATTCATTACTAACTACTGTTACATGGGTAACCAACCCTACTGATGGTTCTAAGTATTGGTTCTTCAACTATCAGAAGCAACTATTAGAGCAGCACCAATGGGAATTGGAGCAGCAAAGATGGTTCGGTCAGAAAACAACTTCTGACAATGGTTCAACTTGGATGACTGATGATGAGGGTAATCCTATCATTTCAGGTGCAGGTTATATCGAGCAAACTGCGGGTGCTAACTCTGACACTTATGTTCCTTACCAAAGCAACTTGGTGGAGAAAATCAAGGATAGAATTGTATCACTAATTGAGTTTGGTGGTGCTGCAACCTATGCTAAGATTACTGCACATACAGGTGACGGTTATGGAGCAAGAGCGTTTGACGCTGCTATGCGTGATGACTTCAAGGAAGGTTACAAGACTTTATTCTACAACGCAGTAGCGGGTAAGGAGATTGAAGTTGGAGAGAAATTTAAGTCTTACTCATTCATGGGTAAAGATGTTGTTCTTATGCCTAATATGTTGTTCATTGACCCACGTATTCACGTAGGTTCGCAGATTGAAGGTAAGGATAGTTCAGCATTTGATATGTACTTCTTCCCTGTATATGCTGCGGGACAAGGACAGAATATTGCTTCTGCTTACCGTGTTGATGCACAAGGTCGTGGTGACAGACGTTTCATTGCAAAATATGAAGCGGGTATGATTTCACCTGAGAGTGGTGCGCCAATGTGGGCTGCAAGTGGTTATGACGGACACAAAGAACACTATCTGAGTGAGCATATGCTTGCGGTGTTCAATCCCGAAGAAACTGCTTCACTTAAAGCTGTTGCAGCATCTTAATGATTTGATTTTAAAGGTGAGGGTTGAAATGCCCTCACCACTTTTTTATATTTAAAAACTATAATAAACAGAATATGGCAAACAGAAATTCGGTAGCCAAAGCAACAGAAGTTGAAGATGAAGTTACCTTTGGTGTTATTAGAAGGAACAAGGAGTTTGTGAAGCATAATGCTCCTATCAAGTTTTCGGATTACCGAGATAAAGATGGGCGATATATGCAGATGAAGTTTGACAAGAGTGATAAAAAGAATTATGATATTTATGGGGAGATGGTTTGGAGTGTTACGGTTTCGGACGAACCTGTTTACTTTAACCTAAAAGACCCGATTGATAATTTGAAATTCAGGTTTGCGAAGCAGATGCGAGATAAGGACTTACATCCTTTTCAAGCGAGTTCACCGATACTTGTTATTGATGAACCTGAGATGGAAGATGCGTTTGCGGTAGACCGATTCAATTTGGAAATAAAGGCTAAGAATATACTTGCCGAGAAGTTAAGTAACCCGAAGGACAGGCGTGAATTTGCGTATTACTTTGGCTTACACGAAGGCAATGACAATAGGGTTATGAAGAGTTTAATAGAGAAGGCGAATGATGACCCTAAAGGATTTATTGAGGCATATGAGGATGATTACAAGCACATCGTTATTTTAGTGCGTAAAGCGGTTGACTTAGGGATAGTGAGCCGTAAGGGAGAAATAGGAATTTTCTACTTCAACGAGCATCAGTTGGGAGTATCGTTTGACGACATTGTGTCGGAACTTGTCAAAGACGAGGCGTTACTAACCTTATTGAACTCTGAGGTAGCTAAGAGGTAAATAGTAAAAGGCGTTAGATGACAAACTTAGAAATGGGTGAACAGTTAGACCTTGAACTCGATGAGAGTGGAGGTTTATGGTTTAATGATGACGAAAAGTCTGATTGGTTAAACAAGGCTGTTGACAAATTTGTAGAGAATGTTTATTTAACGTTTGAGGTAGACGAGTCGTCAAGAGAGAAATTACGCCTTTTGGTAAAGACAAGTGCTTTGCAATCGGGTTCTTCTTTTGATTTGTCTTTGATTACTGATTTATTTTACCTTTTGAGTTTGACAGGAAGTTTTACTGTTAATTCGGGTGGAGCAAGTCATTTGATAACACGAAGGATTGCCCCCCAACAAATAGACGACCTTGATGACCAAGACCCTTTTAGTAAGGGTATAAATGCCGACCCTCGATATGAGAGTATTGGGGATGTCTTGGAGATAAAGAGTGTTACGCCTCCCGTAAATGTGTATGCTCTATATTTGAAAAGACCAAAGGTAGTGGATATTGCAGGTACTCCTGACGATGTTTTGGACATACCGATACAGTTCCACAACGAAATTGTTGATTTCGCTCGTGACATGGCATTGGAGAATATGAACTCTCCGAGATATGCTACGGCAAAGAATGAAACAAGAGAAAATTAATTTAGAACAAAAAAAAATAGATAAATAATGGCACATCAAACCATTCCCGACAGTCTACCTTGCGTATGTACGCCTATTCCACAATGCGTGGATGTGGTTGCTGCTGCAACGGCAGACCCGACTATCGCAACTGGGGTATTAACTATACCTTCTGTTGGCGAAACCCGCACTATCAATTATTTTGATATTGTGGATATTGACTTAACTTGTGCTGCTACTGCTGTTGCACAGGTGAACACTATTGCACCATCCTCTTTTGCGGTTGGTACTTGCTGTGGTTCATCTGCTGTATACGAGATTCAGTTGTCACAAGTACAATGTGAGGATGTAGTAGTACGTACTTACAATGTAGATGTAAACGAGGACACAACTGCTGCGGAAATCGTAGATAGCTTTGTGGCACAGATTAATGCTGATTCTTTAGCATTTGTTACTGCTGCTGATGGAGGTTCTACCTTCACGCTAACTGCTGATACTGCGGGATGTGCGTTCAACGTAGATTACATCACCGATAATTTGGTAAACATAGCGACTACCGCCAACACAGTTGGAGCGGGTCAGTCGGCTAATTTGACTTACGATGGCGTACCTGCTGCTAATTTTAGCATAAGCGAAGTCTATCATACATTGGACATCCGTTACCGTAGCTTTGTAATTAATCCTGTAAAGGGTTGTGAAGATTGCTACAAGTCATGCGAAGAATTTTGCAGACTGTATGTGGTGGACGATGCTGATGGAGATGCTTGGCTGACAGCGTTCTACGACATCACAGATGGAACTGCAACTGCTGCGGGCTATTTAGCTAAGAGCGTTGTTAACCCATCGTGTTAAGAGCCTAATACCTTAGGATTGTGAGGGGTGGTGTGTAAAAGCATCACCCTTTTTTTTGTTTTATTGAGAAAATGTTTTATCTTTGATATTATGAAAGGAGAAGAAGAAATAAG
>Ga0070754_10002222_pt1 | contig 14506 bp, 16 predicted proteins | sample VirMetDEL_Sep_01_FD_75181 | JGI IMG/M metagenome (GOLD analysis project Ga0070754, IMG submission 75181) | Aqueous microbial communities from the Delaware River and Bay under freshwater to marine salinity gradient to study organic matter... | ecosystem: Environmental > Aquatic > Marine >... | reverse complement strand
TGAGGCCAGTACCGCCACCACCGATCAAACCGCCAACAGGCGCTCACGTAACTTGCCGATTTCATCGCGGGTTTGCGCCGCCGCTTCGAACTCCAGATCCCGCGCCAGCTGGTACATTTTCTCTTCCAACTGGCGGATACGCTTGGCGATCTCGCTCGGCGAGCGCAGTTCGTTTTCGTACTTGGCGCTTTCCTCGGCGGCCTTGGCCATGCCTTTGCGCTTCTTGCTGCGCGAGCCGGGCACGGTGGCGCCTTCCATGATATCGGCGACGTCCTTGAACACGCCTTTGGGCGTGATGCCGTTCGCCAGGTTGAAGGCGATCTGCTTGTCGCGACGGCGCTCGGTCTCGCCAATCGCCCGCTCCATGGAGCCGGTGATGCGGTCGGCGTAGAGAATCGCCCGGCCATTGAGGTTACGCGCCGCACGGCCGATTGTCTGGATCAGCGAACGCTCGGAGCGCAGGAAGCCCTCCTTGTCCGCGTCCAGAATCGCCACCAGCGACACTTCCGGCATGTCCAGGCCTTCGCGCAGCAGGTTGATCCCCACCAGCACATCGAAGGTGCCCAGGCGCAGGTCGCGGATGATCTCCACGCGCTCCACGGTGTCGATGTCCGAGTGCAGGTAGCGCACGCGCACGCCGTGGTCGGCCAGGTAGTCGGTCAAGTCTTCGGACATGCGCTTGGTCAGCGTGGTGACCAGCACCCGCTCTTCCAGAGCCACGCGCTTGCTGATTTCCGAGAGCAGGTCGTCGACCTGGGTCAACGCCGGGCGGATTTCGATCTGCGGGTCGACCAGGCCGGTCGGGCGCACCAGTTGCTCGATCACGCGCCCCGCATGCTCAGCCTCATAATTGCCGGGCGTCGCCGAGACGAAGATGGTCTGCGGGCTGATGCGTTCCCATTCGTCGAAGCGCATCGGCCGGTTGTCCAGCGCCGACGGCAGGCGGAAGCCGTATTCCACCAGGGTTTCCTTGCGCGAACGGTCGCCCTTATACATCGCGCCGACTTGCGGCACGCTGACGTGGGATTCGTCGATCACCAGCAGCGCGTCGTCCGGCAGGTAGTCGTAGAGCGTCGGCGGCGGCGCTCCGGATTCACGGCCCGAGAGGTAGCGCGAGTAGTTTTCGATGCCGTTGCAGTAACCCAGTTCCAGGATCATCTCCAGGTCGAAACGGGTGCGTTGTTCCAGGCGCTGGGCTTCCACCAGCTTGTTGTTGGCGCGCAGGTATTCCAGGCGCTCGGCCAGCTCGACCTTGATGCCCTCGACGGCGCCCATCAGGGTTTCGCGGGCGTGACGTAGTGGCTTTTGGGGTAGAAGGTGAAACGCGGCAGTTTGCGGATCACTTCGCCGGTCAACGGGTCGAACGCCGACAGGCTCTCGACTTCATCGTCGAACAGCTCGATGCGGATCGCTTCCAGGTCGGACTCCGCCGGGTAGATGTCGATCACATCGCCGCGCACGCGGAAGGTGGCGCGAGCGAAGTCCATGTCGTTGCGCGTGTATTGCAAGCTCGTCAGCCGACGCAGCAGTTCGCGCTGGTCGAGTTTGTCGCCACGGTCGACGTGCAGCACCATCTTCAGATAGGTTTCCGGGCTGCCGAGACCGTAGATGCACGACACCGTGGTGACGATGATCGCGTCCTTGCGCTCCAGCAGCGCCTTGGTCGCTGACAGACGCATCTGCTCGATGTGGTCGTTGATCGATGCGTCCTTCTCGATAAAGGTATCGGAGGACGGCACATAGGCTTCGGGCTGGTAGTAGTCGTAGTAGGAAACGAAGTACTCCACCGCGTTGTTCGGGAAGAACGCCTTGAACTCGCCATACAACTGCGCGGCCAGGGTTTTGTTCGGTGCCAGTACCAGGGTCGGGCGGTTGATCTGCGCGATCACGTTGGCGATGCTGAACGTCTTGCCCGAACCGGTCACCCCGAGCAGCGTCTGGTGCGACAGGCCCGCTTCGATGCCTTCGACCATCTGGCGAATCGCTTCGGGTTGATCGCCGGCGGGTTCAAAGCGGGTGACGAGCTGGAAATCCGACATAACGTACCTCTTTCAAGTCACCCCCGGCTGCACTCCACCAAGGACGAAAAAAGCTCAGCGACCCGCGAATTTTCATCGCAGGTTGCAGGAAAAAACCATGATAGCTGTAGAAGTGGTGACGAATGTGCCGGGTTTCAAGGCAATCGTCCGACCTGCCGTCTACGCTCAAGGTTCGATTAAGACTGACGGTCGGTAAATAAACCGAAAAACTTGGCCGAAAAGCCGTTTCGGTTGTCGCCCTTGACCGTGATGGCCTCTATACTAGCTCCCCGTTTGTGCACCGCTCTAGTGCATTCGGCTGGAGCGCGACACGTCCCTCCTTTCCCCCAAAGAGCTGCCGCAAAAATGAGCCTGTTCTCCGCTGTCGAAATGGCACCACGCGATCCAATCCTGGGCCTCAACGAAGCATTCAACGCCGATACACGAACCACCAAGGTCAACCTTGGCGTGGGCGTTTACTGCAACGAGGAGGGGAAGATTCCACTCTTGCGTGCCGTTGCCGAAGCGGAAGCCATTCGCGTGGCGCAACACGCCGCCCGTGGCTACCTGCCGATCGACGGGATCGTGGCCTACGACCAGGCTGTGCAAAAGCTGCTGTTTGGCGCTGACTCGCCGCTGCTGAGCGCTGGCCGTGTGATTACCGCACAAGCGGTCGGCGGCACCGGCGCGCTGAAGATCGGTGCAGACTTCCTCAAGCAACTGCTGCCCAATGCCGTGGTTGCCATCAGCGACCCAAGCTGGGAAAACCACCAGGCGCTGTTCGAAAAAGCCGGCTTCCCGGTGCAGACCTACCGCTACTACGACGCCGCCACCCACGACGTGAACCGTGCCGGCCTGCTCGCCGACCTCAACGCCCTGCCGCCGCAATCGATCGTGGTGCTGCACGCCTGCTGCCATAACCCGACCGGCGTCGACCTGAGCCCGGCCGACTGGCAACAAGTTCTGGACGTGGTCAAGGCGAAAAACCTGGTGCCGTTCCTCGACATGGCCTACCAGGGTTTTGGTGATGGCATTTACGAAGACGCCGCCGCGGTGCGCCTGTTCGCGGAATCGGGCCTGACGTTCTTTGTATCGAGCTCGTTCTCCAAGTCGTTCTCCCTGTACGGCGAACGCGTGGGCGCGCTGTCGATCGTCAGCGAATCCAAGGAAGAAAGCGCGCGCATCCTGTCCCAGGTCAAGCGTGTGATCCGCACCAACTACTCCAACCCGCCGACCCACGGCGCGGCGGTCGTGGCCGCAGTGCTGAACAACCCTGAGCTGCGCGCCCAGTGGGAAGCCGAGCTGGCGGAGATGCGCCTGCGCATCCGTGGCATGCGCGAGCAGATGGTCGCCGAACTGGCCAAGGCTGCGCCGGGCCACGACTTCAGCTTCGTCGGTCGCCAGCGTGGGATGTTCTCCTACTCCGGCCTCACCGTTGAGCAAGTCACCCGTCTGCGCACCGAGTTTGGCATCTACGCGCTGGACACCGGGCGTATCTGTGTGGCCGCGTTGAACCAGTCGAACATTGGTGCGGTAACGAAGGCGATTGTTCAGGTTCTATAAACCTGGCGGCGCTGAACGAAGGGAAGCTACGGCTTCCCTTTTTAATGCCTGTCAGAAAACGCCCTGCTCCCCTAGACTGAACCCCGACTGCCCCTTTGCTGTGAGAGCCCTATGAGAAACGACGACCTGGACCTGCGTGCCGACCGCGACGAACTGGACCACTTCACCCCGCGCGCGCCGCAAGCCAAGCGCCAGAAAAGCCTGGTCTTGCAAGTGGCCCTCGGCGTATTCCTCGGCGGGCTGGCCCTGTGGCTGGTGCAATTGGGTGCGACAGCGATAATGGCCAAATTGGCGATGGGTACCCTGCAATTCGGCGGCTGATGATGATTGAAAGGTGGGAGGGGCAAGCCCCCTCCCACATTGGTTTTATGGGGTTGCCAGGACGCGTTCCTCCAGTAACCTTACGAAGCTGTTCAGGCTCTGCGACACCGTGCCTCGGCGCCAGATCAACCAAGTGTGCAAGACGCGGAAACTGTCCGTCAGCGGCCACACACTCACCGTGGTAAACCCCGGCATGCTTTCCAACATGCTGCGCGGCATCAGCGCCAGGCCGGCCCCGGCGCTGACGCAGGCAAGCATGCCGTGGTAGGACTCCATCTCGAAAATCCGCCCCGGCACCGCGCCGTCCTGTGCGAACCAGCGCTCGAAGTGGTGGCGGTACGAACAGTTGGAGCGAAAGGTATAGATGCTTTCCCCGTTCACATCCTGCCCGCGGGTGATCGGCGCGTGATGCAGCGGTGCAATCACCACCATCTCCTCCTCGAACACCGCCAGGCCCTCCAGGGTGGCATGCAACACCGGTCCATCGACGAATGCCGCCGCCAGACGCCCCGACAACACGCCTTCGATCATCGTGCCCGAGGGCCCGGTACTCAGGTCCAGCTCGACCTTGGCGTGCTTCTGGTTATATGCCGCCAGCAGTGCGGGAATACGCACCGCTGCGGTGCTTTCCAGCGAACCGAGGGCAAACGCGCCCTGGGGCTCCTCGCCCGCCACCGTGGCACGGGCTTCCTGTACCAGGTCGAGAATACGCCGCGCATAGCCGAGGAAATTCCACCCGGCCGGGGACAGACGCAGGCGGCTCTTCTCGCGGATAAACAGCGCCACGCCAAGATCCTGCTCCAGTTGCTTGATGCGCGTGGTCAGGTTGGACGGCACCCGATGAATCAACTGCGCGGCGGCGCTGATGCTGCCTTGCTCGGCAACGGCCTTGAAGATTTCCAGCTGCACCAGGTCCAAATCATTCTCCAATCGTGAACGTATCGCTTAATATTATTCACTTTCCAGAAAAGATATAGCCCCTTACGCTGATTCCAATCCAAACCTTCAGCAGGACGGTGCCATGAACGCTATCGCTCACCAGACCCACGCCCTCTCGATCAACCCCGCCACCGGCGAAACGGTCGGCAGTTACCCGTATGAAAACGAGAGCAAGCTGGACGCCACCCTCAACCGTGCGACCGCCGCTTTCCGCACCTGGCGCCGCCAGCCGCTCAGCCAGCGCGCAGAGCGGTTGCAGGCCCTGGCCGGCGTGCTGCGTGAGCAAGCCGAAGCCATGGCGCAGATGATCACCCTGGAAATGGGCAAACCCATCACCCAGGCCCGCGCCGAAATCGAGAAATGTGCGCAACTCAGCGAATGGTACGCCGCCCACGGTCCAGCCATGCTCGCCGCGGAACCGACGCTGGTGGACAACGGCAGCGCGCACATCGAATACCGCCCGCTGGGCCCGATCCTCGCGGTGATGCCGTGGAACTTCCCGGTCTGGCAAGTCCTGCGCGGCGCCGTGCCGACGCTGCTCGCCGGCAACACTTACGTGCTCAAACACGCACCGAACGTGATGGGCAGCGCCTACCTGATGAAAGCGGCGTTCCACAAAGCCGGCTTTGCCGAAGGCCTGTTCGAAGTGCTCAACGTGACCCAGGACGGCGTTTCCAAAGCCATCGCCGACCCACGCATCGCCGCCGTCACCCTCACCGGCAGCGTGCGCGCCGGTATGGCCATCGGCGCCCAGGCCGGTGCCGCGCTGAAGAAATGCGTGCTCGAACTGGGCGGCTGCGACCCGTTCATCGTGCTCAACGACGCCGACCTCGACGCCGCCGTCCAGGCCGCGGTGATCGGCCGTTTCCAGAACAGCGGCCAAGTCTGCGCCGCGGCCAAGCGCCTGATCATCGAAGCCGGCGTGGTGGACGCCTTCACCGCCAAGTTCGTCGAAGCCAGCCGCCAACTGGTGATGGGCGACCCAACCTCGACCCACACCTACGTCGGCCCGATGGCCCGCTTCGACCTGCGCGACGAACTGCACGGCCAGGTCCAGGCGACCCTGGCAGAAGGCGCGACCCTGCTGCTGGGCGGCGACAAAGTGCCCGGCGCCGGCAACTACTACGCACCGACCGTACTGGCCGACGTCACCGACCAGATGACCTCGTTCAAACAAGAGCTGTTCGGCCCCGTCGCCTCCATCATCAGCGCCCGCGACGCCGATCACGCCGTGGCCCTGGCCAACGACAGCGAGTTCGGCCTGACCGCGAGCATCTTCACCCGCGACTCGGCGAAAGCACGCGAGATCGCCGACCAGCTGGAAACCGGCGGGATCTTCGTCAACGCCTTCAGCGTGTCCGACCCGCGGGTGGCGTTTGGCGGCGTGAAGAAAAGCGGCTTTGGGCGAGAGTTGTCGCACTTTGGCGTGCGGGAATTCTGCAATGCGCAGACGGTGTGGCTGGATCGCAAATAATCCAAAGCAACCCCTGCGGCAAGGGAGCGTGATCCCGCGGGGCTGCGCAGCAGGCTCAGCAGCGGATATGCCGGCGCACGCACTGCACCAGCCCGTCCAGCGCCTCTGACTTCACTGGCGCGAGCACACACACCGTGTGCTCGCGTTCACCTTCGGTCACGGTCAGGGTGTAATGCACCTGGCCTGGATTACCGGGTTCCGGCGCGGTGCTTTGCGGCAACTGAAAGAAGTGTGAAGCCTCGATCAGTTGCCGCAACTCTTGCTGGTCCGCCTCGGGCAGCGTCTCCAGTTCCACGGTGTTCGGTCGGGCCAGGCCCGGGAAAAACGCGGGTCCCCCAATTTCCTTGATCGAAATTTGCATGGCTGTTCCTCACCGCCCAGGCGGGTTGTCAGACGTTAATGCCCACTGCTTTCCAGCCTTCCTTCACCGCCTTGTGCTCGGCCTTGCCAGCACCGTACAGCCGACCGGCAATGTCGTAGGTGATGCGCGCGAAACGCAGAAACCCCGCGTTCGGCCGCAACCGCGCATCGCGTAACGCGTCATACCAGATACGCCCTGCGCGCTCCCAGGCAAACCCGCCGATCTTCGTGGCTACCTGATAGAACGCATGGTTGGGAATACCGGAATTGATATGCACCCCGCCGTTGTCCTCATAGGTCTGCACGAAATCGTCCATATGCCCCGGCTGAGGGTCCTTGCCCAGCAGCTTGTCATCGAACGCGGTGCCCGGCGCTTTCATCGAGCGCAACGCAGTGCCTTTGATTTTCTTGGTAAACAACCCTTTGCCGATCAACCAATCCGCATCTTGCGCCGTTTGCTGCAGCGCGTACTGCTTGATCAGTGAGCCGAACACGTCGGACAGCGACTCGTTCAACGCACCGGATTGATTGAAATACATCAGCTTGGCCTCATCCTCGGTCACACCGTGGGCCAACTCATGGCCAATGACATCAAGGGCTATCGTGAACCGGTTGAATAGCTGCTGATCGCCATCACCAAACACCATCTGGCTCGAGTTCCAGAATGCATTGTTGTAGTTCTGGCCAAAATGAACGGTCGCGTCCAGCGCCATACCGGCGTCGTCTATGGAGTTGCGGTCGAAGACCTGATCGAAAAAATCGAATGTGGCGCCCAACCCATCGTAGGCCTCGTCCACCGCCACATCACCACTGACGGGTTGCCCTTCGCCACGGATCAACTTGCCCGGCAGGCTATCGGCGCCCTCGGCGCTGTAGATCGAACGCCGTTTTTCGGCGCCCATGGGCAGGGCCATGTGGGCGGCCCCTTTGGCGGGTACGGCAACCATGCGCAACGAACGGAACGTGCTGTCTTTGGCGCGTGTGCGTAACGCGACTTCCCGTTGCGCTTTATCGCCGTTGCGGGCGATCTGGTCGAGCATGTATGGCGGGATCAGGCAGAAAATCGGGTTGCGATGCTGGCGAACACACATTGGCTGGCTCCATTTTGGCGTGGGGTGAACGTCCGGGTAACCGTTCAAGAATAGTCCTGCCGTGGCGGCTTGGGCCAAATTGTCATGAAGCTATGCTGCAGTAGTGTTAATCCGAGGACTGCGAGGAACTTACAATGCCCCCACGCGCCACCAAAATCGACCTTTCGCACCGCCCCCGGCTCGCCGACCTGCGCCCGTTGCTCGCGGCCGGCCCCAGCCTCATGGAGGCCAGGGCGGCGACTGCGCGTGTCACCGCGGCCAAGGACCTGCAGGACCGGCGCGGCTACGCTGAAGCGTTTCTCGACCGCTTCGTGGTGCCATGGCCCACGGTGGATGAAGCCCTGCTGGCTGACGTACAGCCGCTGCGCCTGGACTACACGCATTTCTCAGTGACCATGTCGCGCTCGAGGCGACTGGCACTCTACGTGGGCGCCAATATCGATGGCGCACAGCATGTGGATATCATCCGCAGCAACGACGCCTGGGCCTACGACGGCCGCCTGCCCATCAGCGCACAGGTGGGTGATGCGCTCTACACCGACAATGGCCTGGACCGCGGTCATCTGGTGCGCCGACAGGACCCCAACTGGGGTGACGCGGCCAACACCGCCAATGCCGACACCTTCCACTTCACCAACTGCTCACCGCAGATGAGCGGGTTCAACCAGAAGACCTGGCTGGAACTCGAGGACTACATTCTCGATAACACTCAACGCTGGAAAGCCCGGGCCACGGTGTTTACCGGCCCGGTGTTGGCGGACGACGACCGCGTCTACCGGGGCGTTAAAATCCCCAAAGCATTCTGGAAAGTGGTCGCCTACCTCAGCGACGACGGCAAGCCCTGCGCCAGCGCCTACATGATCGACCAAAACCGCGAGCTGGGTCAGCTCGACCTCATGTTCGGCCAGCTCAGAACCTACCAGCGCAGCGTGATTCAGATCGAACGCTTGACCGGTATCCGCTTCGCCAACCTGGCCGACTACGATGGTTTCAGCAATGAAGAGCGCGCCACGGGGACGCGAATTGAAGCGCTGATCCAGGGCCCTGAAGATATTCGTCTGTAACCGGGCGACCTAAGGCTATATCGCCCCGCCGTGATCGACTACCATACCGCGCCGGTTCCCAAACGGGACTAATAGGGAATCCGAAGCGCGGTACACCGCGCCAATCGGAACTGCCCCCGCAACTGTAGATGCCGAGCCCGCTCCCCCACTGCCACTGGACCCCGTCCGGGAAGGCTGGAGCGTGGCGACGACGCATCAGTCAGGAGACCTGCCGGCCCAGCAAAATCACTAACCGGCGGGGTGTCCGGGAAGGACATCCTTGCCTGCCTCACCCGCAGCGGTCGAGGGCGTGTTTCCGAACCGTACCCCCCCTGTTCCAGGTACGGCTCCAAGGAGATTGCCCAATGCTGCCACGCGTTACCGCCCTGCTCACCGGCCTGGGCCTGTGTGCCCTGGCCCAAGCGGCCCCCACTCAGTACCCGCTGACGGTGGAGAACTGCGGCAGCAGCCTGACCTTCGCGCAAGCGCCCGCCCGCGCCGTGACCATCGGCCAGGCCGCCACCGAAATGCTCTATGCCCTCGGCGTGGGCGATAGAGTGGTCGGCACGTCGCTGTGGTTCAACAACGTGCTGCCACAGTTCAAGGCGCTGAACGACGGCATCGAACGCCTGGCCAATAACGAACCGAGCTTCGAGTCGGTGATCGCCAAGCGCCCGCAACTGGTGGCGGCCGAGCTGGAATGGGTGGTCGGCCCGCAAGGCGTGGTGGGCACCCGCGAGCAGTTTCATGAGTTAAGATCCCCACCTACCTGCTGCCCTCCGACTGCGAAGCCAAGAACAACCGGGTGGGCGCCGACGGCACGCGGCTGGAGCCGTTCCGCATCGACACGATCTACAAGGGCATCCGCCAGTTGGCGGAGATTTTCGACGTGCAGGATCGCGGCCAGCAACTCAACGATGAACTCAAGGCACGCCTGGCCAAGTCCGTCGCCACCGTGCAAGGCAAGGGGCTCAAGCAGGCCAGCGCGCTGGTGTGGTTTTCCAGCGCCGAGATGGCCAGCGATCCCTACGTGGCCGGTCACAAGGGTGTCCCCGAATTCATGCTGCAAACGCTCGGCCTGCGCAACGTGGTGCAGTCCGATGAGGAATGGCCCGCCGTCGGCTGGGAAACCATCGCCAAGGCCAACCCCACCGTGCTGGTGATCGCCCGCATGGACCGCCGCCGCTACCCGGCCGACGATCATGCACAGAAGCTCGCCTTCCTGCGCAGCGACCCGGTGACGCGCAACATGGACGCGGTGAAACACAACCGCATCATCATCCTCGACGCCATGGCCCTGCAGGCCAGCGTGCGGACCTTCGAGGGTCTTGAACAACTGGCTGCGGCCATCGACGGCTACGACCTGCCGAGATGATACGAACCCTACTCGCCCTGGCATTGCTACTGATCGCCGTGCTCGCCGGCGTGGCCATCGGCGAAACCGCCATCGCGCCGCAGGTGGTGTTGCAGGTACTCGCCAACAAACTGTGGGCGGCCGGCTACGTACTGGACCCGATCGATGAAGGCGTGGTGTGGAACTACCGCCTGACCCGCGCCCTGGTCGCCGCCGCATGCGGGGCCGGGCTGGCCACCTGCGGGGTGATTTTGCAGTCGTTGTTGCGCAACCCCCTGGCCGATCCTTACCTGCTGGGCATCAGCGCCGGCGCTTCGACCGGCGCAGTCCTGGTGGTGCTGATGGGCGTCGGCGGCGGCTTGGTTTCGCTGTCGGTCGGTGCGTTCGGCGGGGCGATGGCGGCGTTTGCGCTGGTGGTATTGCTCGCACGGGCCAGCGGTTCGTCCAGCGGCACCGGGCAGATCATCCTCGCAGGCATTGCCGGCTCGCAGTTGTTCAATGCGCTCACCGCGTTCCTGATCACCAAGTCGGCCAGCTCCGAACAGGCGCGCGGCATTCTGTTCTGGCTGCTGGGCAACCTCAGCGGCGTGCGTTGGCCGTCGGTGTGGCTGGCGGTGCCGGTGGCGGTCGCCGGGTTGGCGGTGTGCCTGTGGCATCGTCGGGCGCTGGATGCGTTCACCTTCGGGCGCGACTCGGCGGCCTCCCTCGGCATCCCGGTACGCCGCGTGCAATGGGTGCTGGTGGGCTGCGCGGCATTGGTCACGGCGGTGATGGTGTCGATTGTCGGCTCCATTGGTTTTGTCGGGCTGGTGATTCCCCATGCCGCGCGCCTGCTGCTCGGCACCGGGCACTCGCGCCTGTTGCCGGCCAGCGCATTGGGCGGCGCGCTGTTTCTTATCGCGGCGGATGTGCTGTCGCGCACCTTGATCAAGGGCCAGGTGATTCCGGTCGGCGTGGTCACTGCGCTGGTCGGCGCGCCGGTGTTTGCACTGATTCTGATCGGCCGGAGAAACCCTCGATGAGTGCGCCGGTATTGAGCTGCAGCGGGCTGGGCTTCAAGGTGCGGGAAGCCGAGTTGCTGCGGGATATCCACCTGGAGGTGACGCTCGGCGAAACCCTCGGGATCGTCGGCCCGAACGGCTCGGGTAAATCCACCTTGCTCAAACTGTTGGCCGGGTTGCGTACCCCCGCTCATGGCGAAGTACGCCTGGGTGGCGAGCGCCTGGGCGAGCTGCCCCGCCGCACCGTGGCACAACGTCTGGCCGTGGTGGAACAACAGGCCGACACCGACGACGCCATTCGCGTGTTCGACGCTGTCGCATTGGGCCGCACCCCGTGGCTGTCAGCGCTGAGCCCGTGGTCCGAGGCAGACGACCGCATCGTGCGCCAGGCGCTGCACGACGTGGACGCCATGCACTTGAGCAACCGCGCCTGGCGCAGCCTCTCCGGCGGTGAGCGCCAACGCGTACACATCGCCCGCGCCCTGGCGCAACGGCCACAGATTCTGGTGTTGGATGAGCCGACCAACCACCTGGATATTCAGCATCAACTGTCGATTCTCAAGGGCGTGCAGGCGTTACCCGTGACGACCCTGATCGCCCTGCACGATCTCAACCAGGCACTGACCTGTGATCGCCTGGCCGTGCTGGACCGCGGGCGTTTGGTGGCGCTGGGCAAGCCGCAGGACGTGCTGACGCCGCAGCGGCTGCAGGACACCTTCGGGGTGCAGGCGCACTACCTGACGGACCCGTTTGACGGGGCGCAGATTCTGCGACTGCGCGCTTAACGGCAACACCGTTCAAATGTCGGCGCTGTCGAGCCCGGCGAGGCGGCGATGGGATCAGCGCGCAGCACCTGCCGAACGGCCGCGCGCGCTGGGCTAATCCTCGACAATCCTCAGCCAAGGCCACCGCGCCTGATAGCTGCGCGCCTTCTGCGCAAACAACTCCGGCTCAGGATTGATCGGGTTGATCCTGAGCAGGCCCTGCTCCATATCAGTCAAACCAAACGGCGCATACACCTCGCCCGTCGCCACATCCAGCCCAATGCACGTCCCGGCCACCAGGTAACGATCAATCCCGGCGCGCGCGGAGTGCAGCTGCGGATACGGTCGGCCAAACCGCTGGCCATACCAAAGGTGAACGCGCGCCTGATTCTTCACTTCAATTTCTACATCCAAATCCTCGAACAGCCGCTGTGCAGCGCGAATGACCGCGTCTTCGGCCTCCCAGGAAAGGTCCGGGTCGAAGTAAAAAACGTCGTAGTCCTTTACCCCCTGGTCAGCAGGCAGATTCGACTGATGATTCCAAACAGCCTGGAACAGACAGCCCGCGGTCAGCATGCACTGGTTCACACCAAGGGCCGGCAGGCGCGCGGTGATCTCGGCGTTGATGGGGTTGGCCATGGCCAACTCGAGAAAGGTTTCGACGGTCAATGTCATGTTCAATCCTTTGCAGTGGGCACCTGTCCTGGGGAGCCAACAGTACAACAACGCGGGTTACGCTTTCACGTAACGGCCTCTTCTTCACGTCATCAAAATTCGCTAAGGTGCCTCGACACACCGCTCCCCTATTGCCCTCACCGAGACGCCGACCTTGGCCCATTCCCCGACTGATCGCCCCGCCAGCTCCTGGTCGGTGTTTCTGATTTTCCTGCGCTTGGGGCTCACCTCCTTCGGCGGCCCCGTCGCACACCTGGGTTACTTTCGCGACGAGTTCGTCACCCGGCGCCGCTGGCTGAGCGAGCGCAGTTATGGGGATTTGGTCGCGCTGTGCCAATTCCTGCCCGGCCCGGCCAGCAGCCAGGTAGGTATCGCGCTGGGCCTGTCGCGGGCTGGCTACGGTGGGGCGCTGGCGGCATGGTTGGGGTTTACGCTGCCGTCGGCCGTTGTGCTGATCCTGTTCGCCTTGGGCATTGCCCAGCACAGCACGGCGCTCCCGCCGGGTGCGCTGCATGGCCTTAAGGTGGTGGCCGTCGCCGTGGTCGCCCAAGCCGTGTGGGGCATGGCGCGCAATCTGTGTAGCGACGCCGCGCGCATCACCGTGATGCTGATCGCGGCGTGCGTGGCCCTGCTGCAAACCTCGGCGTGGGGCCAGGTCGCCGTGATCAGCGCGGCGGCGCTGGCGGGCCTGCTGCTGTTCAAGCCCACGCCACCGGCCGCGCACGATGCATTACCCGTGACGCTCAGCCGCCGCGCGGGGGCGATGTGGTTGTCGCTGTTTGTGCTGGTGTTGGCCGGCCTGCCGATCCTGGCCCAACTGATCCCCAATCAGGGCCTGGCGATGATCGACGCGTTCTACCGCAGCGGCTCGCTGGTGTTCGGCGGCGGCCACGTGGTGCTGCCACTGCTGCAGGCCGAAGTCGTGCCCACCGGCTGGGTGAACAACGATGTCTTCCTCGCCGGCTATGGCGCCGCCCAGGCCATGCCCGGCCCCTTGTTCACCTTCGCCGCGTTCCTCGGCGCGTCGATGAGCCAGGCCCCGAGCGGCTGGCTCGGCGGCCTGCTCTGCCTGCTGGCCATCTTCGCCCCGTCGTTTTTACTGGTGCTGGGCGCACTGCCCTTCTGGGAAAGCCTGCGCCGCAGCCCGCGCACCCAGGCCGCCCTTGCGGGCGTGAACGCAGCGGTGGTGGGGCTGTTGCTGGCGGCGCTGTACCAGCCGGTATGGACCAGTGCGATCTTCAGCGCACGGGATTTCGGCCTGGCCCTGGTCGGCCTGGTGGCGTTGATGGTGTGGAAGCTGCCACCGTGGCTGGTGGTTGTCGGAAGCGGCGCACTCGGATGGTTATTGAGTCTTGCCCTGTAACACGTCCACCGCGCCTTGCTGCTTGACCTGTCCGAAGACCTCGGCGGCTGACGACTAGCCCTTCAACTCACTCGCGCGATTGCTCGCCGCGTCGTCGTAAGCCACATACAACGACTCGGCGATTTGGCTCTTGATGGCTTTGGTGGACTCGAGGCCCAAGACAAAACCTTCGGCTTTGCCGCCGGCACGGTTGAGTTCTTCGTGGGTGGAGGCACCGGTGATGGCGTCAAGGAGTTTGGAGGCGTGAGGGCCGACACCTTTGGGAAGGGAGATTTGGTCGATGGTCATTGCGAAGCCTTTATGAAAAATGGACGGTAGCGCGTGGACCACTGCCGGGCTGGCATGGTAGACCTGTTTGTCGAGAAAGGGGCTGCTTTCGGCCCAAAACCGGACATCGAGTGTCTACAGATTCAGTGGCCCTTTCCGACCGCCCAAAACAAAACCCCTGTCTGCGTGAGCAAACAGGGGTTCTGGAATTTAATCTTGACGATGACCTACTCTCACATGGGGAAACCCCACACTACCATCGGCGATGCATCG
>Ga0070754_10002221_pt1 | contig 14509 bp, 10 predicted proteins | sample VirMetDEL_Sep_01_FD_75181 | JGI IMG/M metagenome (GOLD analysis project Ga0070754, IMG submission 75181) | Aqueous microbial communities from the Delaware River and Bay under freshwater to marine salinity gradient to study organic matter... | ecosystem: Environmental > Aquatic > Marine >... | reverse complement strand
CTGATGAAGGGCAAGGGCAAAGGCCTTGCGGTCATGATTCTGGAGAAAGCCAAAGGCAAAGATGCTGAAGGCTCTTCAGATGATGATTACGGCAAGGCAAAAGAAGATGCGGGAAGACGTATGGCTATGGCCATTAAGGAAGAAGACGGCAGCGCGTTCGTCGATGCTCTTGATGACTATCTAGACATGCGTGAATAAGGAGGGGGCATGGCGACGTACACTGAAGCTGACTTACGTACTCGTGCGCGTCGCCGCGCTGACATGGAGAATAGCACCTTAGTGACAGACTCAGAGATTCAGGATTATCTGAATTCGAGCATGTCAGAGCTTCACGATATGATGGTGAAGAGCTACGAAGACTATTTTGTCTCTGAGCAAACTTATACCGCCCCTCTTGCGACCGGGGGCGAGAACTTGCCAGATGACTTTTATAAGGCTTTGGGCGTTGATTATGATTCCGGTGGTATCACTTCGACGCTCAAGGCCTACTCCTTTACTGAACGCAACATCTACAACACGCCCTATGCTGTTATCGATCGATTGGCTGAGCCAATGTACAAGATCGAGGGCACTAAGATAAAACTGATCCCTGGCAATTCGCAGTCTGGGACCATCACGCTCTATTACGTGCCGCAGGCGACTCAGTTCTCTGCGACCGTAACAGAGGTTGAAAACGTTATTCCTGGCTACGAAGAGTATATTGTGGTTGCCGCAGCTATTCGTATGCTAATGAAGGAAGAGTCAGATACATCTGCACTTGAGCTCGAGAAGCAACAATTGGGTAGGCGTATCATTAGAGCGATTAGCCCGCGTGACGCTAGCGGATCTCACGCGATTCGTGACGTTCGCAAAGGCCGATTTAGAGACGACTTCATTCTTCGATACTGAGGTGTGCCATGGCTACAAGATTTTCTCGGGTCTTTAGCGCTACACCCGACCTGTCTTTTGCCGAGGACAACACCCAGGCAATTGCTGACTTCGTTGAAAACTGCCCTCTTATAGAGGGTGTTTTGCTAAGCGACGTTGCACTCAAAGCATCTCAGGACAACCTAGTGGGGCACTCACTTGGTCGGGCCTACAGTGGGTATATCGTCGTAGATAATAACGCCAATAGCGTCATATACACATCAACAACGCCAAACAACAAAAGGTCATCGCAGCTTATTCTCAAAGCATCGGCAGCGGCGACTGTTTCATTGTGGGTATTCTAATGCCGTTAAAGAAGACAAATGTATCGTTTCCATTCTCTGGCGGCTTAGACGAAAAGATATCTGAGAAGATTGCTCCACCCGGCACTCTCGAGATCGCAGAGAATTGTCAGTTCGATAAAAACGGCGAGATTGTAAAGCGCAAAGGTTTTGAGACCATGTGGGCTCAGACAACAAACTGGGATGACAATACACCTCTTGACTCAAACGTAGAGATTGCAGGTGGCGCAAATACAGAATCTCATGGCAACGAGTTATTGATTGCAGACGGAGAGCGTCTTTTCTCTTATTTCGATGGCTACGTTAAGAACAAGGGCAAGTACTTAAATTGCACATTTCACAACAAAGACATCATTCAAGATGAAGTAGAGAAAAACGGACCTATTCAGCATACTCGTTTTGAGACAGATGCTGGTGATGAGTATGATCTCTTTGTGTATACGGCTACGCGGCCTGTAGGCAAAACAGCTAATCAAGAGCCGTTTGTTAAGGCCTATTATTCAATTTATAGCGTCGATACTGGCGAGCCTATAGTTAATCCCACCGAGTTTGCATCAATAAGTCGAAAAAATCCTGCAAGTATTGAGGCGACAAGCGTAACGCCTGCTCCTCAACTTATGTATATTGAGGCATTAGATACAGCGTTTATCCTTTATGGGGACTATAACTCTGGCGCAATTAAGTATTACTACCGAACCATTCGATTAGACTCAGTTTCTAACTTTGCGATATCTGCTGCTACCGAAATCACAGCAATGACAGATCCCAGTGGAACCGCTGCGCCTACTCCGGTTCAAAGTTTTTTCTGCATGGTCGCAGATGCCGTAACCTCAACGACCGTCACACAAAACTTTATATACATGGCTTATTATGAGCAGGTTGGCGGGAAGGCTAATGACTCTGGTGACTTGATACTGTTGAGGCTTCAGTGCGGTGGAACAGCGCTTGCTCCTTCCTTAAACCTTTTGACTATTAAAGATGTAACAGGCGGAGTTTATGGCGGCGGCGGAACAAACAACAGTCAAACCAACAACTTGTATCAAAAGTTTGGCACAAAGGTTAACCTCTCCTTACGGTACACGGGTAATACCGCTCGACCATTAAGCTTGTTTTACTCGGTTCAAGACTCATCAACTGTGGGTAATTATCGAGTAAAGTGCTCCTCGTTTACAGCCGACTTAAGCACTCAGACAGACATCACCTACACAGATGATTACTACGTTCTTTTGAACGCCACCGCGATTATGGCAAAAAGAACGTCTGCGACAGATGTTAATGAGATTGTGATAAACGCTGTTAAAGATCGCAACAATAATTCAAGTATATTTGATGCAGCTTCAGGCTTTAAAACGTTTAGTGGTGGGTCCGGAGACGTCCAGGGAACTGGCTTTATTGAGGGCATTTACGATATGCCTAGCTCTCCGGGATTTGGGATTACACCCGCTAAAGTTTACATACCGGCGGCAGCCGGGATTACGCCTCACGACTCCTCTCAGCTTACGGTTCTTGATGGCGGCAACAACCTTCAATCAAATTTCTCATACACAATCACAAGCCCTACAGGGGGCACAGACGCGGAATATCGTTTTGACTCAATAGGTGCTCCAGAAAAAACAAGACAGGCAGACAGTGTTATCTTGATGCACAGTCACACTATGAGTTCGACTGGTTCTTTGACCACAACGCCTGCTTTTAGAAACTGTTATTTGCTCTCAGACTTGTTTCATTATGAGTTTAATGAACTTACAGGGAGCAAACTTCTTAAAGATCCATATTTCTTAATTAGCAATCCTCTTGGAGTGGGCCAGACGAACTCAGGCACAACTGCTCTTGTGAGCTTTAGCAGAGACTTACTTGCATTTGGCCTTCCCTCTGAGATGCCTCTATCGGCGCATACTGAAATAAACAGTATGGAGGACAATAAGTTTAGCCTGACTCAATCAACTCAAAGAGTTCAGATAAAAGGCTCTAAGATACTTATAGGATCAACTAGGTTTGTTCGCGATGTCTCTACGACTGATGTCGCTGAGACAGGTCTTGGTAATTCAAACGTTGTATACGATGATCAAATATATAACGGCACCTTGATTACTATCGATGCAGATCCCGCTCGAGCGTGCCCTATGCTATCGCTAAAAGACAACTTGCTCCTAGGTGGCGGGGGCTTGTTTAGCTATGATTCAACCAAAATTGTTGAATCTGACTTTCTGCATTCACCAGAGTTTATCGATGTTCAGAAATATGGCCTAGCGGGTGGCGTATATACGTCTAACGGGATTGCAGAAGGTGATTACTCTTACGCAGCGGTGTTCTCGGCGATTGACAATAAAGGCAATCTGCATGAGTCCGCCCCTGTGTTCTCCGATAGTATCAACATTAGCGCTACTGATGCATCAAATAAAACAGGCATTCATGTTCGTATAGCTGTTTGCAATCTTACCGCTCGAGATCGCTATCGAGTAGATGTTTATAGAACCGATGCAGACGGACAAATTTACTATCAGATTGCTGGAGACATCGTTCGTTTCGATCAACCGAACAACAGACAAACCGAGTTTGTATTTAATGACAATGGCACAGGTGGTGAGTCAATCACCGAGAGACCAGTTCTGTACTCGACAGGTGGCATTGCTCAGAACTTCAATCCAGGCAGCACAACAGGGCTCACCCTCCACAAAGATAAAGTCATTGCGACACTGCCAAATGGTTTTGCGGCAGTATCGAAGCCTACGCTGGTAGGGGAGTCAGTCTCATTCCCTCTGGTGGGGCCTTTCGTCCTAAACCTTGGCAACGTGGTCAAAGAAATTACAGCAGCAGGATCTGCCAGGGATATGCTCGTAATTTTCACAGAAGACGACGTATACGCTTACATGGGTGATGGTCCCAACGCTACGGGGGCGATTGGTTTTACTCAACCTAAGCTTTTGTCTTCAGGGCAGGGAGCAATACCTGGTAGCTTTGTGGTTAGCTCCTCGGCAGGCATGTATTACCTCTCAGAGCGTGGTCTTTATTCGATACTTTCTAATGGTCAGATTCAGTACATCAGCCCTCAGGTAGAGTCTAAACTTGCGCCTAAAGCTGTGGTCGGCATGGATATGTTCGATGAACAAAATGAGCTCAGGATTGCATTAAGCACAGGCGACATTCTGGTGTACAATTACTTATTTAAGCGATGGTCAGAATGGAACACAAATATCGGTATCAAATCTCAAACTAGATATCAGCCTGATTCTGGAAGCTCTGTTACGTCTCACGTTTTAGTAAATGGATCCGGTTCTCCGGCAAAGATGTCAGTTAATGGTTTTAGAGACACCGAGGTTGCAAAAAGCTTTAGCCCTCCAGGGACTATTATCGTCTTAACCGCTAGTTATACGATGAAGGTAAGAACAACGCCTATCTCAGCAAATCAATTGTTTGGTGCGCAACGAGTTTACCGGGCAATGATTCTGGGCGACTACGTTTCATCACATACAGCAACGTTGTTTGTATACACCGACTACAAGTCAGTGCCCTCAACCTACGGGATTATAAGTGTTGCAAGTGATGCGGATCCGTATCTTTATCGAATTCATCTACAGCAACAAAAGTGCCGTGCCGTGCAGCTAGAGTTTAGCGATGGTAGTGCCAATGGCGGGGCTGTAGTTCTTAACGGCATAGCCTTTGAAATTGGTGGACGCCCAGATACATTTAAGTTGCCTAACACTCAAACCGTACAGGGGCTCTAATTATGCAAGGTGGCGGTAATCGAAAAATTCTAGGCGAAGAGACAGCTCTTGGTTCTGCCCAAGGCGGCGGTATGATCAGAGGGACCGGCGCAGGCATTCAATCTGGTGCGGCACTGGGAAGGCGTCAGCAAGGTCTTGATAAGGCAGCGGCTGCTTTCGAGATGGCTAGTGGGCGTCGCATGGCTGGCCAGGACATGCGTGAAGAAATCAAAGACATATACGAAGACGAGACGCGATTAAGCCGAGCTATTCAGGGCGGTCTTCAGCTAGCAGGTCAGGGTGGTGCGCATTACTTGTCGATGAAAAAGCTGAAAGAAATTGCGGACCAGAAAAAGCTTCAAGAGATGATGCAGCCTGATGAAGCATCGGAATATGCAGCTTCTGAGATCGACAGCCTGCTTGAAGACCAAGCTTTAGCTAAAAGACTGCAAGAGTTTGCGCCGGAGGAAGGCGTCAATCCTGCTTACGACGCATTACCGCTTGAGGGCAAGATTGCTATCCAAGCATTGACTAAACAAAGAGATCAGGCGCTTGCCGGGGCGATTCCACCCGCAGGGCCACTAACTCGAGAGCAACAAATAGCAAATATTCGAGCGATGGAACCCGTTGCAGAGCCTGTGGTTGCTCCATCGGTGGATGGCCCAGAGCCTACGCCTATTCGTCAGATTCTCCCGGATGAGGAAGAGGCCGTCTTAAGCTCTCTGTTGGAGCGAATGGTTAATCCAAATGCTGCTTACTCCGCCACAAGACAAGGCTTGATGGATACTTTTTTGCAGCAGCGTAGAGCTAAAGCGCTCGCTGAAGCCGAAGCGAGAATCGCCGCCGCAATAGAAAACAACGATGTCTTAGCTTTTAATGACGCTACAAAAGCGAGAAATGACATTCTACGAGGTGACTTCTGATGGCTGTAACTAACGCGGATCTCAAGGGTCTACGCCCGTATCAACAAGAACAATACACGGAACTCGACGAGCGTAAGCAGCGCCTAGAGGCTGGCGAGCGTGGCATGGCTGCTATGGGCGCTCTACGGGGCGCTGAGCAGGAGCAACAGGCACTTATGGGTGCTGGGCAGCGTTACCGTGGTTTTGGCGGCGGAGCGTTGCAGCAGCAGGTTGCAGGGCAATCGGCTCAAGTTGGTCAGATGGGAGCTTTGGCTGCGACTGACCTAGACAAGCAAGAGATTCAAGACATCGACCTTCAACAAAAGCAGCTTCGACAGATTGGCCAGGAGCAAGCGTATATTCTGGAGCAGCAACGCAAGGCTGCTGAAAAAGAAGGTCGCAGTGGTTTTTTTCGAGGGCTATCCAGCATCGGCGGGTCAATCATAGGTGGTTTAGCAGGCATTCCTGCCGGTCCCATGGGCATTCTGACTGGCGCTTCGGTAGGTGCTCAAATGGGCGGCACTGCTTACGACACGTTTTCTGATGAAGACTTGAAGATGGCGGCAGGTATTCCTGATAAAGATATCGAAGAGTTCTTAAAGAAGTCAGCGACTCCTGGTAAGTTTAAGTACAAGCCTGGTGTGACTGGGCCTGATGCGAGTCCTGCGCGAGTGGGTACAACCACAGCACGCATGAAGCAGAGTGATCTTGGTAAGCAGATGGTGCGAGAGCAGGGTGGGGTTGAGACGCTACCAGGCAACAACCCAACGCCAGAGGACATGAGCACAATTATCGCGTCTCTCGGTTACCTTTACCGTCAGATGGAGAAGGGCAAGAAAAATGGCTAATGGTCCCAGTCCTGAAGAAATGGAGTACGCAAAACAACTGCTTGATCGAATGGCGTCAGGAGGCCAAGACAGCGGAGCCGCACTTCAGCAAACTTTAGACGCAAATACGCGAGAGCAAGACTTTCAAAGGTTTATGGCGGACTATGGTGAAGCTAATCCCACATTAGATGAGCTGCGTCGTCAGCAAGCTGTAGAGCTGCGTCGCCAGCAAGAGCAAGAAAGACTTGCTCGTCGTGTACCACCAGGGTTTTTGGAGCAAGGGCTTAACGTAGTGTCTCAAGCCATGGGCTATGCTCCGCAATATGGCTATAGAGATCCTAGTGATCCGACCATGATGGATTACGCCAGAGATTCATTAAATCTGCTTACGGGTTATCCAACTCAGTATATAGGTCGTGGTCAGCGCAGTCCTTCAGCTCCTGCTACACCAGAGGATCCGGGCTTCGATTACAGCGCACCAACCGATGAAGACCTTCAAAACTTCATGGAAAACTACGGTGCTGCCAATCAAATCCAGGAGCAAGAGAAGCAAGACCAGCTTAGTCTCGCTGATATCCGCGCGATGCTTGGTTTCAAAGGTGGCACTCCTCGGGGGATTGGCGTTAGAGACTTCTCTAAGCAACGTCAGCAGATCCTTGATGATTACAAAGAGCAATACGCTGCTGGTCAAAAGTACGAAGCCGAGCGCAGAAAGGCTGCCGAGGCAGAGGTGGCAAAGTCTCGACAGAGGTTCGAAGAAGCAAGCGACCTACAGGGTAAGTTCAAATTTGACCCCACCAGGGTCTTAGACTCTACCGGCGATATTATTGCGGCGGCAATCTTTGTTGGCTTGTCGGGAGCAGCTAACGCAATGGCTGGTCAACCGGGCGCAAAGAACCAAGCGCTCGAGATTATCAATGGCACCATCGACAGGGACATCCAAGCTCAGAAGATGGAATACCAGCAGCTCAAGGACCGCACAAACACCTCAGAGAACCTATACGCTCGAAACATGCAGTTGTTGCAAAATGAGAGACTTGCGGAGAATCTCACAAAGCAGCAGATGCTTGAATTTGCGGATGGCCAAGCCAAAATTAGCCTTAAGAATGTTGCAGCAAATGAGGCAGCAGCTCAGTTTAGAGCTAACCTTAACGCTTCACTCGAGAAGGCGCGTCTTGATACAGCAGAAGCTATGTTCAAGTATCAATCTGACGCAGGCAAGAAAGGTTCTTTGACCTACACCCAGCAGCGAGGGCTACAGGCATCAATCAAGCAGAACTTTGATGCATCAGAAACTTTCCAGGTGGCTGAAGATGCACTGAAGGTTATCGCTGGTGGTCTGGCTGACTTCTCTAACGATGTGAATTCCGTCGATAGGCTCATTGGCAACCTAACTCAAATTTACCAGTCGAAGTTGGCAGGTGAGGGAGATGAGCCTACTGGCATGATTGCAGAGTCATTGGGTGCCTTGAGTGGTATTGTCAGTGATAAGTTTGCGGCTTCTCAACAGCTTAACTCTATCATCAAGCAGATGGCGTTCTCTCTGGCTTCAAGAAGTCAGTCAGCATCATCTATCTCGAACAAAGACGTTCAGATGTTTGCAGATTTGCTGCGTGATAAGCAGGCGGATCCGAGGCGCGTTGGGCTCTTCTTCCAGCACTTGCGTACCAAGGCTGAGCTTTCTGCGATTGCAGATAAGCTTATCCTCGATGGCGCGGAAGTTAGAAATGCTGATCAAATGGCTCTCCAGCAGTACCTATCTATTCCAGGCAAGAACAACATGGTCATTGGCACCAGTGAGTTCGGCACTCCGGTGACACCATACATGGCTGAATACGTGGACGCTTATCAGACACCGGTATCATCCGGCCTTGCGAGCTATGAGGTTGAATAATGGCTGATGCAGGATCAGGCAATTTGTACTTTGACCTTCGCGGTAAACTCTACAGCGTACCGGCGGATGATCAGAAAGCACTGGCTGAACTGCAACAGCTAGGCGCCACTCAGCTCGATGAGCGAGAGGGTACCGTCAGGCGTTTCGTAACCGAATACAAAGACAGCACTGTTGCTCCGTTTCTTTATGGCGTGGGCAAAGGGCTTACTTTCAACATGTTGCCAGCGGCTCTTGAGGGTGCCGGAATACTTGAAGAAGGCGAGTCAGAGGCCATCGAGAGAGCAGCTCCCACGGCTGTACTTGGTGGTGAAGTCACTGGCGCTCTTGCTCCTTTGGTGGCGACTCTGGGCGGAAGTGCTCCTGTAAGCGCAGGTGCTCTAGCAACTAGAGCAGGTACAGCGGGTCTGCGAGAGTTAGGCGAAGAAGCCACAGAGCAAGCTTTAAAGGGATTGACCGCAAGAGGTCTCGCGGGATCCACAGCCCGTGGTGCTATTAATGTTGCAGCAACGCCAACCCGAGTAGTGTCTGAGCAGGCGTTGAAAGTGGGCCAGAAGGTGGGGGATCTCATCCCTGGCGAGACGCTATTCTCGAGAGCGGCGCGAACTGTGGTGCCGGGTGCAGTTGCAGGTGGTATCGAAGGGTCTCTGTATGCAGCGGGCGCTCGCTTCAATGAAGAGCTGATCACCAACCCTGATGCGACCATCCAAGAGGCGTTGATTCTTGGCGCGAAGGATATGGGCGAGGGCTTCCTATGGGGCAGTGCTTTCGGTGGAGGCATTTCTGCGGCACTTGCTGGCACCGCTAAGACCTTTCAGGGCGCTAAGAATATCGCTCAGAAAGCGTACAAGGGAGCTTTTGATAGATTCGGCGAGGGGTTTAGTGACCGTGTAGCTCGTATGATTATGACGGGTGATGACGAGTCTCGAGAAGCATTTCAGCGAAAGCTCTATGAGGTTCTAGATCCAAACAATGACTTTAATCTAAAGGCGATGCAGTCTCAGATTACGCAGGCGGAGAATGTCTCATCTGCATTCAGAGATACGCTCGCAGAGTTTAGGATTGAACGTCGCATTGGCGTGCTTGACCGAAAGATTTTATCCGCTGAGAAAGCTGACCTTGCTCGCGATGTAGGTCGTGTTAGAGCTGAGGCGGCTGAGCAGGCCAGACAAGCTACTGCCCCAATCAGGCAAGAGATTGAGGAAGCGCGAGAGTTTATCGAACTCTACAAACAGAAAGATTACGAAGCGCGTGCAGCAGAACGTGGCCTGAAGGTACTTAACGCAGAGAAGAAGGCTGAAGAACTTGCAAAGCAGGAGCAGAAATTAGCCGACGCTACCAAGCGACTTGAGGAAGCGGAAGCTGCGGCTAAGGCTGAAGCGCAAGAGGTTGTTGGCAAAGTTGAGCCAAAGCTTGCCAAGAAAAGAGAAAAGCTTGCCAAGAAAAGAGGAGAGATCGCAGATGTTAGATTTGTATCCAAGAAGTCTGTGGCAGAGCTGCGACAGATTTTTGCAGAACGTAGCCGTAGCCTTATCGATAGAATTGAAGAAGCCAATCAAAAGGCTCAGTTAGCGGACGCCAATCAGCAGCCAGCGCAGGCGAAAAAGCTAAGGGCAGATGTCTCGAAAGAGGAAGAGGAACTTCGAGCACTTCGACGCAAGCATCAAGAAGAGATTATCGACCTTGCGTATAATCAACAGGCAATCAAAGAAGTCGGCAAAGAAGAGCTTAACTACCTAAACGGCATATACCGCGAGGCTCTTGCTGATCCTGCCGCAGATCCCGCTTTGATAAAGAAGGCTGAGCAGCGAATCAATGAAGCCCTCGATGCAGCGGAGAAAGACCTGCTAGAGTCGACTGATAGTCTGCTTACAGAAATCAATAAGCTCAACAAAGACATCGGTGAATTGGATACTCTTGGCGAGAGAGAGCAGAAGCGATTCTTTACTCAGGCAAAGGCAGAGAAGAAAGAGCTAGCTAAGAATACGGAAGCTGCCAAGCAGAAGTATGAGGATTCTATTATTGAAGCATATGAAGAGCTCAAGAATCCAATTACAAGCGGAAATGGTACTTGGATTGATAGATCTGAGATGACCCCGCTTGCACGAGCGCAAGTTCAACAATTTAGAAAAGATATTAGGTCTGAGGAGCAAGTAAGATACATATCTAAAGAACTCTTAGAAAGATCGCAAAATGCTTTAAAATCTTTTTTTAAACAATTTGATGAACAAAACATTACCGCTGAACAGGGAATGCCTAAATCAGATTATGACGTTTTTAAAAGCTTAAAAGAAGACTACGATTTAATATTTGATTTCAGTAATCCAAACTCAGTCGTTAGAAGAATTAACGACATGGCAAAAGACTTTAGACCAGATGACCCCGCTTGGTCTCAAAGGTTTTATAAAGAATATCTTAGAGCCATTAAAAATGTTCAGAACATGAACAACACCATCTTTGATCTTAGCCAAGGTCCATCTTCAAAAATGTTAAGCGACCTAACAAATTTCAAAGACGACGTTGCAAACATTATTTATGACCAGTATTCAACAACAAGCGGAACTCGTCCGATTCTTCCTGAAAATACTCGCCTTTTTGGAAAAGCTTCAGACATTTATAAAAATGTAAGAATGCTTCGTTCGTTTGTAAGTAGTGGAAAACGAAACCTTATGAGTCCACAAGCAAGGGCAAAAGCCACTGCTGAGATCGCTGACGTAAGTGATGCAATTCTTAATATTCAGCGAACCATAGGTGATGGCCCTGTTAAGATTGATCTCCAAAACGTTAAGCAACAGATTAGAAACTATGATGAGGCTAGGTCTCTTGAGAGAGCATTCGATGCAGCGCTTAAAGACCTAGAAGGCTTTAACGTTCTCAATCAGCGAAACTACGACAAGGCGATGCAGCGCTTTGACCCGTACTTCAATCGTCAGATTGATGCATTTGAAGATCCGGCGTTTACTCAGGGGTTTAACGCATCAAGAGAAAACCTTAAGACCATCATCGGCACCAGAGAGTTGGTGAGCGGTAAACTCGACGACTTGAAAGAGCAATATCGTCTGGGCACCGAGGAAGCTATTCGGCAAGCCGAAATCAGCAAGCAGGCAAAAGAAGCTATATCAAAGAGCTTTGGCTCCCTGCGTCGTAAGCAAGAAGAGCTAATCGAAAAGTACAAGTCTGCAAAGGACAATAAAAAGCAACTCACCGATAGGGAGATGCAGGATCTCATAACGCAGAGAATAGAACTTCGCGAACAACATCAACTTGAGATTGCCAAAGCGCAGCAAAAGCTTCGAGACGCAAACGTCCGACCTGGAGATGAGGCAAACATCATAGCCAAGAGCATCGATGAGATGAACGTCGGTGAGCAGGACTTGGTGGCGCTTCTTAAAGATCAGCTTCGAGCAGAGCCTAAGAAGTTTAGAGATACAATCTTGCTTCTGAATGCTGTTAAAGACGAAAAGATGCGTAAGCTTCGCTTGCAGGAGGCTGGTCTTTTAACAAAGGTTCGAGATCTCGAGACGCAGCTCAAGGCTGCTAAAGCAAGTGAGCGCAGACCAATCAGCGATGATATAGTCAAAGCTCAATCCGACATAAACGGTATCAAGGCTCAACGTAAGCAAATCATACAGCAGTACAAAGACAAGGGTCCAAGCCCAGAGCGAGCAGTCGCTGCTCGTGAGCTTGAAGAACTCCGAGTAATCTTTGAGGGTAGCAGAAACGAAGCCGCTGCTAAGATTGACGAGCTTGCTGAAAGCTTTGCTCAAGCGGCTGAGGAATCGCTCAGTGATACGTTTGCACGCATCAGGCAGATTGATGAAGACCTCTTCCAGAGCCAGCAGAAGAACATCGAAATTAACAAGAATGAAGCTGAGCGTCTTAAGAACCTGTCTAAAGAGGTAGACCCTGATGTTCGCCGGATCCTCGACTATCGTAAGCGTGACCGCTTTGGCTCGATTGCAAACTTCTTTGGACTTGAGCTCCTTACAGACTTCGGTGGTGCGCTTCTGCCTGGTGGCGTAAGTGCCGGTATCTTCCTGGGTAGTAAGCTTATTGATCAGCCACGCGATGTGTTGCGGATAACCGGTGGTCTACTTGGCCTATCTTCAAAGATGGGAGAGCTAATCGATAAGGGCGCAAAAGCCACCGTCGAGAGAGTCACTAAGCCTGGGTTTGTCACAAGCATTAGCAAGACCGGTGAAGAGCGCAGGGTGTCTCCGCTCTATCAGCTTATTGGCATTGGGCAGGACTACACTGATGAGCCAAACAAGCCGCTTACTCAAGAGCAATACAACAAGGTGAGCGAGGAGATCCGCAAGAAGGCTACCGACACTGAGGGTATGCAAACCATGATGGATCGCTCGGTAACTCCGTTCAAAGGCATTAAGAAGCTTCAGGGGCCTGCGATGGCAGCACCAGGGCGAACTCTTAACTTCCTAAACTCTCTTGTGCCGCAGCAGCCAAGCATGGGGCTATTCGATTATACGCAAAAGGTCACCCCGCCAGAGCAGCGTCAGGCGCTCAAGAATGCGATGCTGGTGGTAAGGGATCCAGTCAACACGTTCTTTGACCAGCTTCAGACCAACACCCTGTCACCGATGACTGTACAAGCCATGCGGGTGATTTACCCTGACGTAACCAATCAAATCATCGAGGCTACCCTGAATGCCTTCTCTGCATCGGGTAAGCAGATACCCTATACAACTCGTTTGGCTCTATCGTCAGGGCTTAGCGCGGGGCTGGACAGCAGTGTGCAGCCTGCAAATGTTCAGCTATTTCAACTTAATTTTCAGAATCAAGGGCCTGGTCAACAGCAAGGTGGTCAGGCTACAGTTAACGCAGGAGCGCTTACTCAAATGCCTGCCGCTCAACAGACCGGCGTAAATCGAGTAAGCAGCAAGTAAGGGGGCCTGACATGGCAGTCGGAGTAAAAACAATAGAAGGTACAATTTACGAGGGCCAAGTAGCCAAGAAGGTGACCCTCGGCGACACCGGTGGCGGCACTGGCCCAGTGACCAACCTGGATATTAAGGTTGATACTGAGACACCACCAAACTATGCCACCTTCACGTCTCAACGTCAGAGGCAGCTAACCGTGGCCATTAAAAACAATAGTTCTACCACGATCGACGATGTGAAAATTGTTCGAGTATTTCAAGATGGCACCGAGTCTGTAGAGTCAGAGTCCGCTGGACCTTTTGGCGATGGCGACGGACCAACGTTTGTATTCTCGTACAATATCCCAAAGTTTTTTGTGCGACTGGATGCTGCTGGCGCAACTAACTTTTTCATCGAAGTAGACAACGGGGGCGTCTCATGACCCAGACAGTTGTTAATGTTCCTGCTGTTGCCGCTGGCGGCAAGATGGGCGAGGGTGACTTTTTCAGCACCACTGCCGGGGGTAATATCACCATCGACTTATCTAACGGCTACTATCAGCGCATCACTTTAAACGCGGCTATCACCGACGTGGCTTTCTCTGCGGTGCCTGCTAGTGAAGGGCGCTCGGTGGTCGTGGATTTTATTCAGCCTAGTTCTGGCACGACCTATGGCGCGTCATTCCCTGGCATCAAGTTCGACTCCGGCATTGCGCCGACACTGAGTACCGGCAATAGCGACATAGACCGCATTGCTTTTGACCTGGTTAACGATGGCTCGACTACTACCGAATACGGCCACGTACTCGGCTTGGATATGGCTTAACGATGGCACCACCAAAGGACATAGCTAGAAGCTATCCCAAGCGCGGATTGACGGCGGATGTAGGTTTTCGGAGTGAGCCTGCTTTTGTGGGTGATGGTGCTGCGACGTTTCCAACCGCGTCCGATTATGCTCAGACGGCGGCAAGTGCTGATTTAGCGTTAGGTGAGACCTACACGCTTTGAGCTTGGGCTCGTAGCGTTAAACCTAGCGGAGCTAATCATGCTGTCAATATTGGTGTGTCTGGCACCATAAAAGTGAGCATAGCCTTTTACGG
>Ga0070754_10002220_pt1 | contig 14509 bp, 15 predicted proteins | sample VirMetDEL_Sep_01_FD_75181 | JGI IMG/M metagenome (GOLD analysis project Ga0070754, IMG submission 75181) | Aqueous microbial communities from the Delaware River and Bay under freshwater to marine salinity gradient to study organic matter... | ecosystem: Environmental > Aquatic > Marine >... | reverse complement strand
CACTTCTACACTACCGACAAGAACAAGCGTACTACCCCGGACAAGCTCGAAAAGAAAATGTTCGACCCGCGCGTTCGCAAGCACGTGATCTACAAAGAAGGCAAAATCAAGTAATTGATTTTCCTCCTTGTGAAAAAGCCCGTATCTCACGATACGGGCTTTTTTTTGCCTGGCGTTTGTTGATCAGGCCTTCTGCTCGAACACCACATAGATCTTGCGGCACGGCTCCAGCACTTCCCAGGTGCCGCTGAAGCCGGCGGGGATCACGAAGCGGTCGCCGGCACGCAAGGTCTTCGCATTGCCCTCGGCGTCGCGCAATACAGAGACGCCCTGCACGATCTCGCAATATTCATGCTCGCTGTAGTTGACCTGCCACTGCCCGACCTCTCCTTCCCAGACCCCGGCGTTCATCTGGCCGCACGGGCTGTTGTAATGGTTGTACACCGTTTGTTCGGGATCGCCCTTGAGGATTTTTTCCGCGGCAGGGCGGTAGCGGTCTGGGGCGGTGTTGGCCTGGCTGAAATCGACGATGTCCTGGATGCTCATGTGCGTGTCCCGTCTGGCCTGCGGTTGGAGAGCCCAAAGTCTATGTTTATTAAAATGAACATCGCAAGGGCGTTTACCGCGGTTATGTCAAATATATTGAAACATCCCTGGCCGCTGGTTTAGGGTGGCAGCTGCCTTTGAGCCGAACAGCTGGCTGGCGGGCAAGCATTCTTTGAGGCTGCCGGGGGACATCGCCTGGCCCTTGTATTCAATAAGAGGAGGACACTCGCATGACCACCCTGACCCGTGCCGACTGGGAACAACGCGCCAAGGATCTGAAGATCGAAGGCCGCGCCTACATCAATGGCGAATACACCGCCGCTGTTTCCGGTGACACCTTCGAATGCATCAGCCCGGTCGATGGCCGCCTGCTGACCAGTGTTGCCAGTTGTGACGCCGCCGATGCCCAGCGCGCCGTAGAAAACGCCCGCGCCACCTTCAATTCCGGTGTCTGGTCGCGCCTGGCGCCGGCCAAACGCAAAGCCACCATGATCCGTTTCGCCGCGCTGCTCAAGGCCAATGCCGAAGAACTGGCGCTGCTCGAAACCCTGGACATGGGCAAGCCGATCAGTGACTCCCTGAACATTGACGTACCCGGCGCGGCAAATGCCCTGAGCTGGAGCGGCGAGGCAATCGACAAGATCTACGACGAAGTCGCAGCCACCCCGCACGATCAGTTGGGTCTGGTGACCCGCGAGCCGGTCGGCGTGGTGGGTGCCATCGTGCCGTGGAACTTCCCGCTGATGATGGCCTGCTGGAAACTCGGCCCGGCGCTGTCCACCGGTAACTCGGTGATCCTCAAGCCGTCCGAAAAATCCCCGCTCACCGCCATCCGCATCGCGGCCCTGGCCGTTGAAGCCGGTATTCCGAAAGGCGTGTTCAACGTGCTGCCGGGCTACGGCCACACCGTCGGCAATGCGCTGGCGCTGCACATGGACGTCGACACACTGGTGTTCACCGGTTCGACCAAGATCGCCAAGCAACTGTTGATTCGCTCCGGTGAGTCGAACATGAAGCGCGTCTGGCTGGAGGCCGGCGGCAAGAGCCCGAACATCGTTTTTGCCGATGCTCCGAACCTGCAAGCCGCCGCCGAATCCGCTGCCAGCGCCATCGCCTTCAACCAGGGTGAAGTCTGCACTGCCGGTTCGCGCCTGCTGGTGGAACGTTCGATCAAGGACACCTTCCTGCCGCTGGTGATAGAGGCCCTCAAGGGCTGGAAACCCGGCAACCCGCTGGACCCGGCGACCAACGTCGGTGCCCTGGTGGACACCCAGCAGATGAACACCGTGCTGTCGTACATCGAAGCCGGCCACACTGACGGCGCCAAGTTGGTGGCGGGTGGCAAGCGCATCCTGGAAGAGACGGGCGGCACCTACGTCGAGCCGACGATTTTCGACGGTGTAACCAACGCCATGAGAATCGCCCAGGAAGAAATCTTCGGCCCAGTGCTGTCGGTGATCACCTTTGACGGCGCCGAGGAAGCGATCAAGATCGCCAACGACACCCAATACGGCCTCGCCGCTGCGGTGTGGACGTCGGACATTTCCAAGGCGCACCTCACCGCCAAGGCCCTGCGTGCCGGCAGCGTGTGGGTCAACCAATACGACGGCGGCGACATGACCGCACCGTTTGGCGGCTTCAAGCAGTCGGGTAATGGTCGCGACAAGTCGCTGCATGCGTTCGACAAGTACACCAAGCTGAAGGCGACCTGGATCAAGCTCTAAGCAACACCGCAGGCAAATGTGGGAGGGGGCTTGCCCCCGATAGTAGTGTGTCAGGCACTAACAGTGCTCACTGATCCACCGCAATCGGGAGCAAGCCCCCTCCCACACTGTTTTGTGTGAACCCATGATTATCCACAGGAGCGTGGCAATGCGTTGGGCGACCTATTTCGCCGTCCTGGCCTCGGTACTCAGTGTCGGCCTGGCCCTGGGCGTCAGCATGCCGCTGGTCTCCCTGCGCCTGGAGGGCTGGGGCTACGGCAGTTTCGCGATTGGCGTAATGGCCGCCATGCCGGCCTTTGGCGTATTGCTCGGCGCCAAGGTCTCCAGCCGTCTGGCCGCCTGGCTCGGCACCGCGAATCTCATGCGTCTGTGCCTGTGGGCTGGCGCGGTGTCCATCGGTTTGCTGGCCATTCTGCCCAGCTACCCGATATGGCTGGCGTTGCGCCTGATGATCGGGGTGATCCTGACCATCGTGTTTATCCTCGGTGAAAGCTGGATCAACCAGTTGGTGGTGGAGCAGTGGCGTGGCCGGCTGGTGGCGCTGTATGGCTGCAGTTATGCCTTGAGCCAGCTCTCGGGCCCGTTGCTGCTGGGCCTGATCGGTACCGACCATGACTATGGTTTCTGGGTCGGCGTTGGCCTGCTGGTGGTGGCTCCGTTGGCATTGCTGGGTCGCTCTGGTGCGCCCAGTGCCGAATCGTTCAGCGTGACCTTCGCGGACCTGTGGCGCTTCTGCCTGAGCCTGCCGGCGATTGCCTGGGCGGTGGCGCTGTTCGCCGCGTTTGAGGCGATGATCCTGACGCTGCTGCCGGTGTATTGCCTGCAACAGGGCTTCACTGCCGAAATTGCCCTGGCGATGGTCAGCACGGTGGTGGTCGGTGACGCGCTGCTGCAACTGCCCATCGGTGCGCTGGCGGATTACCTGCCACGACGCACGCTGTTTTTGAGTTGCGCACTGCTGTTGCTGGCATCGAGCCTGGCGGTTCCGTTGCTGATGCACACGCTGCTGATCTAGCCAATATGGGTGCTGTTCGGCGCCAGTGCCGGCGGGTTGTTCACGTTGTCGCTGATTCTGATCGGCGAGCGTTATCGTGACGATGCGCTGGTGCGTGCCAATGCCCACATCGCGCAGTTGTGGGGCATCGGTTGCCTGATCGGCCCGCTGGTGGCCGGCGCCGGCAGCCAATGGATCAGCGGGCACGCGCTGCCGTGGCTGATGGCGGCCGGGGCCTTGGGTTTGGTGGTGCTGTTGCTGCGCCAAGGCGCGTTTGGTGCTGCTCAGCCCGCTTGATCCTCGCTGTTCCTAGAGCATGCGCTCCAGGCCGACCGAGGTGGCGAACCAGGCATTGAACCGTCGCCACCAACTGCCCGGCTCACGGGTCAGGGTGTGCAGTTGGCCGTTGTCCTCGGTCACCCATACCACGTTGCCGTCCTGCAGTTTCGCCTCGTAGCTCAGGGCCGGCGCCATGCCTTGCAGGGCGAGATTGCGTACGTGTTCCGCCAGCTCGGGACTGTCCACCAGCACGCCGACCTCGGTGTTCCACAGCACGGAGCGCGGGTCGAAATTGAAGGAACCGACAAACGATTTTTGCCGATCAAAGATCATCGCCTTGCTGTGCAGGCTCGAGTCCGAGCCGCGGAACGTGCCTCGGCGAAACAGGTGCGGGCCGCTGCCGCTGCCGTCACCCGGTTGGCGGCGCAGCTCGTAGAGTTTTACCCCGTGCTCCAGCAGCGCCTTGCGGTACGGTGCATAGCCGCCATGTACGGCAGGCACGTCGGTGGCTTCGAGGGAGTTGGTCAACAAGCTCACCGATACGCCCGCGTCGGCGCGCCCCGTCAGGTACACCAGCCCGGGCTGTCCCGGCACGAAGTACGCCGAGATCATCATCAGTTCATGGTTGACGCCTTCCAGCTCCGGGGCCAGTTGCGTGGTCAGCAGCAGATGCGGGTCCGGGTCGGCCTTGGACAGCACCTTGCTGGGTGCGTCCCACAGCGCCTGGTTCCAGGCCCAGATCAGTTCGCGGCGCCAGATGTCCATGCGCGGCTGGGTCTGGTAGGTGCGCAGGCGCGCGTACAGCGCGTGCTTCTGCTGGCGCGATTCGGCCAGCGACGCCTCCAGGCTCAGGCGCGCGGCGGCCAGGTCACCTTTGGAAGGCGTATTGGAGACAAAATCATCAATGGGTTTGCTCAGGGCGCTGTTCCAGTACTGATCGAAACTGTGCCCGAGTTGCTCGGCCACCGGCCCGACGCTGAGCATGTCGATGTCGGTGAAGTTCAGGTTGGGCTCGGCGTCGAAATACTCATCCCCCAGGTTGCGCCCACCGACGATGGCCACGCTGTTGTCCGCCAGCCACAGCTTGTTGTGCATGCGCCGGTGTTGCAGCGACAGGTTGAACAGGCGGCCCATGGCGCGCGTCACACCGGTGCTGCGCCCCAGGTGCAGGGGGTTGAACAGGCGAATCTCGATCTTGGGGTGGGCGGCGAGGGTGGCGATGATCTGGTCGAGGCCGTCGCTGGTGGTGTCATCCAGCAGGATGCGCACGCGCACGCCACGGTCGGCGGCCTTGAGCAGTTCATCCACCAGCATGCGCGTGCTGATGCCGTCGTGGACGATGTAGTACTGCAGGTCAAGGCTGGTCTGGGCATTGCGGATCAGCTCGGCGCGGGCCATGAAGGCTTCGCTGCTGTTGGGCAGCAGGCGAAAACCTGAACGGCCCTGGTAAGGCGCGGCCTGGGCCTGGATCGAGCGGCCGAACGACGACTGGGCGGCCGGCAGGGCGTCGCTGGGTATGCGCGGGGTACTCACCGTGGCGCAGCCGCTCAGGGCCAGGGCTCCCAGCAGGAAAAACGGTAAAAGCCGTCGAATCATCAAGGGAGTCGTGTCCAGGTCAGGGCGGTTGTCGACATATGACGGCGATTTCTCGCGAAAGGTCAGTCCACCGTTTCGGCCAGCATCTTCATCGCGGCAGCGCCGACTTTGCGCACGGCCTCTTCAATCTGGGCGGTGGGCTTGGCAGCGTAGTTCATGCGCAGGCAGTTACGGTACTTGCCCGACGCGGAAAAGATGCTTCCCACAGCCACCTGTACGCCTTGTTCCACCAGCGCGCGGTTGAGCTTGAGGGTGTCGAAACCTTCCGGCAGCTCTACCCACAGCATGAAACTGCCTTGGGGGCGGCTGGCGCGGGTGCCGGCCGGGAAGTAGCGGCTGACCCAGTCGAGCATCAGGTCGCGATTACGCTGGTATTGCGTGCGCATTCGTCGCAAATGCGGTTCGAAATGCCCCCCTTTGAGAAACTCGGCAATTGCGATCTGCGGCTGCGTGGCGGTGGAGCCGGTGCTGATGTACTTCATGTGCAGTACCCGCTCCAGGTACCGGCCCGGAGCCACCCAGCCAATGCGCAGGCCTGGCGCCAGGGTCTTGGAGAACGAACTGCACAGCAGCACACGACCGTCTTCGTCGAAGGATTTGATGGTACGCGGGCGTGGGTAGCTGTAGGCCAGTTCGCCATACACATCGTCTTCGATGATCGCGACGTCAAAGCGCTGGGCCAGGGTCAGCAATGCGCGTTTGCGTGCCTCCGGCATGATATAGCCCAGGGGGTTATTGCAGTTGGGGGTCAGCTGGATGACCTTGATCGGCCACTGTTCCAGCGCCAGTTCCAGGGCTTCGAGGCTGATGCCGGTGATCGGGTCGGTGGGGATTTCCAGGGCTTTCATGCCCAAACCCTTGAGGGTCTGCATGGCCCCGTGGAAACTGGGCGAGTCCACCGCGACGATATCGCCCGGTTCGCAGATGGCGTGGATGCTGGCGGACAGCGCCTCATGGCAGCCGGTGGTAATCACGATGTCCTCGGCCGTCAGTTGGCAGCCGGAATCCAATGACAGCCGGGCGATTTGCTCGCGCAGTTCCATACAGCCGAGGATATTGTCGTAATACAGCCCCGGCAGATCCTGGCGCCGGCTGACACGCGCCAGGCTGCGCAGCAGGGGCTTGAGGGTGGGCGACAATACATCCGGCATGCCGCGACCCATCTGTATGACGTCTTTGCGCGGGACTGCGCGAATCAATTCCAGTACCTGGTCCCACTGCGATATTTCCACCGGGCGCTGAGCCGGGCGGCCGACCTCCGGCAGTGCCGGCAACTCCCGACCTACCGGTACAAAGTAGCCGGACTTGGGCTTGGGCATCGCCAGGCCATTGTCTTCCAGCAGTCGATACGCCTGCTGCACGGTGCTCAGGCTGACCCCGTGCTCCACGCTCAAGGCGCGTACGGACGGCAGTCGATCGCCAGGGCGATAGAACCCCTGTTCGATACGCGTGCCCAGCAATTCGGCGAGGTTGACGTAAAGCGTCATGGCGGTCGCTCCAGGTGACCAGTACAGATAGAGGGAAAATACAGGATTCAGCCGCACACGGGCAGTATCTGTATGGATTTAATAAAGGTGAGTTGAATCTGTAATGGTTTTGCCTGCTCGCTCATTCTAGCCACTCATGGCAACAGGCAAATGAGGGGCAGCAAAATGAACGGCATGAGCGATGTGCGGCTGACGTTACACAGTCAGGAATTGCAGGCTGGGCAAGAGCGGGCGACGTCGCCGCGCGAGATCAGCCGCTGGAGCCTGTTCTGGCACCGCCGCCATACACGCAAGGCCTTGCTGCACTTGACCGGCGAGCAATTGCGCGACGTGGGGTTGAGCGCAGAGCAGGCCCGCCAGGAAGGCTTGAAACCCTTCTGGCGCGATTGATCAGACCAGCTCTTTGAGGCGGTGCCAGAGCATTCCCAAGGCCAGTAGCGGCGAGCGCAGGTGCTTGCCGCCGGGGAAGGTGATGTGCGGCACCTGGGCGAACAGGTCGAAACGTCCCTGCTGCTGGCCACTGATGGCTTCGGCCAGCAGCTTGCCCGCCAGGTGCGTGGCGTTGAGGCCGTGGCCTGCGTAGGCCTGGTCGTAATACACGTTGGGCTGGTCCGCCAGGCGGCCGATCTGCGGCAGGCGGTTGGCGCCGATGCCGATCATGCCGCCCCATTGGTAATCGATCTTCACGTCGGCCAGCTGTGGGAACACCTGCAGCATCTTTGGCCGCATGTAGGCGCCGATGTCCTTGGGGTCGCGTCCGGAGTAGTGGCAGGCGCCGCCGAATAACAGGCGACGGTCGGCGGACAGACGGAAGTAATCCACCGTACGCGCTGGTCACACACGGCCATGTTCTGCGGTAGCAGGTTGGCGGCTTGGGCCTGGCTCAACGGTTCGGTGGCGATGATGTAGCTGCCGGCGGGCAGCACCTTGCCGCTCAACTGCGGATTCAGTCCATTGAGGTAGGCATTGCAAGCCAGGACCAGGGTCTTGGCGCGCACAGTGCCGTGGGCGGTGTGCACCTTGACCTCGGGGCCGTAGTCGATGCGCGTGACTTCCGACTGTTCGAACAACTGCACACCCCATTGCTGCGCGGCGGCGGCTTCGCCGAGAGCCAGGTTCAATGGATGCAGGTGGCCGGACCCCATGTCGATCATGCCGCCCACATAGCGGTCGGAGCCGATGACGCTGCCCATGTCGCTCGCCTGCAGCAGGCGCACTTCGTGGGGATAGCCCAGGCTGCGCAGTTCTTCGGCGTCTTCGGCAAGGCCTTGCAGGTCGCGAGGCTTGTTGGCCAGGTCGCAGTAGCCCCAGGTCAGGTCGCAGGGGATCTGGTAGCGTTCGACACGTTCACGCACGATCTCTACGGCTTCCAGGCCCATCCGCTTCATCTCGCGCACGCCATCGGTGCCGATCACGTTGGTGAACTGCTCCAGGCCGTGACCGACGCCGCGAATCAACTGGCCGCCATTGCGCCCGCTGGCACCCCAGGCGATCTTGCGCGCCTCCAGCAGCACCACGCTGAAGCCGCGCTCAGCCAGCTCCAGGGCCGTATTGAGGCCGGAGAAACCGCCGCCGATCACGCATACGTCCGCGCCTACTTCGCCCGTCAACGCCGGGTAATCGGGTTGCGGCACGCTGCTGGCGGCGTAGTAGGAAGCGGTGTGCCGGGCGCTGGCGGTCATGGGGAGCATCCCTGTTTGGAAAATTTGACGCAGGATACAGCGGTCGGACGAAGCTGTCTGCGCGGGGCGTTTTGCTTCAGAATCCACCTCTATTCGCCGTTCGGTACCTGTTTCGATGAGTTGCAACAGTCAGAAAATCAGTGCGCTTCGCCGTCAGATTCCTTCGTTCGAGTGCGTCCCCGGCTGCCACGACTGCTGTGGGCCGGTCACCACTTCGCCCGAGGAAATGTCGCGCCTGCCACGCAAGACCGCTGCCGAGCAGGACGCGGCGATGGACGAGCTGAACTGTGTGCACCTGGGGCCCAACGGCTGCACCGTGTATGACGAACGGCCGCTGATCTGTCGGCTGTTCGGCACCACGAAGACCTTGCCATGCCCCAATGGGCGGGGGCCCGTAGAGCTGATTCATCCACGGGTGGAAAAGCAGATCCATGAATACATGGCGAGCACTCGGCAGGTGCTGGTTTAATCGGGAATAGGCAGGTTGAGGCTCTCCTTGACCTCTTCCATCACGATATAGCTCTTCGATTCCCGCACATGGGGCAACTTGAGCAGGATGTCGCCGAGCAATTTGCGGTACGAGGCCATCTCGGAAATCCGCGCTTTCTCCAGATAGTCGAAGTCCCCCGAGACCAGGTGGCATTCCAGCACATGGGGCAGTTTCAGCACGGCGCGGCGGAACTCCTCAAAGGTGTCTCCGGATTTGTAATCGAGGCTGATCTCGACAAATACCAGCAAACTTCCCTTCAAATGCTGGGGATTGAGCCGCGCGTTGTAACCCATGATGATCCCCTCGCGCTCCAGCCGCCGCACCCGCTCTGTACACGGCGTGGTGGACAGCCCGACCTTTTCCCCCAGCTCGGTGAACGAAATTCGCCCGTCGGTTTGCAGGATGCGCAGGATGTTGCGGTCGATCTTGTCCAGCTCCCGCTTGGTCTGGGTGTTGGTACGCATAGGGGATACGCCTCTGTCAAAAGGGTTTTTGCCGAGAATTGTCGCCAAATATAGGCATTTATATAGTGAAATGCACTGGCGATTGCTTTTTATACTGCGCCCATCATTGCTCGAATAACACACGTCAGCGGCCAAGCCCGCGATGAGGGTATAAAAATGCGCGTTCTGGTCTTGGGTAGCGGTGTCATTGGGGTGACCAGTGCCTACTATTTGGCGCGGGCCGGCTTTGAAGTGGTTGTGGTCGACCGTCAGCCCGCTGCTGCCATGGAAACCAGTTTCGCCAACGCCGGCCAGGTGTCCCCAGGCTACGCTTCGCCATGGGCCGCGCCGGGCGTGCCCCTCAAGGCCATCAAGTGGTTGCTGCAACGCCACGCGCCGTTGGCGATCAAGGCCACGGCGGATATTGACCAATACCTGTGGATGGCGCAGATGCTGCGCAACTGCACCGCCAGCCGTTATGCGGTGAACAAGGAGCGCATGGTGCGCCTGTCCGAGTACAGCCGTGACTGCCTTGATGAGCTGCGTGCTGAAACCGGCATCGCCTACGAAGGCCGCAGCCTCGGGACTACCCAGTTGTTCCGTACCCAGGCCCAGTTGGATGGCGACGCCAAGGACATCGCCGTGTTGAAAGAGTCCGGCGTGCCGTTCGAACTGCTCGACCGCGCCGGTATCGCCCGTGTTGAGCCGGCCCTGGCCAGCGTCACCGATATCCTCGCCGGTGCCCTGCGCCTGCCCAACGACCAGACCGGCGACTGCCAGATGTTCACTACCCGCCTGGCCGACATGTGCAAGCAGTTGGGTGTGGATTTTCGCTTCGAACAGGACATCCAGCGCCTCGACTACGCCGGCGACCGCATCAACGGCGTATGGATCGACGGCAAGCTGGAGACCGCCGACCGCTACGTGCTGGCCCTCGGCAGCTACTCGCCGAAGCTGCTCAAGCCGCTGGGGATCAAGGCGCCGGTGTACCCGCTCAAGGGCTACTCGCTGACGGTGCCGATTACCAACTCGGCGATGGCGCCGACGTCGACCATTCTCGACGAGACCTACAAGGTCGCCATCACCCGTTTCGACAACCGCATCCGCGTCGGCGGCACGGCTGAAATAGCCGGTTTTGACCTGTCGCTTAACCCGCGTCGGCGTGAAACCCTGGAGATGATCGTCAACGACCTTTATCCTCAAGGCGGCGATCTGGCCGAAGCCACGTTCTGGACCGGCCTGCGCCCGACCACACCCGACGGCACGCCGATTGTCGGTGCCACGCCGTTCAAGAACCTGTTCCTCAACACCGGCCATGGCACCCTCGGTTGGACCATGGCGTGCGGCTCCGGTCGCCTGTTGGCCGACCTGATGGCGAAGAAAACGCCGCAGATCAGCGCCGAAGGTCTCGATATTTCCCGTTATGGCAACCACCAGGAGTCCGCAAAACATGTCAATCCAGCGCCAGCTCACCAATGAGCGCATGAGCCAGGTCGTCGTTCACAGCGGTACCGTGTATCTGGCCGGGCAAGTCGGTGACGACATGAGCGCCGGGATTGAACAGCAGACCCGTGAAACCCTGGCCAATATCGAGCGTTTGCTGGACTTGGCCGGCACCGACAAAACCAAGCTGTTGTCGGTGACGATCTACCTGAAAGACATCGACGCCGATTTCGCCGGCATGAACGCGGTGTGGGACAAGTGGCTGCCCAAAGGCGTCGCCCCGGCCCGCGCCACGGTTGAGGCCAAGCTGTGCGAACCGGAAATCCTGGTAGAGCTGTCCGTTGTGGCCGCGCTGCCTTAAACAACGATCCCTCTCCCGGTGCTGACGCTGTTGGTCGGCGCCGGTTTTTCTTCACTTTGCCGCCTAGAAGCCTGCCGCCATGCGTCCTGCCCGTGCCCTGATCGACCTCCAAGCCCTGCGCCACAACTACCAATTGGCCCGTGAAGTCACGGGGGCCAAGGCCCTCGCCGTAGTCAAGGCCGACGCCTACGGCCATGGTGCCGTACGCGTTGCCCAGGCGCTGGAAGCCGAGGCCGACGGGTTTGCCGTGGCGTGCATCGAGGAGGCGCTGGAGCTGCGCGCCGCGGGTATTCGCGCGCCAGTGCTGCTGCTCGAAGGTTTTTTCGAAGCCGACGAGTTGCCGCTGATCGTCGAGCATGATTTCTGGTGCGTGGTGCATTCGCTGTGGCAACTGGAGGCCATCGAACAGGCCCGGTTGAGCGCGCCGCTGACCATCTGGCTCAAGCTCGATTCGGGGATGCACCGCGTTGGCCTGCACCCCAAGGATTACCACGAGGCTTACCAGCGCCTGCTGGCCAGCGGCAAAGTCGCAAAGATTGTGTTGATGAGCCATTTTGCCCGCGCCGATGAACTCGATTGCGTCAGCAGCAACGAGCAAGTGGCGGTATTCGATGCGGCGCGCCAGGGCCTGGTGGCTGAGGTCAGCCTGCGCAACTCGCCGTCGGTGCTGGGTTGGCCGAGCGTATCCAGCGACTGGGTACGCCCGGGCATCATGCTGTATGGCGCCACACCGTTTGGTGAGGACCAGGCCTTGGCCGCGCGTTTGCAGCCGGTGATGACCCTGGAATCGAAAGTGATCTGTGTGCGTGAACTGCCAGCCGGCGAGCCGGTGGGCTACGGCGCCCGGTTCATCACGCCCAAACCGATGCGTATCGGCGTGGTTGCCATGGGCTATGCCGACGGCTACCCGCGCCATGCGCCCACCGGCACGCCGGTGCTGGTGGCGGGGCAGCGCAGCCAATTGCTGGGTCGCGTGTCCATGGACATGCTGTGCATCGACCTGACAGACGTCCCGGATGCGGGTCTTGGTTCTACGGTGGAGTTGTGGGGCAAAAATATCCTCGTCAGTGACGTCGCGGCCGCCGCCGAGACCATCCCGTACCAGATATTCTGCAACCTGCGTCGTGTGCCAAGGCTCTATTCCGGCGCTTGACCGTCAGGGACGAACACAGCGCCCTGGGATTTAGGCCCAAGTGTTGTAAATACTGAACGCTGTCGCCATGATAACGCTCAATTACAACAACGCCTGAATCCTAGGAGGCTCCCGCATTGGACGTCGGCGAACGACTGCAATCCATCCGTAAGCTGAAGGGTCTTTCCCAGCGTGAGCTCGCCAAGCGCGCGGGTGTCACCAACAGCACCATTTCGATGATCGAAAAAAACAGCGTCAGCCCCTCGATCAGTTCCTTGCGCAAGGTGCTGGGCGGCATCCCCATGTCCATGGTCGAGTTCTTTTCCGAGGAGATCCTCCAGGAAATACCGACGCAGATCGTCTATAAAGCCAATGAGCTGATCGACATCTCTGACGGCGCCGTCACCATGAAGCTGGTGGGCCGTGCGCACCCGAGCCGGGCAATTGCATTTCTCAATGAAATCTACCCGCCTGGCGCCGATACAGGCGAAGAAATGCTCACCCATGAGGGCGAGGAAACCGGGATTCTGGTGGAGGGCCGTTTGGAGTTGGTGGTCGGTCTTGAAACTTTTGTGCTCGAAGCCGGCGATAGCTACTACTTTGAAAGCACCAAGCCCCATCGTTTCCGTAATCCGTTCGATGTGCCGGCGCGACTAATCAGCGCAGCCACACCCGCGAACTTCTAACAAAAGAGGCGTCCTGCCAGCGTTGCAGAGGCTCCCGAGCAGCATTCCGCGAGACTGAATCTCCCTTTATTTAATAGGGTTGTTTCGGCCGGACGGGCTAACCGTTATACTTTCGCCGCCTGCGAAACCGTGGCCGCAGGCGTGAATAGCCACCATTGAGGGTGAACGCGTGAATCTAATTATGAAAATGCTGGCTGCACCAGCAACCGTACTGGCCCTATGGGCTGTCAGCGCTCAAGCTGCGACCAACGATGACATTGCCAAGCGCCTGGAGCCGGTTGGCCAGGTGTGCGTCCAGGGCCAGGAGTGCAAGGGCATGGAAGTGGCGGTAGCTGCGGGCGGGGGCGCTGCGAAGACGCCCGACGACATCATCGCCAAGCACTGCAACGCATGCCACGGTACCGGGCTGCTGGGCGCGCCGAAAATCGGCGACACCGCTGCCTGGAAAGAACGCGCCGACCACCAGGGCGGCCTTGATGGCATCCTGGCCAAGGCCATCACCGGTATCAACGCCATGCCGCCAAAGGGCACCTGTGCGGATTGCTCGGATGATGACCTGAAGGGCGCGATCAAGAAGATGTCCGGCCTGTAACCGCCGATCTTCGTCAAAAATGCCGCTTACGAGCGGCTTTTTTGTGGGTGTGATGTGTGTTTCGAGGCTGTTCTTTGCAGCAAAGACCCGCCATTCTCTGTCCAACCCCTAATCATGGAATGTTCAGGAGGGTCGGATGGTGCAGTTGTGTTCAATCGAGCAAGCAGTTGACGACGTACTCGCGCGGCTACCGGCGCATATCCACATGGGCATGCCCCTGGGGCTGGGCAAGCCCAACCTGTTTGCCAATGCACTGTACCGGCGTATCGCCAAGCTGCCGGAGCGGGCGCTGACGATCTACACCGCGCTGAGCCTGGGCCGCCCCACCTTGGGCGATGGCTTGCAGAAGCGCTTTCTCGAACCCTTTATCGAGCGGGTGTTTGGTGATTACCCAGAGTTGGAGTTTCTCGCCGCGCTGCACTCAGACAGACTGCCGAAGAATATCCATGTGCAGCAGTTCTTCATGCAGCCCGGCAGCCTGCTTCATAGCACGTCGGCCCAGCAGGACTATGTCAGCAGCAACTACAGCCATGCCGCCCGCGACATCAACGCCGCCGGCCTGAACCTGGTGGCGCAGTTGGTCGCGAGCAGCGCCGAACACCCGGATCGCCTGAGCCTGAGCTGCAACCCCGACATCACCCTCGACCTGCTGCCGATGATCGCCAAGCGCCGTGAAGCTGGGGAGACCGTCTTGATCGTTGGTCAGGTGCATACCGAGTTGCCCTACATGCCGGGCGACTCGGAGTTGGGCATGGACGCGTTCGACTACCTGATCGATGCAAAGGACAGCACCACACTGTTCTCCACACCCAACATGCCGGTGGGGTTCCAGGACCATTTCATCGGCTTGCATGCCAGCACCCTGGTGCGCGACGGCGGCACCTTGCAGATCGGCATCGGCTCTATGGGCGATGCGCTGACCGCCGCGTTGCTGGCGCGCCAGGCGGACAACGAAGCCTATCGACTGCTGCTGACGGACATCGATGTATACCAGTGGGCCCCGCTGATCAGCCGTGAAGGCGGTGTCGATCCTTTCGCCCGTGGCCTTTACGGT
>Ga0070754_10002219_pt1 | contig 14516 bp, 5 predicted proteins | sample VirMetDEL_Sep_01_FD_75181 | JGI IMG/M metagenome (GOLD analysis project Ga0070754, IMG submission 75181) | Aqueous microbial communities from the Delaware River and Bay under freshwater to marine salinity gradient to study organic matter... | ecosystem: Environmental > Aquatic > Marine > Coastal... | reverse complement strand
TCTGGATCTGCCTTAATAAAGTCTGTTAATCTTTTTTGGTCACGCTTAGAAAGTCCTGGAACTTCTATTCCTTGACTATCCCATATATAAGTTCTAATAGCGTGTTGATATGTATACTTAGAAATACCAGTTTCTTTTTCTAAAGTTTTTGGTATGTTTTTAAATTGTTTTTTTAAAGCTTTATAATCTCTACCAGCTGCAACCTTAGCTTGTGATATAGCCATTTCAGCTCTATTATAAGGATCAATTAAGTTTTCTTTATAAAAAGCCATTTGAGCATCACCAACTTTACCTTTACCTAATGTTTTATATAGCAATCCTAAAAAGTCTTCAGCAGATGGTGTTGTAAAGAAAGTGAACTTACCTTTACTTGCTCCAACCGTTTTAGCTTTAGCAGCAGAAAATTGCTTGTAAGATTCAATACCTGTTTTAGCTTCAATTATATCATTGAATACTTTATCAAAAGTTATACGTTTACTAGCTTTAGCTTGTTGCACTTTTGATTTAACATCAACTTGACTTAATACGTCTTTAACGGCTTGAACATTTTTAACAGCATCATCAGCAAAGTAAAAATCATTATAACCTTCAGCAGCCTTACCAGCTATCCATCTACCTTTCGCAGCTGCAGTACCATCACCTAAACCAACTATATTTTCTAGTTTAAGATCAATACCATTAGCTTTCATAAACTCTTGTATTGGTCCAGCAGCGTTAGCGGGTCTCGCCGTCAATATAAATATATCGTCAGTACCTCTTGCTGCAGCTATTTTTTGAGCAACACTAAATAATGGTCCTTTTTTACCTTCAATAACTTTACTAAATTCAGTAAAATCAAAAGTAGCACCTTGAGCTTCTAAATCAGTTGCCTCTGAAGCAAATTCAGTAGCGTTTATTTTTCTACTAGAACCATCAGGCATATTAACTATAACCATACTTTTGGACTTAGCCAATGTATCGTCAAAGTCAAATACTCTAATTTTTTTAACAGGAGCATCAAGTTTTCTAGCTTGATTTAAAGCATTATCTAAAACTCCTAAGTTTTCAATTGATTTTTCAACAGGTACAAATCCTTCTTGAAGCGAATTTGGTTGCGTGCCATAGTTTCTTTTAGAAGCTTTAGCTTTGTTATTTGATAAAGGTGTTAATAAATCTATAGCTTGTTTTACATTATAATCTTTATTTAACGCTCCTTTCTTTATCTGATCATTTTGTATTGCTGAAGCTTGAGCTTTTCCGTCTATATCCAAGCTGTTATAAACTTTACTTTCTATGTTTACACCATTTTCTTCAGCTATATTTTTACCGTTTAGTGGGTTTATTACATCTTGTAAGTTAATGTTAGCCCCAGCTAGTCTACTTATTGGATTGTCAAATATAGTTTGACCATTAAAAGTTTTTGAAGCCAATCCAGCTTTGTCTATTCTAGTATCATCAGACTTTGAAAGCTGTGTCTGGTAATAGTTTTTTCTAATAGCACTCATGACGGGTTTAGCGGCATTATTTTGTATAGCTAATATAATACTCGCTCCAACTACAGAAGCTGGTGGATTATGTTCTTCTCTATATTTTTTACCAGTTTTATCACTTGCTTTACCGTCTTTAGCATATTCAAATTTTCTAGAAACATATTTAAAAGGCGCTGATATTTTTATTAAACCACTAGTGGCTTGATATCCTTGTGTTATTATGGTTGCTGCTACGTCTATTGGCATACCAGCCGCTACAGCGTCTGATAATTGATTAACGACAGAGTCTAAAACATCCATATTCATTTTAGACTGAGCGGCTTTTTTGTTTATAAATTCTTTAGTTATTTTAGTGTCTAAACCTTTAGGTAAATTTATTTTTGCAGCTTTAAATTTGTTATCTTTAGTATTTTTTTCCGCTGCTTTATATGCTTTGATGTAAGCAGGATCACTAGTTCCATAATACAATCTACCTCTAGATGCTGCTAAAGTAACTCCTTCACCAAACTTTTTTCTTATATCATTTAAGGTTGGTTGATTAAACATTTTTTTACCTTTAGCGTTCTTTTTTATATTACCATTTTTATCAAGAACAGGTATTCCTAATATTTTTTCGCCATTAGATAAGTTATAGTAAACGTCTCCATTACTAGACCTAAATCTAACTGCTCCAGAACCAGCAAAAGAACCTGATAAAAAAGTATTTAAATCAAGTTTATATTTTTCTATAGCTTCTTGAAGGTTTTTTTGTCTTTCAAATCTATTAGCGTTTGTAATGCTAATTGGTTTAATATTTAATATACTTAAAGCTTCGTTTATATCTCTAGCTTGAGATAATTCTGTAAATAAATTTTTTAGTTTAGGAGATATTTCAGATTCAGTATTTATTCTTTTACTAAACTTAACATCACTTAAGCTTACGCCTGATTCTTTTAATCTTTCATCTGTTATATAATCAGCAAATCTAGCTGCGTTTTCTTTAGCAGAAACATTTGGATCTAATATATTTTTTAAATAAGATTTGTCAAAAAGATTATCAGCATTCGCTAGATTTAAAAAGAAAGGCATTTGAAATCTTCTAGGCGGAGCTGTTTGGTCAAATCCATATTGACCTTTTTTCTCATTAAAAACAATTAATCTATCTAGATCTACAGCATATTGTTCTACTTGTCTATAATCGTCTATGGTTTGACCTAGTATAGTTGGTTTTTTACCAGCTATAAAATCTTCACCCATCCATTCAGGATCAAGAGTACTAACGTCTAAACTATCACCACCTATAAATTCATTTGTTATAGAATCTGGTCCTTCATATACTAAGACATCTCCATCAATAACGTAGTCAACACCTAGTTCATCTAACAAACTTAAGCGAGTTGCATAGCTTTTTTGGTTTCTTTTACTAAACTTAGCACCACCACGTAGTCTTTCGGGTGTAGTAGTTACTAAATCTTCAAACATACGATTTCTAATATGTAAGTTTAGTAAACCACGTATTGTCTGACCAACAGCGTCTCTATATATTGGTTTTGTTGGTTTTTGTCTAATAAGATCCATATAATCTTTTAGAGTACCAGTAAGTTTACCATCAGTATATAAAGCATTCATTACGTTTCTTGGCAAAAAAGTACCTTTACCGAAACCGTCTTTAGTTTCTGGTAGCCTAGCAAAATCATTTGCGGCATTTTTAAGTAGAAACTGTTTAGCTGTTGTTAATCCTTCAGCATCTGTTTTCTGATAATTTCTAGTTTTATCAGTTATAGTCTGTGGATTCAAACCAAACATACCAGCGTATATATCAGCCACGGTCTTTGGAACATTCCTAGTCTGACCAAAAGTTTTTATATCTTGATCTTTAAAAGCTTCTTTAGTAGCTTCTGTTATTTTAGTTTCAACCTCAGCTTTATCTTTGGCTCCAATTTTTTCTACTTGTGCTTGTGAAAATTCTACTGTCTCTGTAGGTTTTTTAGCCAATGGTTTTTCTTTTGTTTCAACCTCCACGGCTTCTCTAGCTACAACACCTTTAGCTTCTGTTACATCAGCTGTAAATTCTTCGCCTAAAACTCTTTTTGAAGCTTCTATAGCTCTTTTAGGTAGCATGTTATTAATAAAACCCGCTAGCGGAGCAACTTTTTGTTTATTTTTTTGCTGCTTTTTAACGTAATCAGGGTAATCCATTATTAAATCAAGTATACCTCTTGGGCCTGTTTCTATTTCGTCTGTTAATAGTTGACGATCAAAATTGGGTGCTTGACTTCTAGATTCAACTATTCGACTTGTTATAGGTTTGAATTTTTCAATAATGTCCATAGCCCCAGCTAAACCTTGTTCGTCATATATTTTTTGAACTTCTTGAGAGTCTTCAACTCTTTTACTTTCTTTGGCGATGTCTTGAGCTGTTTCATCTCTCATATCACCCTCAAAAGCTTCCACAAATTCAGCTCCTAAACCTTCTATGTCTAATTCACCTTCAATTAATTTACCTTTAGCTCCTTTTTTAGCAACTTCTAATTGCTGTTCAGTTAATCCTTTTCCAGCTTCTATAGTTTCATTATAGCCTTTTATAAAATCAAATACATCTTTACCAGTGTTAAATTCTAAATTCAAAGGCTTTTTATTACCTTTTAAAAAGTTTGTAATTTTTGTGCCTAGATTTTTCCACCAAGCCTCTTTCTTTGGATTATATTGTATATCTCCATTACTAAGCGCTTCGCTCACAAGTGGTATAACTTCTTCCCATGTATTTTGAGCTGAGTACTTTTCATCAGTAAGATATTCTTGAAACCTTGACATAAACTGAAAACCTCCTGTTATGTCTTTGTTATTAACTATTTCAGCTATAAGTGCTTTACCTAAAGTTATAGCAGCTTCTGGATTTGCTTTTAAAGCAGCTTCCCAGAAAGGGTGTAAAACCTCATGTTGGTCAGTTGTATAAGTATTATCTTCACCAGCAGCTTGATCATTAATAAGTATTATTTTTTGATCACCTTTAGTCAAAGCCATACCATAACCTGTAGAATCTTGAACGTTCCAGCCATCTTCTCTTAAACTTTCAGCGGCAGAATCCATATCTTGTTGAGTAGAAAAATTTTCAAAACCAGATCCTAATTGTTCAGCTGCTATTTTAGCGCCTTTTCTAGCTGCAGATTTTTCTATTTCAGGTTTTACTATTTCAGCTAATTCTTTTTTCTTTTTATTTATCAGTGAGTCTATAGATTCGTGATAAGCTTTGTCAGTTCTGCTTTTCTTTTCTTGAAGATCAGCTATTTCTTGCTGCAACTTTGCAGACTCCAATTTAGTTTCATCACTAACAAAGTTTGGTATTTTGTTGACTTGGTTATGCACGGCTCTAACATCAGAAAGAACCTGAGACATTTGCTCTGTAGTTATATCACCACTAACAACCATGTCATTCATTATTTTTCTTGCTGAAGGTAAATCTTGACCTATTTGATAAAGACTTTGAAGTTGCTGACCAGCATTTCTAGGTCCAATTCCTCTTAAATTTAAATTAGCAAAAACAGATCCAGAACCAAAAGACGTCATCCATAAATTAGCAAAATCTTGACCAGTCATATTTTCTTGCAATATATCTCTACCAGCTAGTTTATTTAAATAAGGATTTAAACCGTATATTTCTAAACCTTGCTGAAGAGTTTCTTGACCAACCTCAAAAACTCCATCTGAAACAGTAGATACAACTCCTTGTTTTGTTGGTACAATTCTTTTTAACCGCTCAAAAATGCTTACTCCAGCTCCAGATATTCCTCTTTTTCTATAACCATTCACGGCATCTCTTATAAGTCTACTGGTCAATGACGTTCCAAAGAGATTTGTATTTAAATTATCAACATATTTACTGTTTGGTGCTATAGCACTAGTAAAAGCATACAAAGCGCCTCCATATCTTGCGGCTATATCTGACATTTCATCCGCATCATCTTCATTTATACCAGCTTTAATAAATTGATTATACGTGTTTTGTTTAGTTCTAAGGTAACCACTAGCTCCATAGTAACCCATAGCTCCAACGGTTGCCTCTGGTATACTTAAAGATTTTGCTAGTTTTGTTACGCCTAAAGATTTAAAAGCTCCACTAGTCAATGATGTTCCTATTATATCATAAGCCATTCTTCCTCCTACTGCAGCAAACTCTTGCAATGAGCCCATTCCACTAAAAGAAGACCCGGTTTCTTTAGAGTTGTCTAGAGCATCGTTTATTTTTTTAAACTGACCTTCAGTTACTGATCCTAGAATTGTTTTGTTTGTAGTGTCGTATATGTTTCCAATTTCATCTTTAATATAAACAATACCATCAACCTCAGCTTCTTTACCTGTTACAAATTGATATCTAACATCTTCAGCTTGTCTTTTTATATCTCTTTCTTCTATTACACTTCTTTGATATGTGTTATCAATTCCAAGAAGATCTTGTATGCCAGTAGCTATTTCTTGAGCGCCGCTCATATAACCTCTAGCGGCTTTTTTTGCAGCTAAATACAAGTCACTACCAACAGTATTTTCAGACTTAATTTTATTTATTTTCTGCTGCTGAATAGACATCGCTTCTGCTTTTGCGGCCGTTAAGTCTGGAAACGCTATTTTTCTGTAAGCTTCTATTTTGTTATAATCAAAAAGACCATAACCAAACTCACCATATTTGTCATCAAAATACTTTTTAGCTTTAGCAAATGCCTTATCTACGCTTTTTATGTCTTTAAATTCTTCTGGATTTTTTAATATATATACAGAATATAGCTTTTTTGAATACTCGTCTTCTTTTTCGTTTATATAATTGTCAAGTCTATCAGACAAATACCTCTGTCTATTAGTTTTAGAAGATTTTAATTGATCTTTTAAAGATTTAATAGCCGTAGGGTCGCTTTCTGATTGTAGTTTTTGTTTTATTGATAATTCAACTACATCATAACCTTGATTGGGGTTCATGACGTTGTCAAAATAATCTTCAGAATAACCTTTTTCGTTGTAAAAACCAATGAAATCATCATAATTAAAACCATCAACGCTGCTTAGTAATTCAGCATTGTAATCGTTGTTTAATGTAACTACAGCTGCATTTGGGTTAAAGTCCTCTTTGTAGTCTCCAGAATATTCTTTATTCTTAAACTGCTCGTATTTATTGTTTATGTTTAGCTCATTAAATACTATAAAGTCTTCTACTTTGGAGTTTAAAGGTTTTTTACTTTGTTTTTGAAGTTCTTTTTCTTCAAAATTTTCATCAACAAAAAAGTCTTTATATCTTGAAGGTCTTGCTTTATTTCTGAAAAACAACTCTTTTGCAGTTAGCATATCACCGTCATTTGTTAGACCTTTTATGTTAGTAGCGTCAAAAACAACTACTTCTTCTTTAGTTTTATCTATGTTTAAATAATTGCCTAAATTAAAGTCTTCCTTGTTTTTAAGTTGTTGCTCGTATTTTTTAAGTTTCTTTAATTGTTTTTCATCAAGATGATTTAATTTTTCAGCTATTTTAGCAGATCCATAGATATCTTCTTGTAAAACAAAATCTTTAGAACCCTTAGGTTTGTAGTAATATTCTAATTCTTTTTTTGATGGATTTACTTCAAATTTATATTCAAAAGGATCTTGCTCCGTGGCATATGATTCACCTGCTTTTACTACAGTTTCATACTTTTTTTTATACTTTCTATTATCGTCTAATTGATCTCTAGTTTCTGCAAATATTTCAGATCTTTTAACAAGTATATCTCCAGTTGTTAAAGGCTTAGATCCTTGAGATTGTGATTGTCCACTTCCAGATTTTAAATTCTCGGACGCTTCCGGTGTTTCTGTGGGTGATGCATTCGCATCCGTCTGTTTTGCAGCACCCTTTGTCTTTACTTTATTAGGATCTTCGTAGTTATTTTCTTTTTTCCATTGTTGAACTTTATCAAACCATTCAGATTCTGGAATATTTTGATCTTGTAAAGATAATACGTATTCTACTAATGTCATTTAATTAAATTTTATAGATTATTAGCTTCGATAAATGCTTGTGCTTTTGCCATTTTAGCTTCTTGCAAGTCAAAAACAGCGGCGTCTTCTGGGTTAATTGGTACTTGATTTTCTGTAAACTTGTTCAAGTAATTGTCCATAAAATAATCTTTGTATTTTTGTTTGAATAAATCTCTTTTGTCTTGTGATAGTGGAAGATCTTCTGCATAAGACCAGTATTTACCTTCTGATAAATAAACGTTCCAAGCAGCTACAGCTTCTTGCTCGACAGATAATAAACCAGATACTTCAGCGTCAATAAAAGGATTAGCTGTTTTCATAATCTTGTCCATGTCATATTGAAGCAAGTTTCTACCTTTACCATTTCCTATTTCAACAACTTCATAATTAAAACTACCGTCTGGATTCTTGAGTATAAACTGCTCTTTTATCTTAGCATTAGCTTTTAACTCACCATTAGGACCAACATCTTCCATGTGAAAAATACCAACCTCAGTCAAGAGTTTAGTCATTTCTTTTGTTATGTCTGGCGTCGATGTAACTATAGATATACCAGCTTCATTTAAAGCCATAAGTGAAGAGTTGTTTATAACTAGCGGCTTTTCAAAACCTGGACCAGTAAAAACCATATCTTGCGTGCCGTTTTCTAGTAAATGTAGCATAACGTCGTAACCATCTGTTTTAGAAAAACCAGGTCTTTGTTTTAGTATGCAATTTACTATGGTGTATTCATAGTTGTTATTAGGATCAAAGTTTGGTTCTTCTGTAGCTTCTACTTCAGCTACTATCATAGATAAAAAGTCTAAAGCTTGTTTAGGAGCTTCTTTTAATTGTTTAATTCTATTTAGTTCATACTCACAGCCTTCTGACATACAGCTATTATTTTCTACAGCTATTTTTAATTTAGCATATAGTCTACCTGTGTCATTAAACGCTTTACCTAGTATGTCGAAATTAACATCAGAAGGTCTAGCTAAATACTCTTTATTAAAGCCCATAGCGCTGCTTTGCAGCATTTGCTTTATAGTAAGGTTTGTTATTACATTTTTATTATCCATTGCCAGTTCCTATTTGAGATATACCTATCTGTGCTAAGTTGCCAAACATACCTGTCATTGCGGCTGTTTGATCAGCTGAAGCTTGAGCAGCAGCTTGTTGCGCTTGAGCTAGCAATCCAGCAGTTCTATTAAGCTGTTGCATCTCTCTGTTCTCTTGTTGTTGAAAAACAAATTGTTTACCTGCTGCGCCTGCTTGTTGCATACGTCTTTCTTCAGCCATTTTTTGTTGCTGTAATTGCTGCTCACCTTGAGCTCTAAGTTTTTCGTTTTGAGCTTCCTGCTGTTCAATATCAGCAGCAATATTCTTTTTACTTTTCAAAGCAGCTTGAGCTAAAGCAGTTGCACCACCAGCGCTGGCACCAGTAGCTCTTAGTGTGTCTAATGTTGTAGCTAAAGCTATATCAGACTCTTCTCTTTTAATTTCAGCAGCCTGTGTAGCAACGCCTAAATTAGCAAAAGGATTTGAAAGCATACTACTCAAGTTTTCAAAATCTTCGTAAGGATTTATAACTTCTTGACGATTATTCTCAAGATAGTCTAGTCTCCCTTGAAGTCTTTTAGCTTCTCTAGCCGCTCTTGCTTGAGCGCGTTTAGCTGAGCTTGAGCCTATTATTCCACCTATGACGCTAGCTCCAGCACCTACTATTGCACCTATCATAATTTATAGTTTATTTTAATATCCATTATTTTGTATGTATGATGCACCAACTGAAAACAGTTCTTTAGCACCACCTAAATCTGTTGTATCGTCCGTTGAAACAGTAACAGTGGCAAAATAACCTTTAACACCGGTCATATTGTTACCACCTCTTATTTCACCTTCTGCCAAACCACTGTTATTTAGTAATCTAGCAACGTATTTATTTTCTTTTCTGTCAAAACCAGCGTGTAATCTTGGGTAACCTGGGTTTGCAGTACCAAAAACTGACTGATAATCGGCTCGTAAAACAGCTTGACCATTTGCTGGGTTTATTATATATTCGCCTTCTCTATAGCTATATATTCTACTACTAGTATCTGTAGTAAATATGCTAGCGCTACTTTGCACGTCCTTGCCTGTTGGATCAGATATAAAGCTAGTAACTTCCCAGCCGTTACTACCTTCGTAGTTAACAGTTTTAAATAGTTTAGAGTAATTTACAGCTGGGTTTAATACAAACGTTATAGACGATTTACCGTCTGTACCGTAAAAATTACCTCTATTAACATCGTTAGAATAATGTTGATAAAGTTCGTTGTCTTTTAAAGTATACATTTTATTTCGCATACTTAAAATCCAGTCTGGTTTATATGTAAAGAAACTTGTCCAGCCTCTAACTGTTTCGTCAAAAGCTACAGTATTGTATTTAGAGCTTGCGGAACCAACACCACCTTGAGTACATACAACATACTGTTTGTTGTGTATATCCCAACCACCTGTAACTCTACCAGCCAATCCTGGTTGATCTATAGTGTTAAATTCGTCTCTAAAGTAATCGTACATACCATAGACAGATATTTCTTCTATACCGCTTCTAGAAAGTCTTAAAACAGCGTTTCTGTCTTTATCTGTAAAGTATTTTCTATAACCATATATAGCAAAACTTTCGGGGTTTTTAGAAATACCAAACTCACCAGCGTAAGGTACTATTTGACCTATAACCAAGTTAGCTGATGTAACTGTTCCTCCGCCTTCAGCTGAATATATAGCATCTTTATCTATCAATGCTCTTGATACTTTGTTTTCTTGGAAAATATTCAAGTTAGTATCTTCAGCATATAATCTTTGTACAGATCCATTAACTGGGTCTAGTGATTTAGTTATGTCTTCACCAGCAGAGAATACGTTAGTTGCGTTAAAACCTGTTCTAGAGTTAAATATACCAGAGTATATTAAAGTGTTACCTCTACGGTCTCCATTTGGCTCGTCTGACACAGCATAAGCTCTTACTCCGTAATCTACGTTAGTATTGTTATAACCACCTCTAATTCTAGACTCTTCAATGGCCCATATATTATCAGTGGCAGGACTACCAATTTGGGAAAAACCCCCTATATCTTGAGGTATACCAAAAGATCCGTCATAAGCTAAGTGACCACCGGTATTGTTAATCTTTTTTAGTAGAAAAGAATTAAAGTATTTTACTTCTATTACTGCACTCATATTAATATCACTTATTTATTAACTCAATTACATTTAAGACTGTATTTCAAAACCGTAGTTTTGAGCTTGCTCAAATAAATCTATAGTTTCCTGAGGATCTGAACCTTCAAAAGTTCCACCTTCACAAGAAGCAAGCTTATCGTGTATAAGTCCAACATCTAATCCGTTGTAGTAAAAGCCACCTTGAGAAGGACAAGCTACATCACTAATTTGTATAGCACCAGCTCTATCTATAAGTATGTTATTATTTGGATCATTACTTAATTCAGCCCAAGACCCTACATATATATAATAACCCGATTCACCTATATCACCGCTAGAGAATTTCATTTGAACATATCTTTGTTGCGTAGTCTCTGGGGGACCTGGCTCTCCTTGATATTGTATAAGATATGCTCTTTCTGATATAGTAGAAACTACATCACCCATTTTTACATTTACAACGACCTCATCTGAATCAGATCCAGCGTCAAAAAGTTTTAAGTTTATAATGTAGTCTTTAATTGGTATGGGATTGCTGTTAATTCTTTTTATAACACATGTTGATATAGCGTCTGTAGAAGTTACGCTTAGTGTGAAATACTGATCAGCATCATTACCATCAACATCAGTAGCGCTAACTATTTGCCAAGTTAAATCTTTACCCGTGTTAGGATTATCTGTAGTGTTAGCGCCATTTCTACCGTAAACAGTAAATATAGTTAAGTCATATATGCTTTTCTTAGGCGTGCTAACTGAACCACCTATAGGTGTTGTAGCTGCTGCGTTTGAATATATAACAGGAGCTTCATTATCTAACGACAAAAATATATCATAAAAAACAGGTACATCATCTGATGTTAATTCTGCTTTCAACTCTAAGTTAAATCTTCTTGCACCTTCGTTACTACCAAAATAAACATTATTAACAAACGCTGGTTCAACCTCTATGTTATAACTGTTAGCAGATCCGTTTAATGTAAAATAAGAACTAACATCTTGAGGTGGATCCTGAGTGTCAAACGCAGAGTTTATAATTAAACTACTTATATCACCAGATGGTAAGTCTACACCAAACTCATCTACCAAACTAAAATCACTTTGAAATATATTATCATTGTCTCCTATAGATTCAGAAAAAGGAGCTGTATTTAAAGAGCTTAAACCTGTGCCTCCGCCTATGTCGTTTGATATAGCATAGTTTAAATCATTTATTAAACCTGAAGTTGTAGTTTCATAGTATATGTCTAGCAAAGAAACAACTGGTTCTGTTTCAAAAACAACTAGATTATCAAATGTTTCAAAAGGAGAAGTGGTAGCGTTTACAAGACCAAATTGCTCCGACGATATTAAAGATGTTGTTATTTGAGCTGTTAAAGGATTTGATGTTACCCTGTATAAAGCATTTATTTCTTCAGTATTACTAATAGGAGTGCTACTATCGTAGTTAAATAAATCGAAAGCAGGCTGTATAGAATCTGTTGTAAAAGTTCTACGACCTGGATAATACTGCTCGTTGTCTTCGTTTCCGTATTGTATGTCATTGTTAACAACTCTACCAAAAAGTTGAACTGAACTTCTAAATGTTTTATCTTGAGGTCCTACTTCTGATAAATCTCTAGGGACTTTATTTATATTGTCGTTTATCAATGTTATAAAAGTAGTGTTCAGATTAGATGTAGTGTCATCTAAATCACCTTTAACTGCACCTGCTGTATAAACGTTATAATATTCTTGTTCTTTTTGTTGAACAACAACTTTGTAGCTATACCAACCAAGTGGATTATAATTAACACTAGAAACATCGCCATTATAAATTCCTGGCCAAAACGTAAGATCAGTTAAACCACTAGAATCAATAACACTATTAAAAGATATCTTTAAAGAATTACCTCTCCATGTTCTAATATTCTGATCTTCATCGATGTATGGTGAATATAAAGAAGGACCCGAGTAGTTTTCAGTTCCAATAGTTACAAGATCAGTGTTATTTGAAAGTATAACATCAGATGTTCTTCCATATCGATCTAAAAGCACTATGCCAACTTGGTAACTTCTATTAGTTTTTAAAGTGTGGTTTGGATATTCTATAGTGCTAGTAAAGTTTTTATCATCACTAGATGGTTGAAATGTTAAAGCTGTGCCGTTAGATACAGTTACATTTTGTGTTACATTAACTGATGTTGGTGTTGGTGAACCAGTGACTGTTTGAACAACTAATCCCGCTGGAGATCCTGACCATGATATTTTACTTCCAACTTCTATAGTACCTTTAGCTCCACTTAAATTTATTGTTTTACTACTAGTTACATCACCGTTTACAGTAGCGCTACCATCTCTTATATCAAATGCAAACTTTTCAGTTGCAGATACATTGTAATCAAGTGAAGGAGGTGGCGTGTGTTTATTTTGAAAGTTAGAATAAACAACTCTATTTCCTGTAACTTCTTGAGCTAGTGATCTAACTGGTACTCTATCATAAACTCTTGTTAATTCATTTTCTGGTAAAGTCTTATAAGGTTTTTTACCTGTATAAACATATTCATAAGTATTATCAGACGAAGTAAGTTGTGAAACAGGTATTGATTCAATAACTTTTAACGTAAGTCCATCTGATTCTTTGTATATAATATCTACTTGTTGTACCTTATAATCACTCTGTAAACTAGACTGTATTGTTGGCAAAGGTATTTGAAGACCAATAGAGTTGACTTTATTTTCCATAAAGCTAACGATTGTAGAGCTTGTGGCCTGCTGTTGGTCACCTTCGTTTTCAGCTGTATTTAAAAAATAACCATCTTGCTTTGGTATAAAACAAGGTTGAGTAAAAGGAGCTATCAAAGAGTATTCGCCGTCGTCATACTTAAATCTATATGAAAATCTAGCAAACTTATCTTCTAAAAACGCGTCATCGCCTGCATAGTCTGGATCATAGTACGGATTAAAGTTAAACACTAGCTCGTCACCGTCATCTAGCGTTATAGAAGAACTAACTACTATGTTAGAAGTTGTGCTACCAGTTGATATTGTAACCCCAGTGTCTACTATTGCGTTTCCTGCCGCTGTTATCTTCCCAAGAGTCATACCGTTTTGAGGTAAATTATCAGAACCTGATGACTGTCCATCTGGGTAAAAAGGTATGTTTAAGCTATTTATAGCTAAGTTGCTACCTGTTTGAGTACCGTTTTTAACAGCTAAACCACCATTTGGTAAAAACTTAGACACAACATCTTTCATTGTTGTTTGGTACTGATCAGTAGCAGCGCTAGACTCAGAGCTCAACTCATATAACCTTATGGCGGCGTATGGATTGTATTTAGCAACAGATATTTGGTCTTCAGTTGTATAGTATGTAGCATCGTTTAGCACTTGTAACATTTATTTTTCTAGGTTGATTGCGATTATCAGTGAAAAACAGTAAATTTTCTAACAAGTTTACACCATATATTGGAAATTGTTTATGAAAATTTAAAAAAGCGCCTTCGACTAGTTTCGTTGAAGTACCAGATTGTTCGTTATATTTGTATATGAAATGATTAGAGCCAGCACCAGTTGGAACATAGTCACCAGAAGAGTTATTGTTATCGGTTAAAAATATATAGATATCATTATTAACTTCGTCAACTAAGTAGCCTATAGCGCTTAAATCTGAAACAGAACTTTCAAATTCAGCTACAGATTTATTACCTAAGATGTTTTCAAGACTACCAACACCTTCACCTTCAGATCTACTTATCTGAGCATTTATAGCGTTTCTATATTCACCAGGTGGAACAAGTCTCGCATCTAAGTCCTTGTTCATTTTGGATCTTATAAAATTATTTTTAACTTCAGCCATTTAATTTTAGTGTTTTACCCATTTAGATTTACCTCGCATAACCTGTACTATCT
>Ga0070754_10002214_pt1 | contig 14537 bp, 10 predicted proteins | sample VirMetDEL_Sep_01_FD_75181 | JGI IMG/M metagenome (GOLD analysis project Ga0070754, IMG submission 75181) | Aqueous microbial communities from the Delaware River and Bay under freshwater to marine salinity gradient to study organic matter... | ecosystem: Environmental > Aquatic > Marine >... | reverse complement strand
TTTAGTTTCGTCGAATTGGTCAAGTTCGGCAACTACTTTACAAAGTGCAGGAACTATTTCAGCAGACCATGTAGCAACTCCAAACTTTGTTGATGTTAGAACATTAGAAAGAGGAAAGGGAGTAAGATATGATTTATCATCTAAAGATGTTATTATCTTCTTTGAAGATGGACAAAATCTAGAATACCCAACAGTTCACTTTGACGTTAGAAATGAAACATATACATTTACTATGCATATAAGAACAGTTCACGACGAAAGGGCGGGAACAGATACAAATTTCGGGCGTGATAGGCTAAGGGCTTTACTTGGTCGCCCGTCATGCACTTGAGCGAGGTCGGAAAGGCTATACTGCAAGTGATGGGTCTAAATTCAATCAAATATTTGTAGGTTCAAGAAGCGAATCAAATGACCGAGCAAAAAGATTATTTGGATATAAATTAAGTATAGAAGCAAAAAGATTCGCATTAAGTATTCCCTAGTAAGTTTGTAGGAAAAGGGGGAGAAATAGCATGACAGCAGAAGATATATTTTTAGGAAGCCAAGCGAGTTTAACATTAGTTCCAGAAGTAGACTTGTATATTCCGTTAGACCACAGTAATAGTTCAGGAAGCACCGTAAGAGCGCATGATGATTGGGAAGCCCATTTTTTGATGGTTAATAATCTATATGTGGGTTGTATTGTTGAATTATATGCAACAGGCGCACCTACAACTGTTATTTCTACCCATAGTGTTACTAGTAATACTGAAAAAGATTTAGTTCTTTCACCTGCTCCAAGAACAATTGTTTCTGAAGATTTTATTCATATTAGAGGATATGGTGCGCCTTGTGTTGGTGAAAAGAGTTCTACTACAAAAAGACTTAATGCTGATAATTGGTTAGGACTTTTAGAAAGTGCTACTTTCCCTAATCTTGAAGTTGAAATGAAGCAAATGAATTTGTCATTAGGTGGTTCAAGAAACTTTACTCATCAATACAAAGGTATTGAAACTGCATCGGGCGGTAATCTAGGATTAGTCGTTAATCATGGTGCATTTTTATATTATGCTTTAGGAAAATGCACAGAAATTACTGCAACATTTCACGCTTATTCACCTACTGATAAGTTAAATGCTCATAGTGTTAATTCTTCACATGATGACAGAAGACACGTATTTCTTGATACTACGGATGGTGGCGCACAAAGCGACCATTTAGTAACTTCTTCTGAATTTTTAGAACAAGGGCCAATTTTCTATAAAACTGCAAGAGCATCGGACACTTTAGTTCCTCCTTTGCTTCATGGTTTTGATTTGAATACTAATGTTGAATTGTTAGATAGAACAACTTCAACTGCTACGGGAGTAGCAAATTCAATTACTTACAAGTTTGAAGAAGCAAATGGAGAAAGATTACCTTCTTTTGCATTAGAACAAACAATGGCTAAGTCTAGCACATTAACAACAAATACTGCTTCTGATTCAGAAGATACTACATTTGTTAGAATTGCAAGAGGCAATCGAGTTAATACATTAACAATGACGGCTAATGAAAATGAAGAAGTTAAGATGACTCTTGATTTAAATTCAAGAGCCGTTCACAGTTTAGAACAAGATGAAGACTACGAGGCAAGAGGCGGAATTTCAGATAATCGTCAATTGTTTAACTTTGAACAAGCAAATGACACTAGCACAACAGATAAAGATACCGAACTTTTAGAACCTTTCTTTTTCTCAAGTGGTTTGTTTAGCGTATTTGGACAACAGTTCCTAAAGGTTACAAACTTAACTCTTACAATTAATAACAATCTACAAGATAAAAGATTTATTGGTGTTGGCAACAAATCAATCAAAGAAGCAATTCCTGCTCAAAGAACATACGAAGTTTCTTTTACTGCTATGGTAACAGATGATAAGTTATTTGAAGAATTACTAGACCAAACAGAAGTAGATAATACTGCTTCCACTTTACTTACTTTACAATTTGATAAAGCAAATGGTGAACAGATTCTCATGAAGTTCCAAGATTATTTCTTAAGTTCTGCTAATTTTACAATTCCAGATGATAAAGGGCCAATTACAGTAGAAGGAACTGTAATGCCAAGAACATTAAACTCATGCACAGTTAAAACACATTGGGTTCTTCAAGGGTGATTAAATGGTTTCAAAATCAGAAAAAGGTCGCTTGATAAGAGAGCAACAATCTAAGAAAAAGAAGGCTAAGAAAGAAGAGGTTAAAAAAGAACCAGTTAAGTCTAAGTTAGCAGAATAATATTCCACCAACACCGTTTGTTTGTTTGTTGGTATAGAAGGTGGATGAAATGTTAAACGAAAGAAAAGTTATTACAGATAAGAGTGTATTATTTGCACTAAATGAGCCTACGCTACATTATATTAAAGTAGCACCCGAAAGTGAAGAATATCTCAAGGTGTGGATTAAAGAACCCACATGGCTTGAAGCCGAAAAAGCCTTGAATAGTGTGATGAAGATTGATTCTCGCACACAGTCGTTTGACCTCGACCTAAATGCGATGTATCGCTATATGGTTGAGAATTTCATCTCCAAAACAGAACCAAGCCTATCAACAATTGATATGCTTAGATTAAGTCCTTTTGTCGGAAATCAAATTAAAGAGATTTTACCAAATCCAATGTTGATGATGCAGGAGGATGAACAAAAAAACGAATGATTAGGGATGCTTTAAAAGGTAAAGAAGCAGACCCTAGAACAATTTCGTTAATTATGGTATATACTCTTTCTAATGCACTATCAATTAGTCCATTAGAAGTTTACAAAATGCCAGTTAGTCTAGTAAAAGACTTACTTAGCGTTCATGCTAACATAGAAAAAATCAAATCAGATGAAATGGAAAAAGCACAAAATAAAGCCAAAGGTGTAAGTCATGGCAGATGATGAAATTAAAAGGTTAGCAGGTTCGCTAAATGATTTAAATTCAACTCTATCTTTGGCTGATACTAACACGCTAACTTTTATCAGAAGATTAGGAACGATAGCAGATACTACCTCTAAACAAGGTAAAGCATGGACTACGTTTAGTCGTCTAGTATCTGGTAGTCCTATTTGGGCTTTACAGAATAAAGCAAGAGCATACATTGATATTCTTGCAAGTTTTGAAAGAAATGCGAGAAAAAATGCTGAAGCAACAAAAGAAGCAAATCAAAGAGTTATTGACCAAGTTCAATCATATAAAAAACTTGAACCCCAATTGCAAAATTTGCAAAAGTTAAAAGAATCTATGGAACAAGATACTCCTTTTGGCGACCCCGAAGCACTAGATAACATTAAAGAAGCAGTCAAAGGAACTCTTGCATATAATAAAGCCCTTTTAGAAGGTATAGACCCAGCAAAGGGATTTGCAGCAGGTTTAGATGAACTTATTTCTAAGGGCCAAAGGCAAACTGAAATATTCACTAAAGCACAGGAAGCAGTTCAAGCAAAACTTAAATTTGAAACGCAAGCGGGTAGAGATGAACTTAAGCAAGAAATAACAGGAAGAAGAGAATCATTAGAACAAGGCTTAGTAAATTATAGGCTTGAGGATGCCTTTGAGCCACTAAAAGAAAGATTAACTGCCATTAGAAAATTTGCAACTGGCAACTATACTCTTGCAGAAAAAAGCGCAAAGTTACAGAAAAGACAAGATGCAATAGAAAAAAGAAGAGTTAAAAGAGAAATATTAGCAATTAAGTTAAATCAAGGTATTTTTAAAGTAAGTCAAATGGTTAAGCCAATGCTAAACATAGTTTTTAAATTCTTAATATTTTCTATATTTGCATTCATGGGTATTCTTCTCTTCTTAAAGTTTGCTAGAGATGCATTTATGATAATGGAAGAGTTGTTAATACTAGACGATTTAAGAAACATATTTTATACTTCTATTGAGATGATAGGAGCATTTTTTGGATTAGTGGGAGCATTCTTTAGTGGTGATTATGAATTGGTCATAGATTATTTAATGACGCTAATTGATGGTTCATTAAGTATCTTAAAATCTGTTGGTTTGGCTGCATTAAAAGTAGCAACAGGTCTTTTAGTTGGTTTCTTTTTCACAATTATTGACAATATTGGAATTTTATTCACATCTAACTTTTGGGAAAAAGCATTACCTATGCTTAAGAAATTCGGAAAAATATTGCTAATTGCTTATTTTCTTAAATATGCAGCGACTCAAATAGCACTATTAATTGGAATATATGCTTTACCTGCACTAATTATCATTGCTCTTGGTGCATTATTAACAGCATTATTTAGAAAGATTTTTGATAAATTACCTTTCATGGCTAACGGTGGTGTTTCACAAGGCGGATTAACTGTTGTTGGAGAAAGAGGCCCAGAATTAGTTAATTTACCAGCAGGTTCAAGGGTTCATTCAAACAGTGATTCAAGAAGAATGGTTTCTAATACTGGAGGAAATACAATCAATATTACCATCAATGCAAGAGATACTTCTGATGCAGAATTAAGACGCATTGCAGATAAGATTGGAAATATGGTAAATAATAAAATTAATAGACGAACTTCGTCAAGAACTTTAGGGTGATTAAAATGGCAAGAGATTATTACGTTTATTTGAAAACACAAATGTTTGAAGATGGCGAGACAGACATTACAAAGAATACAATACCATTAAGAGTAACAAATGCTTCATTTAGCGTATCTAAAACAATACCTGCATTCCCAATTCCTTTATCTGGTATTGCAACAGGTGAATCAATTACTGCTGCTTTAGATTTAGGAATGGCTGATAAATCAATTTCTCTTCAAGGTTTTCTTCTTAATACTACAATTACTAAGGATAGGACAGGTAATAATGATTTTGTTACTTTAACCTATACTGCTCATGAAGTTGCACAAATGATTGCATCAGGTGTTGATTCAACAGGATTAGCAAAAAATCAAGCATTTTCAGAATTAGTTATTCTTTATCCTTCCTTTGTAGGTAATGACCAAACACAACAAAGGGCAGGAGTAGATGTAAATAACATTAATACCGCAGTAGATGTTCCATTTAACTTTGCTTCAAGAGGCGATAACAACACTAGCGATAACGTTGGTGTTCCTGCTAAACTTTCTGATTTTCCAGATTCAGCAACAGCAAAAGGAGTAACGGGTTTTATTCGTTCATTTAGTTTTGATTTTGCTGCTGAAACAGTTGAAATTAGTTTTAGTTTAGATTTCCAAGTTGCATCTATTACTCCTTGAGGTGAATTAAATGTATCAAGTATTAGCAGGTAAGAAAAGAAGTTTAGTCTTTCCTGTTATGTGTAATGGATTTGTTAAACTAGATTATTCAGATAATGTGGTTGATACAAATAGTGATGGAGATACATCTAATGATATTGCTTATGGCATATTTGACCATCAAGGTTCATTTACATTTGAAGCAATTGTTACGCCATATGATATTAACGGCTATGGTCGTCAAAGTCACAATGGGTCTATTCCTAGTTTTACATTAAGTAAAAAGATAATGCCATCAAATAGCCATCAATCTACTCCTTCTGAATATCAAAGTGAATTATATTTACCTGTTACTGGTGGAAGATTGACACATGAAATGAGAATATTTAGTAATGATAAATTTTCTGTTTCTTTACTTAATGCTACTTCATTTAATGAGAATCAACCTGCTGAATATAAAATAAAAGTTTCAATGAATATTGGAGGAAGCACTCAAACCTTTACTACAACAAGTGCAGTTATTACTGCTAATAAAAGTTCTATGTTCAAATGGAGTTCTACTTCCGATACTGAAGGATTTGACAGTAATGGTCGAAGAACATTTGATTTGCTAGGCTCGACTGCCTCGCATAGCGGTGCTGTTATCGGTCTTTCTGGTACAGTAGAAAATCAGTGCCATGCGAACCAAGAACTCTTCATTAGAGATGGTTTTACATTTACATCTATTGGTACTATTGCCAGCATCAACGGGACGACGGACGTTACTCTTAACGCTTCATATTCTCCGACCTTGAGTAATGGCACAAAAGTATTTATTCATTCTAGGAAGGAGGCTTCTTATATTAACAATACTTATCACATTGCTTGTACATATACTCAATCAAGTAATAGAATCAATATTTTCCTAAATGGAATTAATGTTCTAAGTACCAAGCATACTCAATCAGGAACATTTGCTTTTGGTAGAACAGATAGTTTTATTGGTGCTAATGGAACGGGTGCAACAGGAACATTATCAGCAATAACAAATAAACAATTTATGGGAGAGATGCATGAAATGTCTATCTTAAATATTCCTAAAACAACATTTGCAAATAAAGAAACTCTTTTACCAAGCCTTAACAACACATTACTTTATCTTAGATTTGAGGAGATTGATTTATAATGGCAATTAAAGTTTTTCAAAAAGGTGAAACTGATTTTGCTCAAGCAAATGGTTACAATACTCCTACTAATCCACTAATTGAATCAAACAGTTCTTTTGCAGATGGCACAACTTCTCCTTTTATGGAAGAAAGATTATTCACTTTAATTTATCCCGACGATTCTACATCTACTGAAACCTTTGTTGAAGTAGGAACATCAACAGAAAATACAGAAAGAAACAATTTACAGGCTACAAAGGGATTTAGAATTAAGTGTTTTGATAGTGTTACTTCAACAGGTGTTCAATTAACAGGTGGCAATTATGATAGTGATTATCATTACTTTGTTTTAGTTCATTCTGATGACCACTTAAAACATCATTTCGCAAGAGTAACAGACATTATTACAGAAGATGTCGCTGGTGATGCTTTTGAATTTACCCCAGCATTAGGTAAAGAAATACCTAAAGATACAAAGTTTATGTTATTTAAAGGCCCAATTAAAACTACTACTGCAATTGCTTTTTCAGCAGGAATTAAACAAGACCTAAAAGCCTCTCTTGTTGTTTCATCTCCTTTGTTTCATTTACTAGAATCCGCACTAAACAAGAAAGGTGAATTAGACCATAATACTAAGTATTATGTTAGATTAAACAAAACAGATAGCGGGGGAACAACTACTATTGACTCTTCTTCAGAAGATTATGTTTTTTTAACTGAACAGGAATATTCTAATAAAATTTTAGATTACAGCAAATATTCAATGCAACTTACTTTAGTAGATAAATTAAGAGAACTTGACAATCCAAGCACACATACTTCCAATGAAGGTCATACTATTAATGGGCCAGATGTAGACGATTATGATGAAATATTTCCTAATGCTAGAAGAGATAGCGATGACTTAATAGTTGCAGTAGCGCAGTTTGTAACAGAAGGCCCAATTAGATATTTACATTATGACTATTCTCCAACAAAAGTAAATGTATTAGACAACGTAATTGATAATAAATTAGAACAATCTATTGGAAATCGTGGAGGCTTTTGTGAAACCAAGATTATGAATCCTAGTAGAATGCTTACAAGCAAAATTACTGAGTTCGATAAGTATAGAGTCAGACATAGAGTATTTACAGGAGATTTGAATGAATTCGTTGATATAAAGATGACTCTTGGTTCTCTTATATCTGGTAGAAAGTATAATATAATTACAGATTATTCAGATGTGAGGAATTTCATTAATGTGGGAGATGAAGTTAAAATAGGTAATAGAATTGTTATTTGTAGTGCTATTACTAGCATTTTAACAACTTCTGCCGACACCATTACTTTTGAAGAATACAGCCGTTTAGAAACAGAATCTTCTTTTACTAATTCTACAAGTTTAACTTCTTTAACAGGAACATTACAAAGAAGGGCTTATAATTATCAAGATAATACGATTCTAACTTCATTCAATCTACTTGCAGGTAGAAGTTCTGAACTATACGTTAAAACTATGTCGAAAGATATGGAGTTTATTGAATCATCTGTAACTGCTGTTGATGCTACACATGGATTAATTACTCTAAGTTCTAATTCTCAAAGTTATTCTTCTGATTCTTCACTTAGATATTCTTTAGGTTCTTACCACATAGAAGTAGAAAGATTTTCTGGAACAATTGAAAAGGTTGATTCATATAAAGAAGATTCACAAAACTATGTAGAACTATCTGGAAGAAGCGATATTAGTAAATTATTTGGGCCAATTATTAATAAAGATACTGCGTTTTCAGAAGATATTATTTATTCTACTTTAAGTCCATATAATACTTTATCGCAGATTGATTCGACTAATTTTACATTGGCATTAGGAGCGACTTCTTTGGCAACAGGAGTTAATGGTGCTGATTTTGACATATTACCAGTAGCAGGTAATAGATTATTTACTGTTAATGGTTACATAGGAGAAGTTAATACTGTTAGTGCTGGCGACCCTAAAACAATTACATTAACTTCAGGTGCTTTGACAAAAGTTTATTCTGAAAAAATATATGTAGAAACAGACAAAAATTATATATTTAACAAAGCATTAAGTTCATCTCATCTTGCATCAGTAAATCCTACTTCATTAAGTGGTTCTGCGGGTAAAGGAGTTTTCTTTACAAGTGGTAAAGAAATTACAATGTCTGATGGTTCAGAAGGGAATGCTTTAGTTGGAAGTAGTATTAATACAAATCCAAAAGCAATTGGCTATCATATTAATAGTCCTGTATCTATTAAAAACGATAATGCTTTCCAAGCAAAATTTGTAGATGAAATTGGTAGTGAATCAGATTCTTCGTTTGATACTGTCAATACTTTAATTGACTTTGAAATAGTTAGTTTAGAAAAGAAAGAGAACGAATCAACTATTGTTTTAGCCCCTTACCTTCCTATTACTTTAGGAAGAAAACTACCTAATTATGGAAATGCATCCTCTTATACTTTAACAGAAGAAGCAACAATACAAAATACGGATTTGGGTTCTGGAAATACCTTAAATGCTTTTATTCCCAGTGCAATAGAAACTAGCACTGATGGGATTAAAGACTTTGACTATGGAGATGCAGTGTTTGTTGGTGCTGATTCGAATTCTGCTCAGTTTGTTGGATATATTAATGAATTTATTTTCATTACTGGGCAACCTGATTATGGGCCAGCAATTATTTTAGATAGAAATGTTACTCCCGTTACTGGAGAAAAAGTATTTTCAGTGGTTAAAGATACTCATGATTTATTTTTCGCTAATGGAAAACATCTTTGGGGAGGTAAAATTCTAACAATACCTCATCCAAAAATTACTTCAGGTGGTGCAGTTCCACTAAATTTTGAAAATATATATTCTTCAAATACTGATATTGCAAAAAAATACGGACAAATGTACTATAAACTATTAAGTGTTTCTGATGGAGAATTTAATGTACTTAATTCTAAATCTACTGTTTTTTCTGATTCTCAGAATAAAACTTATGAAAACGCGTCTAAATTAAAACACCATGCAATATCTTATAAATTCTCTCCTAAAACTTCTACTGACAATACTAATGAATATGATAAAACTGGTACTGGTGACGATATCCAAATGGATTTAGATATGAGGGGAATTGATTCTACCTATGGTAGTAATTTTTCTGAAAGAAATATAAGACTTCAAAGAACTCTATTGCAGAATAAATATCCAAATGACTTTAGCACTTCAAATCTAACAAAGGTTGAAGAATTAAAAAGTGATTTAGACCAAAAAGACACTTCTGCTGCCAATCTTTTCTTTTATATCAATAGTGATATTCTTCCATATTCTTCTCTAAGAAAAGACAGTTTAATGAATTCAAGTAAAGTACTAAATAATTATAACTTATTACTTATTGAAAACAAAAAAGCATCTGATGAGGAATTAGAATATACAGACACTAGTACTGGAAAAGTTAAAAACTTAAATGATAATTCATTCCAAACGCTAACTTTAAACACCAACAAAGATATTAGTTCGCTCAAAAGGTTTGGGATAATGAGATTAACTGAATTATGCTTTGATTCTCAATTTAATGCATTTAACCCAGAAAAATCAACAATTGATGATAAAAACCACTTAAGGATTGCAGACTTCGATGCATATAGATTTACTGACACTTCTAATACAATTGATGTCGCTCAAAGCATTATTGCTGGTAATGATAAAATAGTTTTACAGTCTTCTGTTGGTAGTACGCCTACAAACGGAGAAGTGTATTATGATTCAAATTATAGATTAATAGGTATTGTAAGTTCATACAATTCTTCTACTAGAACAATTACATTTAGTACTAATACTGCAAGAAACTCGGAAAATAGTTTTACTTCTGGAACTTTATATAAATAAAATGCTAAGATAGATGTTAATATTAAAGGAGCAAAAGACTCCAATACCTTTATAACTTTAGATAGAGCGCATTTACAAAAAGGTGCATTAGTTACTGAAAATTATGCAAATCATGGAAGTGATTTTTGGGCGCAAAATGCAATTAATCACAGCCAAGTTTTAACTTTTGCCAGCACAGATAGAGTAGTTTTACCCCTTAGATTCCAACATTCAAATTCATCAGTTGTTGCTACTACACCTTATCCTCAAGTTCCAAGTAGAGTATTTAGATATATGCTTGAATCAGCAGGAAATATTTTTGACCAATGTAAAGCGATTGTTTTAGATACTTATACAATAGAACAGGGAGGATTAGTAAATGTTGAAAAAGGATTAGCAATCCCATCAACAGGTATAAACCTAGAGCAATTTAATGATGTTACTAGTGAAAATACTATTTTATTTACTTTGGAAAATAATCAACGGACTTTTGGATTAGAATATCCACAAGATTACGGAGTCTCAACAACAACGGGATTACAGGCAATTGGTTCAGGGGGAAACACTATGGAAACAATGGGAGCGAAATTAGGTTTTTGTCCAAGATTACATTATGTTGCTGCTGACCATGATACTGCTACTACCGTAAATTCATCAAATGGGACATTACATTCAGTCGGATTAAATGCAATTACTACTGGTCACGGTTGGTTAGATTTCGTTGATTTAACTGGATGTTATTTGGTTTCGGAAAGCGGGTTTGATACTGATTTAAAATCAACATCAACAACTGGAGGAAGTGATGCCACTGATATGAGAAGATTAGATAATGTTATTCCAGAAGATATTATTTATATTCTTTCTCACGAAATAAATAATAGTGGCACTGTCAAACATAACTTGACCACTGATAAGGCATTGACTAATAATAGAGCATATAGAATAATGAAACCTAATGAAACTGCCTTTCATGAAAATTCACCGAAAAAAATCTCTTTAAATATGCTATCAGGAAAATATACTAAGCAATCAAATTCAGATGAAATGTATTCTCCTTCCCAAGATTTTGCTATTAAAGAAGGGTCAAGACAGAAATCTGATTCAGGACTAGGGCCAATTCAAGAGGCTATTCTTTCAATGTATGTTGCAGTAGATTTAGATAAACAAAGTAGCAGTGAGGACTATATTGTAATGAGAAAGGCAAAGAACTTTATTGACATTTTATCTGAAGGAAATCATTCGCTATATATGACTGATGGAGAAAATAATCAACTTACTTCCATAGTTGTCAATGAAAATACGGACTTTACAACTGAAAAACAAATCATACTTACTTTTGGCGAAATTAAGGAAATGCATGGCATTGTTAGCGTTTCTGAAACCTTTTCTGTTACTTCTAACAATACGATAGAAATATCACCAGATAGAGCCTGTATTGGAACAACCGCTACAATTGCAAATGAAACAGAAGAACTTATAAATGAACTCATGGAAGAGAATAACATAGTATTCGATTTAGAAACCCAAGATTACCCATTATACTTAGCACCTAATTATCAAGGAGTTGATTTATTTTCAGCAATTAACTTCTTACTTGAACAAAAAGATTTAACTCTCTTTGAAGAAAATGGCACATTTAAAATCAAAGATAGATTGGCAAATGATTTCTTTAAGGGAATTGTTCTTAATGAAACAGGCGAGTATCAGATATTTGATTTTGAAGAATCAAAGAATATGTTTAATTTCTATAATCAAATTACGGTCTATGGAAGAAACCATAAAAAGGTTAGAAAAGATATTAGAAGCATCAATGATGTCGGTTTGAAAGCATTTGAAGTATTTAATACGGAACTTACAACTCAAGAGGATGTAAATAAAGAAGCGTCAGTGTTACTTAAATTACATTCTTCATCGAATAAGAAACTAAAGATTACTGTCGGACATTCTAAGATTTCACAAATAAAGGTAGGAGATATAATCAATGTCGAAATACCTAGAGAAAATATTCCGCTTTCTCAATTTATGGTATTACAAATAGAATATTTACTTACTGGATTAATGGTGTTAGAACTAGGTAAATACAGCAAGGGATTAGAAGATAGATTTGCTGATTTGATTATACAAAATAAAAAGATTAATTCTCAATTAAGAAATCAATCTTTTAAAGAATCAGAAAGTTTAGATTTCTTAGAAGAACTTAAAATTAATCAAATAAGACTATTCGCTAGAAAGAGAACATCTTCGGGAACATTCAAGTTAGGTTTTGGAACAACATTAAATACAGGAACAAACACGCTTGGTTATGGGGTCGGCACAGGCATTACATTCACTACTTTGATAGATGAGGAATTAATATGATTACAGACAAATTAAAAGAATTAGTAACAACAAACATACGAACTACCATAAACAATGGTAAAATAGGACAAGGTGGTAATTCAACAAGTCCAGCCGCAACAACATTAGATGTTCCCTTAACTACCGCAACTTCTACATTTGCAGCAGTTAAATCCGCTACAAATGTAATTGAAGTTCAAGCGATTTTTGACGGCTCGGCTTCCTCAATGACAGGTAAAGTGATTAGAGAGTTTGGTATTTTCGATTCAAGTTCTAATCTTTTAGCAAGAGTTAATTTTGATGGAATCGGCCCTTTTTCTTCAACAGAAGATTTAGAACTATTTTTAACAATAGAGGTGGAATGATATGGCAGACGAAAACCCGCACCAATTTAGCACACAGACGACAGGCGTAACTTTTGCACAGATAACAGATAATACTGATTTTCCGCATACTGGATTAATTAAAGCGTTAAGTCTTATGGCTAAAGGAAATATGGCTGTTAAAGGTTCAGCAACGGATTTTGATATTACCCAAGCCAGTTCTGGAAATGTTATTCAAGTTGCCGCAGGTAGAATATTTAAAGATAATAAATTAACTGCTCAAGTAGTTGCTAAAAACTTCACTTCTAGTTCTTTTAACACAAGTTCAAGTGGTAGTCATTATCACTTACTTGTTGTTCAGTCGAGCGATAATACTTTACAAATTAGAAAACAATCAGATGCAACAGTTGCGGATAAAGTTCCAGAATATACAGAAGGAGATACAATTATTGCAGTAATAGTGTTTAACTCCACATCTGCTGCTTTAGGAAGTATGCAGATTCAATTTTTAACAACAGGTAAAGTTGAAAATAGTTTAAGTGTTGGTAGAGATGATTCTGGTTACACTGAAAGTCTTTCTATTACTAGTAGTGCAGGTGATGTAGTAATAGAAGCAAAGGAACAAGATAAAGATATTGTTTTAAAAGTTAATGATGGTGGCGCATCAACTGAAGTATTACGCATTGATGGTTCAACAGGAAATGTAGGTATTCGACTTAATCAAAATGTTACGGCTGATGAAAGATTAGATGTTGAAGATGGCAATATTTCTTTAACCACTACAAGTAGAACAACAGAACGACTTATTAAATTAAGAAATAGCGGAAGCACTACTTCTTTATCTGAAATAGCAATGGCGGGTGCTAACAGCAATAACTATGAAGGTTATATTGCATTTAAAACTAAAGGCCCATTAGATGTGTATGACCAACCATTAAATGAAATAATGAGAATTGATGGTAATGGTAATGTTGGAATAGGAACAGCCAATCCTAGTAATAAACTTGAAATTGCAGGAAACACCGTTTCTACCAATGTTACTGCAACTTCAGCAGTAATTGGAGATACATTAACTGCCACTACTGCTTTAACAACTAATGGTTTAATGTTTAATGAAAGTGAAGCGTTTAGTGCAACGCTTGGTGGGGCTGTTCCCCCTGTTCCTTCTTTTACAAAAAGTATTATTTATATTCATGATGCTACGGGTAATGCTTTTACTTTACCGCCACCTTCTTCAGTTGCTAATTCAGTCTTTACCATAAGAAATTTAGGAACTGCTCCTACTGCTATTACTGTTCTTGGTGGAGGAAAAATTGACTTTGTTCCTTCTATTTCGGGAACTTCTTTAACACTTCATCGTTTGGTAAATACTCCTGACCAAATAGATTTACCTGTTGGAGATACTGTTGTCGTTCATGCCGTTTCTGACGGTAATCCAGCACCATTACAAGATTCTTACTATATTATAAGCCCTTAATATGCAATTAATAATATTAGCGATTATAGCCTTTGTTGTAGGTTTTCTATCTACATGGCTTGCAACAATTGATGAAAAATGGTAAATTTCAAAAGCCAAAAAAAAGAGGGAAGGCGACCCAAAAGAGCCACCTTCCCTCAAATAGTCTTAATTGACCAAATTTTCTGACATTCCCGACATTCCCACAACTTTACCTGTTCGGGAGAACCTAC
>Ga0070754_10002213_pt1 | contig 14538 bp, 8 predicted proteins | sample VirMetDEL_Sep_01_FD_75181 | JGI IMG/M metagenome (GOLD analysis project Ga0070754, IMG submission 75181) | Aqueous microbial communities from the Delaware River and Bay under freshwater to marine salinity gradient to study organic matter... | ecosystem: Environmental > Aquatic > Marine > Coastal... | reverse complement strand
GATGCGCTCTCGCGACTCTCTCCCTCTACGGACCGCGGCTCGGACGACCGAGATCCGGTGCTCCGGGTCCGGCTGCTCCGCGGTCGTCGCTCGCGTCGATGCGCGAGCCGAGATCGCTCGGTCCGGTACTCCGGTCGCGACTCGGCTCGACGGTCGGTGCCCGTCCTGCTCTCGGACCTTCTCGATCCCGATCGCGAGGCCGCGGTGACGGACCGTCGGAGCGTCGACCGTCGACTCTCCGCGATCGAACGCCACCTGCGAGCGCTCGACGAGGACCTCTCGGTGCTCGGTTCCGCGGTCCGGCTCGGCGAGCCTCCAGACGACCCGGACTCGGAGGGAGAGCCGGAGGCGTCGGCCGAGTCGTTCTCGGACGTCGTCTGGTCGTGCGAGCGCTGTCCGTCGAGGCTCGCGATCTACGACCCGGTAGACGACCTTCTAAGGCTCCGCCACCGCGACTTCATCGCGCATATTCGGACCGGTCGTCTCGGCTTCGTCCGGGTCGTCTGCCGCGGGTGTGGTCACATCAACGAAATACACGACGAGCCGTCCGACTCCGACGGAGAGCCGGAGGCTCCGACCTTCGAGCCGAGACCCGATCTGGACACCTCCGACGACCGATAGCCTCTCGGCCGCTTGTGCGGGTAGTCGGCGCGTGCTACCGTCGATCGAGACCCTTCCTCGAACCTCTCCGCGGTCGCCGCGGTCTCCGCTCTACTCGAACCGACGAGGACTCCGATGCCGCTGAATATCCCCTCCGGCTCTACAAATAACATCAGCTTTGGACCGGGTCGGGTCTACCTCGGAGCGGCCGGCGCTACGCCGACCACCGACGTCGGCTACATCAGCGAGGACGGGATCACCGTCGAGGTCCAGTCCGAGCGTCGCGATATCGTGCAAGGGAACCCGAAACTGGTCGAGTATACCTTCTCGCAAACACAGGGCGTGATGGTGAACTTGACCTCGATCGAGTGGAACCTGCTCTCGCTCGCGGACGTCTTCGGAGCCGGAGTAACGACCTCGACGGTCGGCGAGACCACGATCGCTTTCGGCGGAGATCCGCTCGTCCGGTCCGTCGCTCTCCATGTTGAACACCAGATGGCCGTGACCGGCAACACAATGAACGTGTACGTCTGGAAGGCCGTCTCGGATACCTCGCTGTCCATCCCTCTCGGCGCGGACGAGCACTCGTTTGAACTCTCGTTCAAGGCGCAGCGGTCCTCGACGGACTGGAACGGTGCCGCGCTCGCCTACAACGAACAGCTTGTGAAGTTCGAGCGCGTGCTCTAAGCCTTCGCGCTACGCCTCTCCGCGACCCGGTCCGGCTCGTCTCTACGAGTCGCGACCGGGTCTCGTCGTTCCGGAGGCCGGCTCTCTCGCTCGAACCTTCTCGAACAAGATCGACGATCCACGCTTGCCAGATCAGATTCGCTCCGGTAAAGTCTTTTCATCGGGGGCGAGGAAGCCTTCGAGGCAAGACCAACAGCGGAGCATACGATGCGTCAACCCGAACAAGTCGAAACCTTTATCACCAACGACTCGATGATCTTCCTTCTCGCACGCGGAGCGAACACCGGATGGCGCGTACCCTTCGCTGCACTTCGAGCAGCAAAGGTCGAAGCACGGTCCGGCTCGGACCGCTGGTGGCAAATTCAAAGCTGCCGAGAGACCTACCGGCGTATCGTCTCCGGCTGGGACGTCCGGATCGATCTCGATCGCGAGTTTCGCTCGCTGCTCCACGACCTCGGCGATCGGCTGAACGCTGAACAGATCTTGGAAGTCCGGATCAAGGCCGAGAAGTCCTCGAAGCACCACGATCTCCGCGCTGCATAGACCCGCTCGGAGCCTCTCGACGACCCGGCTCCGGCCGGGTCTTCGCGTTCTCGGACCTCTCCGGAGAGGCTACCGGTCGCCGAGCCGCTCTGGCGCTGCGAGAGGGCTGCGAGAGGGCTGCGAGAGGACCCGGTCGAGCCGATACCCTCCGGAACCCGTAGCAGCCGGCATACAGGCTGGTAGCGGCCTCCGTCGCCGCTCTCGACCCGTCGTCTCGTCCGCGAGTTCGGTCGTCGGCCTACCCGGCGCGTGGTAGGCTGCTGGAAGAGTCCCGAGAGGACCGGAGGAAAGATGAAAGACACGAAGACCGCCTCGCCGGCGGAGCGACCTACCACCACCGACCCGTCTCTCGACCAGTTCCGGAAGCTGCTCGACGTCCTCGACCCTCCGTCCGAGGTCGAGGTCTCGGACCGGTTCGGAGAGACGCACCGCCTCGCTGCGTCCGTCTCGGCGCGGCAGCAGATCCGGATCCTCCGCGAGTTCGAGCGGGTGAAGGAACTACCGATCGCGAGCGAGGTCGCGAGCCTCGACCTCGGCGGTGGAGCCGTCGCCGGAGCGCTCGTCGCGCTCGCCTCCGATCCGGAGGTCCTCTCGTCCCTCGCCTCGGCCTTCGAGACCGCGCACCCGGCAGCGGTCCGGGCGGCTCGGAACTCGGCGACCGAGTCCGAGATCGAGGTCGAGGACGCGGCGGACCTGTTCGCGATCGAGGAACTCGTCGCGGGTCTCGTCCCTTTGTTCGGCCGGCTCGTCCACCGGAGCGCGAGCGCGATGCGGGCGCTCGACGGGGCGAGTCCGACGACCTCTCCGACCTAAAGATGATGATGGGCGCGATCTTCGCCGCGGGTTGGACGATCGACGACGTCCTCGCCTTGACGTGGGATCAGATCGCGCTCGTCGGCGAGTGCATCGCGACCTATCGGACGGAGTCGATCTCGATGGTAGCCGAACCCGTCCTCGCTGCTCTCGGCTCGTCCGAGGCGCGAGGCAGTCTCTCGAAGCGGTCGAGGCGAGCCGAGTCGGCTCGTCGGTCTGACCTCTCGCCGGAGCAGCGAGACGCGGCTCTCGTCGCGTCCCTCCGTGCTTCCGGGTTCCCCGTGACCTAAGAGGTTCCGAATGGCTACGACGATCGGATCGTTCCTCGTCCGTCTCCTGTTTGACGGCGAGGACTTCGATAAAGGAACCGAGGAAGCCGAGAAGCGGCTCGAAGGGTTCGGCGACTCCCTCGCGAATATGGGGAGGATCCTCGACTCGATCGTCGTAGGAGGGCTGAAAGCGGCCGGCGCGGCTATGGCCGCGTTCGCCGCGGTCTCCGTTAAGGTCGGCGCGGACTTCGAGCAGGCGATCACGACGGTCGCCGCGGTCTCCGGAGCGACGAGAGAGGAACTCGCCGCGCTCGAAGATCAAGCGAGAAGCCTCGGAGCGTCGACTGCCTTCTCGGCGACGGAGGCCGCAGAAGGGATGATCGAACTCGCGCGAGCCGGTCTCTCTCCGGCCGAGTCGATCGCGGCCTCGGAGTCCGCGCTGCTACTCGCCGGCGCGAGCGCTTCGTCGATGACGGAGGCGACCTCGATCCTCGCCTCGACCCTCTCGCAGTTCCAGCTTGACGCGAGCGAAAGCGGCCGGATCGCCGACGTCTTCTCGACGGCGATGAACAACAGCCAACTATCTATGTCGTCGCTTACGGAGGCGATGAAGTTCGCCGGCGTTACCGGTCAAGGCTTCGGTATGTCGTTGGAGCAGACGACCGCGGCCGTCGCACAGTTTCGGAACCTCGGCCTACAGGGGTCAATGGCCGGTAACGCTTTCAAGATGTCGATGTTGCAAGCGACGCAAGCGACCGACGAGAAGGTCGCGATCCTCGCCGACCTCGGCCTCACGATGGCCGACATCAACCCGGAGATCCACTCGTTCGCGGATATTATGCGAGCGGTCGGCGAGGCCGGGATCACGGCATCGCAAGCGTCCGAGGTATTCGGAGCGCGAGCCGGAGTCGCGGTCGCCGGAGTCGCGGAGCAGTTCGCGAACGGGTCCTCGACCTTCGACGAACTCCTCACGAAGCTCGAAACTGGCGCGGGGAATACCGCGAGGACCTACGAGACGATGACCGCGACGGTCTCCGGGCAGACCGCGATCGTCCGATCGGCCTTCGAGGAACTCGCCCTAACGACCTTTGACACCTTCGGTGGAGGGCTCCGAGACCTACTCTCGGAGGTCGCTGCCACGATCGCGTTCGTCGCCGCGGACTTCTCCGCGGCCTCCGGCTCGCTCGCGGATACTTTCGATCGTTCGATCCGGTCGGCGATCGAGTACCTCCTAGCGAACCGCGAGAACATCGCGGCGACTTTCCGATCGTTCGCCGAGGCGACCGGGCAGGTCGTCATCGCGCTCGGCCATATCGCTCCGCTGCTCGACGAGATCGGCGGGTTGATCTTGACGGTATTCGTGGCGAACCGGGTCCGTATGTTCGTCGCCGCGATCGTCTCGATGGTCGGAACCTTGCAGGGAGCGGTAGCGGCGACCGGAGGCGTCCGGCTCGCCTTGAAACTGCTGTATGCGGAACTGGTCGTAATGTCCGGCGGCACGCTCGCTCTCGTCGCCGCGATCGGTACTCTCGTCGTCGGTCTCGTCGCTCTGACGACCGGGTCGAACGAAGCGGAGGACGCGGCGAACCGGCTACGCGAGGCGCAAGAGAAGCAGGAGGCGGTCGAGGCGGAGCAGCATCGGCAGCGTCTCGTCCGCGCCGGAGAGATCGCGTCCGTCCAGCAGACCGCGACTCTCGGCCTCGCGGCGAGGCTCGCGGAGGAAGACCGGCTGACCGACTCCCTCCGAGGACGCCTCGACGCGGTCGCGAAACTCACCGAGACGGAGATCGAGCAGGGACTACAGCAGGGCACACTGTTCGAGGCGACCCTCGAAGGCGAACGGGTCGTGCTCGACTACGCCTCCGCGCTCGAACTCGCGAAGGCCGGCGGAGAGGAACAGGCCGCGGCGAACGAAGCGGTGGCCGGGTCGATGATCACCCTCGGCTCGCGAGTCGCGGAGGCCGAGGCCGCGGTCGAGTCGATCCTCTCCGTGCAGGATGAATACAATCGTCTGGTGGCGGACGGTCGAGACGGTACTCGCGGAGCGTCCTATGCCTTCGAGCAGGTCGCGGACTCCGTCGAGGACTACCGGACGAAACTCGCCGCGGCGAGATCGGAGGTCGAGGCCGCGAGAGACGCGCAGTCCGAGGCGGTGAAGACACTCGAACGGATCGGACGACAGGAACAGATCGCCGGAGCCGCGGCGGAGAAGCGAGCGAAGGCCGAGGCGAAGGCGAACCGGTCGAGGACCGACGACACCCGGAAGTACGCCGAGGCTCTCGCGAAGGCGACGGAGGCTCGCGAGAAGTTCGAGCGTGCGCTGTCCGACGCTGCGCTCACCGCGAGCGGAGACGCGGCCGAGATCGCGCTCGCTCGCCTCCGGAAACGGCTCGAAGCGGCCGAGGAAGTGTTCGACGCGGAGGTCGAGGCCGCGAGGAAGGCCGGAGGTAGCGTCGAGGCGATCGAGGAACGGCGACGAGCCGCGATCGAGAAGATCCGGATCTCGGAACTCGTCGCTGTTTCCGCGGCGACTCGCGATCGGGTCGAAGGGTTCCGAGAGGCTCTCCGGACGGAGGCCGAGACCCTCCGGGCATCGCAGTCGGCTCGCCGAGCCGACCTCGTCGCACAAGGGCAGGCCGAGATCGCGATCGCGGAGGCCGCTGGAGTCGGCGTCGAGGCCGCTCGTCAGCGAGTAGCGATGGCGATGCGCCTGCTCGGCGAGGTCGAGGCGCGAGAGTTCGCGGAGGTCGAGAGGAAGCGTGTCGAGGAAGCGGAGCGAGCCGAGGCCGCGATCGCGTCGATCCTCGGTCGAGAGTCCGACCTCGTTCGAGACCTACTCGACCGGCGAGAGCGTTCGATCTTCGGCTTCCAGCGACGACGGCTCGACTCCGAGATCGAGTTCGCTCGTCGACGAGAGGAAGTCGGCCGGCGGTTCGACGAGTTCCTCGCCGATAATGCTGACCTCACCTCGGCGCAGATCGAGCAGATCGAGCGCGGTCGAGCGGAGGCTCTCGACGAGATCGACGCGGACTTCGTCGAGGACCGACGACGACGAGCGATCGAGACGCTCGGTGAGATCGGACGAGCCGCGGCGAAGTCCGTCGCGACCGTAGCGAGAGCGACTGTCTCGATCGCTAAGAAGGCTGGGTCTGCGGTCTCGTCGATCTTCTCGTCGTTTACCGGAGGGCTCTCCCTCTCGTCGCTCTCCGGAAGCATCGACGAGATCCTCTCCGCGGTCGATGATGCCGAGGGAGGACTCGACCTCGCGTCCGCGGCGACGGACTTCGTCGACGGGTTGATCTCGAACGCGACCCGGTTCGTCGAGGCTCTCGTCGAGGCCGCTCCGGTGATCGTCGAGCGGCTCGGCGAGAGTCTTCCCGATTTGATCGCGAAGGTCGCCGAGGCGATCCCGGACGTCGTCGCCGCGATCGCGGCGAACCTCGGACCCGTCCTCGACGCGATCGTCTCCGGCATACCACTTCTCGTCGAAGGGATCGTCGAGTCTCTCCCTCTCGTTATCGACGCGATCCTCGGCTTCCTCCGTGAAGGTCTGCCGAACCTTCTCGACGCGCTGACGCCTCTCGTCGAGGACCTCGTCGGCACGCTCGTCGAGTCGATGCCGGCCGTCGTCGAGGCCGCGCTCGCCGCGCTACCGGATATCATCGCGATCGTCGCTACCGCGATCGCGGATCTTGTTTCCGGCGTACCGGCGATCGTCGAGGCTCTCGTCGGTGCGCTGCCGGCGATCCTGACCGCACTTCTCGACGGACTCGGAGAGATCGTCGCCGCGGTTATCGGAGCGATCCCATCTATCCTAAGCGCCGTGATAGCCGGTCTTCCGAGTATCGTCGGCGCTCTCGTCGAGGGTCTTCTCGGGATCGTCGTCCGGATCGTCGAGGAACTTCCAGCGCTACTCGACCAGATCCTCACCGAGACGCTCCCGCTGCTCGTCGAGAGTCTCCTGCTGCTGGTCGCACAAGTCGTCGAGGCGGTCTTCGAGGCTCTACCTCGTATCGTTCAAGGGATCGTGACGCTTATTCCGGCGCTCATAACCTCCGTTATCGAGATGATTCCCCTGTTGATCACCTCTCTCGTCGAGGCGATCCCGACTTTGATCTCGGCCCTGATCGTCGGCGTAGTCGGAGCGATCCCGTCGATCGTCGTCGCGTTGATCGCGGCTCTACCGGCGATCGTCGTCGCGCTCGTCGAGGGTTTGATCGGCGAACTTATCGCAAAGCTACCATTTATCGCTGTGCAGCTTGTGATCGCGCTCGTACAGGGGATTGTCGACGGAGCGAAGGAACTCGCTAAAGCGTTCGGCCAGATATTCCGCGAGGCTCTCGGCTTCGTCGGCGACCTATTCGGGAAAGACGAGGAAGGGAGAGGGCTCGCGAAACGAACAGGCAGCGCGATCGTCGAGGGCGCGAAGTCCGTCGGTCAGGCGATCGGAAACCTGTTCAACGATACGCAGGGGGTGATGCGAGTCGGCCGGGAACCGGCCGCGGCCGTATTCGCGCCGAACGATCTGTTTGTAGCGGCGAAGGATCCGCTGGATCTCGCCCGGATGGCGCTCTCCGAGGTCGGCTCGTCGATCGGAGCGCGGAGCCTCTCGGCGAGGTCCTCGGCCGGACTTACCCCACCGCCTCTCCCTTCCTCGGCTCCGAGTTCCGCCTCGCCTCCGATCGATATTGCGGTCATCGCGGAGGGTCGCGTGCTCGACGCTGTGCAAGTTACCGCGCTCGACCGCGGGCACGCGCCGAGGATGCAGTCGAAACTCCGGAAAGCGGCCGGCGTTACCGTCGGCCTCGACCGCGGCCGTCGCAATCCCTACAGCCGGTGAGGCTCCGTTATGCCCCAGCATCGCTCGTTCCTCGTCTTGCCCGATCCGAAACTCTCCGGAGCGTCCTCCGTCGAGTCGGCGACCTCCGAGGGTGGTCGAGTTCCGGGTCGAGGCACGCCTCGCTCGGACAATGAAGGGAACCTCTCGGCGTTCGTCTCCGGCCGAGCGACCTCGGACTCGGCATCGTTTGACCTCCGGATCCAGACCTCCGGAGGAGTAGTCGAGGGAGCGACGTGGGCATGGCGGAGAGTCGGCGAGGACAACACGGACTGGCGAGGCTCGAACGATCTCCGGTTCCTCCACGCGCTCTCGGATCCGTTTCATCCCGGAGGGACCTCGAACCCGATCCCGGTCGCGCGTTGTGAGATCCTCTACTCCGAGCGACTCCAGAGGGAGTTCCTCTATCGAGACGCCTCCGGAGACGATCTGGAGGTCCTCTATCGAGACGTCGGAGAGACGGAGGGATCGTGGACTTCTACCTCGTCGACTTTCGCCGGAGGGATCGATAATAATGGATCTGAGGCGATGTTCTTCGCCGGGTGCGTGCTGCCCGACGGAGCGTTCCGTATGGTAGTCCTCCGCGATAACGATCTCGACGTCTACGACTCCGACGACGGGATCTCGTGGACCCGGATCGCCGACAATATCCAGTCAAGGTTCGCGGGCCGGTTGATCCAGTCGCTAAACGGCTTGTGGCTCGTCGAGTCCGGCGGCTATCTGATGATCGTCTCGATCGAGCAAGGTGTCGACGGTATCGCCGGAGTCGGCGCGTACATCACGACGCTCGTAAGTAGCGATCGGGGCTCGACATGGACGGAGATCGACGCCGGAGCGCTCCCCTGCGGGCTGATGCTCGCTCGGTTCGGTCCGAGCGGAGTCGACCGCTACGCGATCTCCGTCGTCGGAGTAGGAGACGCGGCCGGAACCTTTATCATCACGGACAGGTCGAACGCCTCGCCCAATGCCTTCATCACGGGTCGTCGGTCCGGGTTCGGAGGCTGGGGGAACTTCGAGAGCGTACCGGTAAGTGGGAACGCTACGCTTCCGGCGAACTTCGATCGAGCGATCCTCGGTCGGACCTCGACGAAGATCGTCGCGCTGTTCGTCGACTATGCGAGCACTCTCGCTTCGTCTACCTCTCCGGGCGACTACGCGATCGCGACCCTCGACCGACGACTCTCGCTCGACGATCAAGAGTGGGTGCTCTCGAAAGAGATCACAGGGTTCGACTCGTCCGCGCTCTACCGGATCGGAGCCGGTCGAGCCGCGTGGATCGGTTCGTGCCTCGCTGTATTCGGGAAACGGTACGATCCTCGGACCGGAGGCCGCGAGGACGGGTCGACATACTTCCGGGTCGGCGAGGCGTGGTCGAAGGCTCCGCTGTTCGATCGGGTCTGGGAGGGCTACTCGTCGCTTTCCGGTCGGCCGGTAGAGTATCAACCGATCGATCGTCCTCTATTCAACGGATGCGAGTGGCACGCCTCCTACGGGTGGCCGGACGCGGCGACGGGTAGCCAGTGGACTCGCCTTACCGGCGGAGCGTTCGTCGCCGACCGTGGCGATCGGTTCTACTTCTATGGGCTTGTCGGCGACTCCGGATCGTTCGTCTACGGAGATCCGACCTCTCTCGGCTCCGCTCCGTCGGAGTCGTGGCTGACGACTTCCTCGGTCGGTACGATCGGCGGCTCGCTCGTCGAGTGGGAGTGCGAGATCCTCGCAGGGTCGGCGACGGCCTTCGAGGTCGTCGGAGTCAAGATCGAGAGCCGGAACCCGGCGGACCCTACACACCAGACCCGGATCACCGTCCGGATCTCGAAGACTTCCGCGGTAGTCTACGACGAGAACGCCTCCGTAGTCCGTGCGACGCTGACTCCGTCCTCCGCGGTATACGGGTCGACTCCGTTCGCCTCTCGGTGGGAGTTCCGGCTGGCGGTCGTTCCTCGACCCTTGCTTCGTCCGCGCCAGTGTTTGCTGATGGCGAGGAAGTACGGAACGACGGACTGGATCGCGACCGATGTAGCGATCTTCGACTACCGGGTCGCCGCGGTCGGTAGCGGCTACGAGCAGTCGATCGAGTTCGGGATCCTCTCGCCTCCGTCCGTCGTCCCGGTCGAGTGCCTGTTCTACGCCGTCCGGGTACATTCCGGCGACGACCTCCGGCAGGCGGTGCAAGTCTCGTCCTCGGCCTCTCTAAGCGACGGATCTCGGCCGCATGTGGTCCGCGGTCGTCAGTGTTCGCCGTTCCCCGTCGCGGTCGTCGACGGCGTAGAGACTTCGTGGGGTGGGGGCGGAGGGTTCGACGGCGATCGGTTCGAGTCGCTCGTCGACTACCAGTATGCCGCGCTGAATACCCTTCTCGGTCCGCGCTTCGAGTGGCGCTCGGCCGACTCGCCGTCCGCGACCGAGTCGATCGTCTATGTCGCCGGATCGGAGGACCACGCGCGGTTCCGGCACGACTCGCTCGCGGTGTTCGGCTGCAATACCGAGACCGTCGTGGTCGAGTATGACGACGATCCAGCGTTTCCCTCGCCGACCTCCGCCGGGACGATCGACCTCCGCCGGTTCGACTCGCTCCGGGTCGAGTCGGTCGACGGAGAGACGATCGCGATCGCCGGAACTCGGACGCCAGATGACGGCGAGGTATCGTCGAGCGACGCTCGATCCTACTTCCTCCGAGTCCTCGCGATACCGGCTGGAGCGACCTCGATCTCGGTCGGCGACTGCTTCGAGATCGACGAGCAGCGATCGGACGTCCTCGACCTCGGCTCCGGAGCCTTCCTCGCGGCGACCGTAGGCGCGACCGTAGCCATCTATGCGGACCGCGGAGCGCTCGTCTACTCGTCGCCGGCGGTCGGTCGCTACCTCCGGGTCTCCCTCTCGTCTGCCTCGCCTCCCAGCGGCATCTACAGGCTCGGAGCGGTAGTCGCCGGCACGACTCTACCGATCGACGTCCCTCTCGAATGGGAGCACTCTGACGAGGACGCTCCGACGGCGACGACGTACCGCTCTCGGTCCGGGATCTCGTGGGCTTATGTCGAGGGTCCTCCGAGGCGAACCGTCACCGGTACGGTCGTCGGAGACGCCGGAACATTCCGCGCTCGACTCCGGAACCTTCTCCGCTCGACGGCGAGGTATGTCGAGCGTCCGCTCGTCGTCTGCCTCGACGATCGAGACCTTACGAACGCGGAGACGACGATCCTCGCTCGGATCCCGGACGGCGTAGCGTTCGCACAGACCGGGTGGCGCTACCTCGAAGACGAGGACCGCTGGATCCCGGTCGGCGACGCCTCTCTCACCTTCGAGCAGGATGTCTAAATGTCGACCCTGACGATCGACTCGTGGTTCGCCTCTCTCGCGGAGCGCCGATGGTCCGAGGGAAACAAGCGCCGATCGGGCGCGTGGTCGTCCGCGTGGCGCGAGATCGCGGCGAACGATCCGACCCTCTCGACGGCGAGGGTCACCGTCGAGATCGTCTTCGGAGGCGACGTCGTTGTGAGAGCGGCGACCGAACCGATCGAGACTCGCTCGTCGACGAGCGGCGAGGTCTACCGGTATGCGCCGCTATTGCAGGCGGAGCCAGTCGTGACGAGTGAGATCAGCCTCTCCGGAGGGTCGGCGAGCCTCCGTTCGGTCTCTCTCTCCCTCGACGGACGACTCGTCGACCCGCTCGCGATCGTCAACGGAGGCCGGATGCTCGCCGGGTTCGGCGAGGTCGCGCTGCAAGTCGACGGTGGAGACTGGGACGACCGAATCGTGCTTCTCCGAGGCGATATGGCTGGGGGCGTCTCGTTCGGCGCGACCGACGAGATCCTCGACTTCGAGATCGTCGATCAAGAGCTAACGGCCGATCGCCTGATCCCTCCGGCGGTACTTACGCTCGCCGCGTGGCCGAGCGCTCGCGAAGGCGATCTCGGTCGACGGTTCCCTCTCGTCCTCTCCGACCACCCGTCCGTCCCCTGCCTCCGCCTCTCCGGAGGGTCGTCCGCCTGCTCCTATGCGGTCTGCCTCGACGACGGCTATAGCGCCGGGTCGGCCTATGTCGTGGAGTCGCTTATCGTCGAGGGAGTCAGCTACCCGTCGACCTCGTCGCTCTATCCGTGGGCACAAGCGTCCGAGGTCGACTCCGCCTCCGGCGCTCGGCTCGTGACCGTCTCCGTCTCCGCGTCGATCGACGAGTCGGTCGAGGTCTACGCGACGATCGCTCTCGCCTCCGGTCGGTCTCCGTCGCTGATCGATATCGTCCGGACCCTTCTCGTCGATCACTCGATCGTAGGGAACGGCCGGATCGACTACGACCTGCTGGGCGCGACCGAGACTCGACTCGCGCTCGGCCTCGCTCCGAAGGTTCTGATCAACGGCTCCGGATCTGGCGACGCTACTCGCGCGATCGAGTACCTCGAAAGCACGATCGCTAACGACTTCCCTATGCTTTCCTTCGCGTGGACCGGGAACGGCTACGCGCCGGCCGTCGTCGACCGACGGCGAGGACTCTATGTCGCGGATCTCCGACGGGCGCAGTACCCGTTGATCGACCGGCTCTCGTCGATCTCCGAGTCTCCGAAGGGAGACCTGCAAAACTCGTTCGCTCTCCGCTACGCCTACGATCTCGTGGAGGGATCCCATACCGGCGTCGAGGTTCGAGACTCGTCGACCTCGCTGATATGCCGGATCTCGGAGGAAGCGATCGGCCGGCGCGACGGAGGCGTAGTCGAGGCCGCTACCGTCTACGACTCGGAGACCGCGGCCTACATCGTCGACTGGCAAGTCGAGCACCTCGCTCTCCCTCACTATGTCGTCGAGTACGAAGGATTCAGCGTGCTCGCGTTTACGCTCCGGCTCGGTGACAACATCTATCTGTCCGACGACCTTCTCGGATGGGAGCGAGTACCGGCGACCGTCCTCGCTCTTACCTACCAGCGCGGACGAGCCGTCGTCCGGCTCGCCGTCTGGCTTCTCTACGCGAACCTGCCCGGTGGAGCGAGGTCCGGGCGCGGAGTCGTCGGAGGCGGAGGCGGAGGACAGGTCGCCGGAGCAGGAGGGAACAATGCAGCACCGGCCGTCGCGGCTCAACCGGGCGCGAACGACTGACCCTCGGAGGAAAGCCAAACAAGATCGGCGATCGGAACTTGCGCGATCTGGTTCGGTTCGGTAAGGTATTGGTGTCGGAAGGGCGAGGACGCCCCAGCAGCCGACAATAGGAAAGAAGATGACCAACGAAACCCGCTCCGCCGCTCTCGCTTCCTACTTCGCCGCGAACCCGTCGGTGAACCTTCTCGTCGTCGAGTTCGGCCACGGCTACGGTCGCGCGAAGTTCGACTCGACCTGCAAGCTCACCCGGACCCGGATCGAGCGAGGCGAGGCGGTCCGTCGTCTCGTCGTCGCTACTCGCTCCGGACGCGAGGCCGAGGTCTACGTCGCAAACAGAATGTTCGGAGTCCTCGTCGGAGCCGCGGCGTCCGTTCGGATCGAGTTCGGCCTCGACGCCTCCGGCTACCCGAACCGGCTCGACGTCCTGCCGGTCCGCTGGACTCGCTTCCTCGGCGTCGAAATGCTCGAACGGCTCGACCTCGACTCCCTCGACGGCGAGGTCACGATCGAACTCGTCGACCGGATCGGCAACGTCCGAGAGTTCGTCCGAGGCTCTCGCGAAGGGTCGAAGTGGAACGGCTCGCGCTCGACGAAGGCTCTCCTGTCCGGCTTCCGTCGTTCCAAGAACTACCGGATGATCCGGGTCTCCGTCCGCGCTCGTACCGAGTCCGGGATCGACTTCTCCGACTTCGTATCGCTCGCGGCCTGATCGGCGACCTCGCCTCGCTCTCGTCGACCCGGCTCCGGCCGGGTCTCGTCGTTCCGAGATCGGTCCGTCGCGATCTCGCGTTCGCTCGCTACGATCCGCGGAGGCTGTATGCGCGACGAGATCCGACGACTGCTCGACGAGACCGCCGGACGGCCGGCGCTCGGTCGTGCCGTCGAAGCGCTCGTCGAGCGTCTCGGCTACCATCCGGCGGAAACGGTCGGAGACGGACGGCTGTACGTCGAACTCTCGATCGCCTACCTCTCGATCCGCGCCGAGGTCTCGCTCGGAACCGCATACACAGCGTGGCACGCTGTGAGAGGGCTGCTCGGCTGGGAGTCGGCTCGACTCTCGGAGGTTCGCCGTCTCGGCCTCTCTCCGAGACGTAGGAAGGTCGGAGAGCGCTGGGGTCAGCACCTGCTGGTGTCGTCCGAGGTCCGGGCCGCGTGTCGGCTCGTCGTCGAGCCTCGCGACTCCGGAGGTCCGGTCGGCGAGGTCGAGTGGAGACCCGTCGAGGGTATCCGTCGACGAGCGGCTCGGTGCCCGTTCCACGACGACCGGCGACCGTCTGCGATCTGGAACCTCGACGCCGGAGGGACGACCGCCTGTCTCGTCTGTATGGTCTGCCGCGACTCGGCCGATCGGCCTCTCGTCGCTCTCGCCGAGCGAGACGACGACGGACGGTGGCGAGCGAGGCTCTCCGCTCGAACTCTCCGCGGCTCGACTTCGATCTCTCCGTCGGCTTCCTCGTCGGTTGAAACACTACAAGTCAACCCCACGACGAACGCTCCGAACGAGACCGCGACGAGCCTCGACGGAGGACTCGGAGAGTCGAACTCGCGACCGAGGACCGTCGAGGATCTTCCCGCAGCCTCTCGGCGTGGTGAACTGCTGCTCGGCCGGTTGACCGTCCGAGGGATGGCTCGGCGCTCGTCGGCTCGTACAGGCGTGCTCTCGGTCCTCCGAGACGCGGAGGCGAAGTCAGGCGATCG
>Ga0070754_10002210_pt1 | contig 14553 bp, 18 predicted proteins | sample VirMetDEL_Sep_01_FD_75181 | JGI IMG/M metagenome (GOLD analysis project Ga0070754, IMG submission 75181) | Aqueous microbial communities from the Delaware River and Bay under freshwater to marine salinity gradient to study organic matter... | ecosystem: Environmental > Aquatic > Marine >... | reverse complement strand
TACATAACCAATATCGGTTATCAAACAGGCTGTCAACAAAAAAAGAAACGGGGCTGGAAAATTAATTCCAACCCCGCTCCCCAACCAACGAACGAAACAACCTCACGACACCTCGTAAGGTATCCCTAGTCTTAACACCACCTGTCTGTTAGTGTCAAGCCACTTTTTGCATTCCCACCGACTTTTTCCAACAAAAAGTACAACGTGCCGTAAATAGTCCACGCAATCTTTTGATTTCACCAGTTCGCGGTCTGTCTCACCAATACGAACAGATGATGCCGGAACAATCAAAGCCCACTTGTAGTCAGGCCGCTCCACAATTTCTACTTCAAGTTTTTCAGTCTTTAGAGACATTTGCATCATGCTCCTCATCTAATGCTTCAAGATATAATGCAATCCCGTCACGGATTAAATCACCTACACTAACCTGTTCGTAACTTTTCTTATCTAGCTTCTTTGCGTGGAAAGCTAGCCTGTCATACTGTTCTACAGATATTAGCAGACTGTACACTTTAGTTGGTTCAGGTATCTTGGCTGGTCTTGCCATCCCGTAATTCCTTCTTTACAAGTTTATCCAATTTACTTTTTTTCTTGTTAGGGACAACCTGTTTGGTATACTGTTTGTCCCTTAACAGTTTAGCTATAGGGTTTATTTTATTAGATATTTTCATAGTAGGGGTTTCCCTATAGGGTTACTGTTCTTATTGCGTACCACGCTTGTCAACAGTTCGTCAACCAAAAAAATGTAGTTGACATGGATTTTGTTGTGGCGTATTTGTCGCAGTCATAGGAGATAGCCAATGACAGTTTGGTTAAAAGATTACGTTGAAGGATTGACAATTGCACCAGAGGGTCGTCTGCGAATGGACTGCCCTGCGTGTGGTAAAAAGAACACGTTCAGTGTTAGCGACACTGGCGGCGAACGATTGTGGTTTTGCTTTCATGCAGACTGTGGGGTTCGTGGACGGACAGGATTTAGGGTTCGCAAAGATGCACCCTACCATCCCTTGCTAAAGAAGGTACAACCTGTTCGCAAACCAGAAGACGAACAAGTCTTTGAATTACCTGAAACTTTTGTAGCTCTCTCCCGCGAACCTGCTGCTGAATCTTATGTCAAGCGGGTCAATGCTTACGATGCGTACCTATCTGGTCGTGTCGATATTCGTTATGATTTCCGAATGAACCGTGTTGTTTATCTAATTAAAGATGGACGCAAGACTGTTGATGCGGCGGGTCGTAGTTTAGCTAACATCAAACCAAAGTGGTGGAGATATGGAAAGTCAGGTAATCCATTTACCTGCGGTTCTGGAACCGTCGGAGTTATTGTTGAGGATTGTGCTAGTGCTTGTGCTATTTCTGATTATCTGTCGGGAATAGCATTGCTTGGCACAAACTTACAGGATAGCCACTTGCCGTTCCTGCGGCGTTATGATAGACTACTTGTTGCGCTAGATAAGGATGCAACGCAAAAGGCGTTTCAACTTGTTCGGCAACTACAGGCTCACAGGCCTACTAGTTTAGTTGTTTTAAACAAAGATGTGAAAGATATGACAGATGATGAACGAAGACACACCTTCCAGAAATACATCGATTGAAATACAGGTATTAGGATTTCTGCTGAACAGAAAATTCTACGACAAGGTAAAGAACATTGTGACTCGCGACATGTTCGAAGGACGCTATGTTACCTTGTTCGATACAATATCCTATGCACACAAGAACTACGATACGGATTTGTCGCGTGACCAGTTAGATTCGCTGTTCATGGACAGGAACCCTGCTATGCCACACAGTGCGCGGCAAGAGGTGTTCGACATAATATCCAATCTATCCGAACACATGTCGGATGCCGGAGACTTAGAGGCGGATATAGTCAAGAACTTCTGGGTTCGCGACAAGGCGCGGCAAATTGGCGAAAAAGCCATATCAATCTTTACTGGCGAATCGGAACACTTTGGTGAACTGAAGACGCTGATAGACATGGTAGAGGACGGGCGTATGTCCGACAAGACTACCTACAGCGAGATGGACAAAGACTTTGTGCAACTCATGGAAGAAGAGGTTGGCGAACCAGACTTCCCGTTTACTTGGGATTTACTTAGCGAACATCTAGCCGGTATGGACAGAGGTAATCTAGGTATTATCTTTGCCCGTCCAGAGGTTGGCAAGACTACCTTCTGTGCGTTTGTTGCCTCAAGCTACATCAAACAAAAACACAAAGTAGTTTACTGGGCAAACGAAGAGCCAGCCGAAAAGATTAAGCTACGGATAATACAGAGTTTTTTCGGGTTGACCCGTGAAGAGATGAAGCAAGGTGCGGATGCTTTGTCACAACGATACCGCGAAGAGATAGAGCCTTATCTTGTTGTGATGGATTCAGTTGGTACATCTATGGAAGAGTTGAACGAGTATGCCCAACTTAACGAACCGGATGTAATGTTCTGTGACCAGCTAGATAAGTTTCGCGTTGCGGGTGAGTTCAATCGTGGTGATGAACGTCTGAAGGAAACCTATGTCGTTGCCCGTGAGATAGCCAAGCGTAACAAACTATTGGTGTGGTCAGTTAGCCAAGCCAGCTTTGAGGCGCATGACCGTCAGTTTATTGACTACGCTATGCTTGACGGTTCGCGAACAGGTAAGGCAGGTGAAGCTGATGTAATCATTGGTATTGGTAAGACGGGTACATCCGAAGAGGAAAACACCACACGTCACATCTGCATCTCTAAGAACAAACTGAACGGTTGGCATGGTATGTTTACCAGCCACATCGATGTGCAACGGGGGCTGTACTACTGATGAACGTACTTACTTTTGACGTGGAAACTACCCACAAACACAAGCCTAACGGTTCGACAACTGCCTTGCCTTACTTTGGAAACTCTTTAGTTTCAATAGGTTATAAGCGGATGTCTTCACCATACATACACTATCACTGTTACTATCATGCGGACAGAGAGCCGCACGATTTTGCACCTGAATTGTTCCAAGAGGCACTTGACGAAGCCGACATGGTTGTGGGACAAAACATTAAGTTTGATTTATCTTGGATACGGGAGTGTGGATTTGTTTACGACGGTGATATCTATGATACGATGGTGGCGGAATATATTCTTGCGAAGGCGCAGCGTTGGCCTCTTGGACTTGCTGCTCTTACAGAAAAGTATGACGTTACCCGCAAGGAGAAAGACCTTGTGGAGCCGTATCTTAAAGCGGGGAAGACGTTCTACGACATCCCGTGGGAGATAGTAGAAGAGTACGGTAAAGCTGACGTACAGGCTACAGAAGAGATAGCACTAAAACAGCTAGAGGCCTTTGGCACTACATTTGAGGAATTTTACAATGCAGCGAACTTTACTACCGACACTAAGACTGTCGCTTGAGATGACAGACGTTCTGGCTCGTATGGAGCAGAACGGACTGAAGATAAACAGACAGACGTTAGCAGACATTCGTAGTGAATACGAAGAAGAACTGTTTACATTGGAGCGGCGACTTAACGAACTTGCAGCAGAGGCTATGGGGGACACTCCCGTGAACCTCGACAGTCCTGATGACCGTTCCAAGCTTTTTTATTCATGCCGTGTGTTGGACAAGAACAGGTGGGCTGGCGTGTTCAATCTTGGTCACGAGATTCGCGGTGCGGGAAAGAAGCCAAAGCGGCGTACCCGTATGAGCCGTGCTGACTTTCGGCGAACCGTTGTCAACGAGACTGATGTACTGTATAAAACAAAGGGTAGCCAGTGTACCGATTGCGGCGGCATGGGGCGTTACACAGCCCGTAAGAAGGATGGTACACTAGGTAAGGCTATCCGAATCTGTAAGCCCTGTCAGGGCAAGGGTGTGCTTTACATACCCACGAACCAAGTGGCAGGGTTCAAGCTGATTCCTCGTGACCCTTATGATGTGGCGGCGGCAGGATTCAAGACAGATAAAGAAACACTTGAAAGTATGTTCACATCACTGCGCGGTGAAGCCCGTGAGTTCGCAGAAGCTTACATACGATACAGTGCGGTTCGAACCTATCTTCGTTCGTTCGTTGAGGGCATGGAAAACAACGTGGATTCGAACGGATTTATCCACACAGAATTTATGCAGTGTGTTACGGCGACTGGTCGCCTTTCGTCTAGGAACCCGAACTTCCAAAACATGCCACGGGGTTCCACCTTCATTATTCGTAAAGCTGTCGAAAGCAGGTTCGAAGGGGGTTATATACTTGAAGGAGACTATGCCCAGCTTGAGTTTCGTGTTGCTGGGTTCCTTGCTGATGACCCAGCTATTCGAGAGGATGTAGAGGCAGGTACAGATGTTCACAGCTATACTGCTAGTGTTATCGGATGCTCACGACAAGACGCCAAAGCGCACACGTTCAAGCCGCTCTATGGCGGGGTATCTGGTACAGAAGACCAAAAGCGTTATTACAATGCGTTCAAAGAAAAATACAATAACGTCACCAAGTGGCACGAACGGTTGCAAAAGGATGCCGTAACCAAGAAGTACATCGAACTGCCATCAGGACGCCAGTACGCTTTCCCCAAGGCTAGGTGGACAGACTGGGGTACAGCCACTGAGCGAACCGCAATCTGTAACTATCCGGTTCAGGGATTTGCTACTGCTGACCTGTTGCCGACTGCGCTGGTTCGACTAAGCAGGATGATGCGAACCAGAAATATGCTTTCTGTAATTTGCAACACTGTTCACGACTCGATTGTGTTGGATGTGCACCCTGATGAAAAAGAGGCTTGCATCAATCTGTTAGCTGATTGTATGCTGGCTATACCTACTGAGACTTTGAACCGCTATGGGTTCGAATATAACATGCCTGTTGGAATAGAATTAAAAATAGGCGAAAATTGGCTTGACTTGGAAGAAGTCTTGACTGTATAATCCATGTACGCTTAACGCTCATATAAGGAGAAACGACATGAGCAATGAATTACAAATGATAAATGATGACCTTGATAACATGCTGACCGCCATGCAGAGTGGCAACGTTGATGCCATTATGGAGATGACTGGTCAGGCAGATTCAGACAACAAACCAAAGCTTGGGTTGCCCCGTCTGACTATTAACTATGACACAGAGACTGATGAAGGTTTGCAGTTGCGCCGTGGTTCGTGGCGTATCTGGAACGGTTCTGCCGTGACCTATTCAGATAAAGTACACATCCGCCCGTTGTTGCGTACCTACGAATGGTCTGTATGGGACCAAGAAGAAGGCAGGTTTTCTTGCAAGTCTGTTCAGAAAACCAAGCTGGCAGGTGATTTCCCTGACACGGCTGGTGGTAACAAGTGTGGACGCCTCTCTAAGCAAGAGGAAGAAGCCTTTGGTGCGGATGACCCACGGACTCTGTTGAGCCGCTCTGTGAACTGTAATCAGGTAATCTATGGTATCATCGATTCTCCTGAAGCCACTCTTGCGGACGGTACAGCCGCTCCTATTGAGGGTATGCCGTTTGTTGCTTACTTCAAACGGTCAGGCTTCCGCCCTGTCAGTGACTTCATTCAGAAGACGCTCACAGCCAAGAAGAAGCTGATGCACAACGTTGTGATTGAACTGGGCACAGAGAAGCAGAAGAACGGTGGCGTTGTCTACTGGACACCAACACTGGCTCTGGTCAAAGAAGTTGAGTTCAGCAAGGACGATGAGGTTCTTTACGAACAGTTTAAGGACACTGTAAAAGGCCACAACGAAACAGTATTCAATGAGTACAAAGCGGCACAGAAGGCAACTGCGTCTGTTGATGACATTGACCTGTCGGCTCGTCTGGCTGGCTAATCATGTTACCTCTCATTGAAGTACAAAATTTCCTTCAGAGAGCAGGGCGGGGGGAGATAGACTCTTCCCGCCTTGAACCTTTGATAGAGCAGTTCGGTGAAGATTGTAAGGCAGCTATGCGTAAACAATTTTCAGACCGTGGTGATTATCGTATCAGGATGTCGGGGGTGGGTCGTCCGCTTTGCCAGCAACAGCTAGAGAAGAAAGGCCACACCCAAGACGTTGCCTACAATGATATCGTGCGGTTCGCAACTGGAGACTTGCTAGAAGCTTTTGCTATCCTTGTAATGAAAGCGGCAGGTATAAAGGTAGTTGACGAACAGCGGAAGTGTTCCCTTGAACTTGCTGGGCAAACAGTCAACGGTACACTGGACGTAATCCTTGACATAGATGGAGAGGAAGAGGTCTGGGATATCAAGACAGCCAGCCCGTGGTCGTTCGAAAACAAGTTCTCTGGGCGGGGGGGCTACGATGTAATCAAAGAGGATGACCCATTTGGTTATGTCATGCAGGGACATCTCTATGGTGAATCTGAAAAGAAACGGTTCGGTGGTTGGATTGTAATTAACAAATCAACTGGTGAATGGGACTTTGTAGAGGCACCAGAGGAACAGAGCGAAGACCGCAAGGCGTATCTAGAGGATGCGAACAAGCGGGTGAAGGCTATTGCAGAGGACGCGCCATTTAAGGTGCCGTTCCAGTCTGAACCTGAATACGTTACCATCGACAGGCAAAAGGTAGAGACAGGCAACCGTCTCATGCCCAAAACTTGTTCGTTCTGTTCGTTCAAAGAGATGTGTTGGAAGAACGCTGTGTATGCACCCAAGGCTACATCCAAGGCTAAGTTCAAGCCACATGTATGGTACACTAAGTTGGTTAAGAAAGATGTAGCCTAAGATGCCTGTGCTTTACACAAGAGAGTACCCCCACGAACTGTTCGAACTCAATCCAGAGTTGCGTTGTGTGTTCGTTGAATCACACGAGCGTCGTGGGGGTGGTCGCTCTACTGTGCGGGTTCGTCAGCTAGAAATCGGCCTACCTCTTACTTTGCGTAATAATTTTTCATCTGATGGTACTTTGGATTCGCGAACCGAATCACGAGACATTAAGCTTATTGAAGAGGAGTTCCAAAACGTTGTCCATCATCTACGGCAGGGAGTTACCGTATGTCTACCGACATTAGCACTGTCCCAAGAACTAGAACAGCTAAAAAAGCAATCACCAAAAGTAGAACAGTATCTGTTGAAAAGGCTAGAAGGGGTAAAGGCGGGGTTTCCGTTGCAAGGATTATGAGAGGCACAAAGTACAGGTCACATTTTGAGATTGGGTTAGCCAAGTCTCTTTCTGAAAAGAACATCGCGTTCGAATACGAAAACGAAAAATTTACTTATATACCAAAGCCGCGAACCTATACGCCGGACTTCTATCTGCCTGAACAGGGTATATACATAGAAGCCAAAGGTAACCTAGACAAAGGTGACCGTGTTAAGATGCAGCTAATCAAGCAGCAACATCCTGAATTAGACATACGGTTTGTATTTCAACGTGCCCGTAATAAAATATATCGGGGTAGCAAAACCACCTACGCAGACTGGGCGAACCGTTATGGCTTTCCTTGGGCAGAAGGCGGTATACCAGAGGAGTGGTTTAAAAATGACTGATGAACGTGACTTTGAGATAGCTAGTCTGTTACCTGAACGCTGGTACATCATTCTAACTAAAGTAGATGATGATAACTTTAGGATGACAGCATACGATACAACCCGCCCCCCTCAAGATGAAGATGATGAGCTTGTTGACGCCGGATTTGTAGCGCAGCAAGGGGTGATAGAGTTGCTAGAAAATGATTTTGAAAGACTGTTACAGGCTGGTTTAGCCCGTATACATTTCAACAGTATGAAGGAAGATATACTGGAAGAGTTGGAAGAAGAAGGCATAGAGATAGAGCCTAGTGAACGAATCACAGGCCGTGATGAAAACGTAGTTAAAGTAGATTTTGGAACAAAGCAATGAAACTGAATGAATATCAAAAGCAAGCAATGCGTACTGCCATATTTCCAGCTAGAGATGGCTATATCTATACAGCGTTAGGTCTAGCGGGTGAGGCTGGTGAAATAGCAAACAAGGTAAAAAAGTTTGTTCGGGACGGCTACACCCAAGAAGAATTACCAGCCAAGATAAATGAGGTTCGCGCAGAACTGGGTGATGTTCTGTGGTACGTTGCAGTTATGGCAGAGGTTCTGGAAACAGACCTTGAAACTATTGCCGAAACCAACTTAAAAAAGTTGCAAAGCCGTAAAGAACGTGGCAAGCTGTCTGGTAATGGAGATGACAGATGAGACACGAACAGTTTATGAAAGCAAAGCAAGCAGAACTAGACCCACGCTGGGTACACGAACAGGCTGGTAAAGAAGCCTACGGCAATGTAGACATGGTCAACAGCCCGCCGCACTACAATCAAACAGGCATTGAATGCGTTGATGCAATACAAGCCGCCACTGATGAAGGGTTCGAATATTACCTTCAGGGAAACATACTTAAATATCTTTGGAGATACCGCTATAAGAACGGTTCGGAAGATTTACTAAAAGCAAGATGGTATCTTGACAAACTAATTGAAGTTCGAGGAGACAACTAATGAACAACCACCTACCTACCGTATATCAACAATTTATTCACAAGTCACGCTATGCTCGTTGGCTAGACGATGAAGGTCGCCGTGAGAACTGGGATGAAACTGTAGACCGCTATGTCGGTTTTATGGAAAATCAGATTCAAGGCAAGTGCAACGTTAAGCTAGATAAGAAAGTAGTTGAACAAATTCGGGATGGTATCCTGAGTTTAGAGGTCATGCCCAGCATGAGAGCCATGATGACTGCAGGACCAGCATTAGCCCGTGACAATATTTGTGGCTATAATTGTAGCTACATTCCTGTCGATAGCCCTCGTGCGTTCGATGAATGTATGTATATTTTGATGTGCGGTACTGGTGTTGGGTTCAGTGTGGAGAGAGAGAATGTTGATAGACTTCCTGTGGTATCTGACAATTTTGGGGATTCTGACATCGTTATAACTGTGGGCGATAGCAAGCCGGGCTGGGCAAAGGCACTCCGCGAACTGATTGCGTTACTGTACGCAGGTCAAATTCCATCTTGGGATATGTCCAATGTTCGTCCAGCAGGTGAACGTCTGAAGGTTATGGGTGGACGTGCAAGCGGACCACAACCTCTTGCAGACCTGTTTAACTTTACTGTTGAAACCTTTAAAAAGGCAAAAGGCCGTAGGCTGTTCCCTATCGAATGCCACGACCTTATGTGTAAGATTGGTGAGATTGTGGTTGTGGGCGGGGTTCGCCGCTCTGCTTTGATTAGCTTGTCGAATCTGAATGATGACCAGATGGCACATGCTAAGTCAGGTATGTGGTGGGAGACAGAACCACAACGTGCGTTGGCGAACAACTCTGTGGCTTACAAGCAAAAGCCTGAGATGGGTACGTTCATGCGTGAGTGGCTTGCGCTGTACGACAGCAAGTCTGGTGAGCGTGGTATGTTCAATCGTGAAGCGGCAGACAAGCAAGTAGGCCGTAACGGACGCCGCGAACAAGGCCATATGTGGGGAACGAACCCTTGTTCAGAGATTATCCTTCGTGGTTATCAGTTCTGTAACTTGTCAGAAGTTGTTGTTCGTGAAGCGGACTCGCTAGACGATTTGAAGCGTAAAGTTCGTGTAGCTACAATTCTTGGAACCCTTCAGTCTACCTTGACTGACTTCAAATACTTGAGGAAGATATGGAAAGACAACACAGAGGAAGAGCGTTTGTTAGGCGTGTCCTTGACTGGTATCATGGACCATACCGTTTTATCCAAAAATGTAGACAGCAAGCGTTGGCTAGAAGAAATGCGGCAAACAGCAGTAGATACGAATCTGAAGTTTGCGAACATGCTTGGAATCCCGCAGAGCACTGCAATCACTTGTGTAAAGCCGTCGGGTACTGTGTCGCAACTGGTGGACGCAGCCAGCGGGATACATGCACGACACAACAACCACTTTATCAGAACCGTTCGCGGAGATAACAAAGACCCGCTAACACAGTTCCTGATTAACGAGGGCGTTCACAACGAGCGTGACATGATGAAGCCGGACTCAACAACCGTGTTCAGCTTTCCCATGAAGTCACCAAAAGGTGCCGTTACGCGAACCCAGATGACTGCTATCGAACAGTTAGAGTTGTGGAAAACCTATGCGATTCACTGGTGTGAACACAAACCATCTATCACTGTGACTGTAAAGGAACACGAGTGGATGGATGTGGGTGCTTGGGTCTACGAGAACTTTGACGTTGCCTCTGGTGTATCGTTCCTTCCGCATAGTGACCACACCTATCAACAGGCTCCTTATCAGGATATCGAACCAGATGAATACCTTGAATGGGAACGGATGTACAAAAATGTCCATATTGACTGGAACAAGTTGACAGAGTTCGAAAAAGAAGATAATACTAGTGGTTCGCGGGAACTGGCCTGTACGGCTGGAGTTTGTGAAGTTGTAGATTTGAGTGCGGCGTGATGCAGTGCTGGCATTGTAACACTGAACTGGTGTGGGGAGCAGACCACGACATCGACCATGAAGACGAAGAGTATTGTATGGAAACAAACCTTACCTGTCCTAAGTGCGATTCGTTTGTAATGGTCTTTTTACCAAAGGAAAAGTCTGATGAGTAAAATGGAACCAGCGGTTTGTGACCGCAAGAAGTTTGATTTAGATTTGGCATACGGCAAGGTTCGCGAACAGCGGGTTGCCGACATGCTGACAGACAAAAAAGTAGAAGTGAAGTCAGAGCGAGACATGTGGGTTCGAACAGGCAACATAGCCGTTGAATACGAATGCTGGGGCAAGCCTAGTGGCATCGCTGCTACGGAAGCAGACTACTGGTTCCACAACCTTTGTATCGGGGATGAAACTTTTGCAACCCTTGTGTTCGACGTACCGTCATTAAAGCGCATCATAGATAATCTAGACTACAAAAAAACCGTGAGCGGTGGTGACCACAACGCTTCACGGATGTACCTTCTGAACATACAGAAGTTGTTTTCATCAGATGTAATTAAGGCGTATAAGAATGAGCAACAAGCGTCCTAAAGCCGAACTGTTCAAATTAACAGCTACACTAAACGACAAAGGGTGTATAGAGTTGGATATGGATTCAGTGAACCCTGACCAGTTTGTGTCCCTAATGGAAAAAGACCTGCCAGAATATGAAGGAACCTTCAAGGTGGCAAGTCTTCTTCGTTATTTGAAATCTATGGGAGATGAGATGATAGAGAAGTCTAGTCGATATATTTAGTGCGATTCTTGTACTTTAAATTTAGCACGTAAGCTTGACCCCTTGTGGCGTTTGTAACCGCCCTTGGGGTTTTTCATTAGCTGATAGCTGGTTCCCTTTTTCATCCAGTGGTAGCCACGAGGTGCGGGAACCGTCTTGTTCTTAATAGCCATTCTTCTTCTTGGCCTTTCCGCCGTACATCATTCCCGGCATACCCATAGCTGGCGTGATACCGCCTTGCTGTTGGCGGGGCTGCATAGGGTTCATAGAGGTTTGCATCTTGTTTTCAGATGCCATTGGGCTGCGAACCATTGAGCCGTAGGCGTAGCCCTTCTTTTTGGTCTTGCCGCCGTAGGCCATATAGCCCATGTTGTTGCGTACTTTTGTGGGCAGCTTGCCCAAGCCTTTATTGTCCGCTGGTACTGACTTCAGTTTCTTGTCCATCTTACTCTCCCATTACCGAATCTAAAATTGATTGTCCCGTATCTAATGCAGCCTTACCTAATTCTTTTGTCTTTTCCACGGCTACAGGACCTACTTCTTCTAGTGCAGATACTATGGGCATATCTTCACCTGTCAAGGACATTTCCATACCTTGAACACCTAGTTCGCTGATTATATAGTTTGTAGCAATCAACTCAAACTTGTCCATGTCTTTTTTGGTCATTTGCTGGCTTATCATTTTATGAAGTATAATTGCAGCTTCTTTGTCTTGAACTGCAAGTTTCATAATACTTATCTGACCAGCCTTTGCTGATGTAAGTAAAAATTCAGTAGCAATGTATATAGGGCTAACAAATCCCTTGATACCATTCCAGAGTCTACTGACAATACCTGCTGTTTGAATACCCTTGTAATCATTTGTCTGAGTTGCTGCACGAACGATGTGGGTGCTTTCGTTCATAATTCGCAGGGTGTCTTCAAAAAACATATAAGTCTCTTCACCCATAACTTCTTTAGCTACAGCGCGAGTATCAGGGTCCATCAAAGCCTCTAGTGCCCTTTCAGGTGCAGCTATTTCCATAGCTACTAACTTTGGTTCCGCTCCTTCTGGACGTATAAGCTTACCCTTTTTAGCCTGTACACCAGCCATGTTGAAGAAGCCCTGTATAGTGTACAAAGCTGCTATATCTTGAAACTGTTTGAGTGCCTCTTTAGGGTCACGTCCTTCAGCCTCTGCTATGCGAACTACAGCGTTCTTTGCGTTTTTAAGACTGCCGCCTTCACCTGATATTATAAAGTTTTCAAAGAAACTCTTATGGTCTGTAATACCCAGAACATTTTCCATCATCTTTATAGCGGACATGTCTGCATCTTTTTTTGCAGCAATGGCTTCTTGCTGATTCTGCTTAAAGTTATCTACTTTAGCTTTTAGTTCTTCAAATGCTTTTCGAACCAAAGGCTGTTCGCGGATTACCTGCTGCAAGGGTTTAGATACCTCTAGTATTTCCATAGGGTCAAATATGGCTTCGTTTACTATGGTTCCGTCTGCCTGTTTGACGGGGAACACAGCATCTTTAACCAGCATATCAATGTCGTTCAACAGTTCCTTAGACTGTTCGCCAACCAAAGCTTCAGGAACTGTTCTGGATTTTACCCTCTTGTACTTTTTAAGGAAGTCCGGCCCCATCTTGGTTTGTACAACTGCACGTATTATATTGCGAACATCTTCTAGTCTAGCTGCTCCCTCTTCCGTGCTTTCGTCAAAAACAAATCTCTTAGTGGCGGGGTCATATTCACCAAAGGAATATACAAGCTTGTTTGTCAAGTCTTTTAAATTTACCCGGTTGCCCGTTGACAATGGCGCAAGTGCGTTCGCAAACCCGTCACCTAATTCGTCAAAGATTTGTGTTGGATTAAAGCCCTTGTTGTATATAGATGTTAGCGAACCATCTTCTAAAACAATATCATTCGAAAGCAACCTCGCTCTGTTTTTTATGAGATTGTCTATGTATATAGTTTCAGTGGTAGGCGTACCCACTCTGATTTCGTATGCCGTTCTGGCATCACCAAAGGCTGTCGCTAATCTTTCATCTTGACTTGCTATGGTTTCATCCAGCAATCTTACAAATTTTCTGTATGGCTGAGCATCTCCACCTCGCTTAGTGACATCATATTCTGCACGTTTAAATTGTCTACGAAGCAGTTCCAAATCAAATGGGTCAGAAGCAACGAACGGATTGAAGTCTGGATTCTTTTCCATAAGTTCTAGGGCAATATCCAAGTCGCTCATATTTTTTATTTTGTCTTGAATCTTCCCAGCTTCTGGGCCTGTCTTAGCCTTTTTAAGTAGCTGACTACGCAATTCAGCTATATCTGTAGCACTTATGGATTGGTTTAATATGCGTATAAAAGCATCTTCTGCGTCTACGGCCTCAGAGCTTCTCCATAATTCTGAGTCGGGACCAAAGAACCTTTTGAGTCCTTCTGCACCGCGCCCGTCTGCCAATTCCATAACGACATTCTTTATGTCGATAGGGCCAGTTACTTTTGCTATTTCACGAACCCCATTGAATATATCATCTCCGATAAGATATTTATCAGTTCGTGTGGTATTGACTAGTTCTTCTACGGCTTTGTCTAGCGCAGCTTCATAACCCGGTTTACCTCTAAGAGATTCAGCCTTTTTCAAGGCTATGTCTACACGGGCCTGTAAAGCACGTTTCATATTTTTTACATTTTCAGCTTTATCAAGAACTACACCAAGTTCATCAGCCCCAGTAGTAGCCTCTGTCAGTGTGGTTCTGTACTTGTTAAGGCTGGCTAAAGTACCTGCATCTGCACCATTGTAACCGAATTTAATGATGTGATTTTCTAGGTTTTTAAGATTACGAAGTCTGTGTCTGTTGTCTGCGTTCACTTTGTTCTTTACAGCTTCCAGACCACGCACTTTAGAATCAACGAACCCTTGTATGACAGACCTGTCCAGAGGATTTGCTATATTGCTGACTCCCTCTCTCAACTCTCTCAAGGCTTCTTCTGCAAGTACGATATGATTTTGCTGAGACTTTAGGTTAGACTCCATGTCATCAATGTCGTACTTACTAAGCTTCTTTAGGTCTAAAGTTCTAGACGCATCATTTAACTGTCCAGCCGCAATCAAACTTACAATACCACTAGTGTGTTCGTAGGTATCAAGTATTAATTGACGCATACGGTCAGGATTTTGAAACTTAGAAGCATACCGTTCGATTAGTTCAAATGTTTCCTGCTGACTTGCTAAAGCAGACGCTCTATCTTCAGGCTTTAGTTTTTTGTAAAACTCTATAATGGTTCGGACGTGTCTACGTTCTTCTTGATTTAACTTGCGGTTCAAAAACTGTTCGACGTTTTCCAAAGTACGGTCTGTAAGGATAGGTCCCGCAACAGGGATGTTGGATATAACATCTCTAACCATAGTGAGTGGCAGGGCAACTTTATTGGATAAGCGGCTGGCTCCTGCAACTGCGCCTTT
>Ga0070754_10002207_pt1 | contig 14570 bp, 29 predicted proteins | sample VirMetDEL_Sep_01_FD_75181 | JGI IMG/M metagenome (GOLD analysis project Ga0070754, IMG submission 75181) | Aqueous microbial communities from the Delaware River and Bay under freshwater to marine salinity gradient to study organic matter... | ecosystem: Environmental > Aquatic > Marine >... | reverse complement strand
TGTCTATAAATAGAAAAAAAGTCCTGGCATAATGACTAGAGCAGTAACACTTGCCAATTTAGCAGATCAAAATATACTTACCGCTGATGGAGTTAATGATCGCGTTGGTATCGGTAGTACACAACCGACAGTAAAACTTGATGTTGCTGGCATTGTAACTGCCACTGCATTTTATGGAGATGGATCTAACCTTGAAGGAGTTGCTAGTGCTGGATTAGGAACCGCACTTTCCGATGGAGATGATGCTGGATCGGTTATTTACTTCACTGATACTACTCTTGGAATTGGATCTACAGTTGTAGTTGATCCACCGTCAAGTTCTAATGTCGCATATACTCAGTATCAAGAAGTAAGTCTTGATGAAGATGTAGATTTAATTGTTGCAGAAGGAGATGATTTCATCCCCGATATTTTGGCATTAGAAGATGATGCAATGACCTTTGGTATCAGTGGAAGTGGATCTTCTAGTGGTAGTAGTGGCATATCAGCAGTTGTAGAAGACACAACTCCGCAGTTAGGTGGTAACTTAGACCTTAATAGTAAGACTATTAACGGAAATGGAAATATTAACATCAATGGAACTTTCACTGGTGATGGTTCTGGACTGACTAATGTAAGTGCCGTAGGTACTGGTATTGGTGTAAGTAATAGTGGTACTAATGTTGGTACAGCACAAACTATTAACTTTGGTACTGGTATTACAATAAGTACCGTATCTGCTGGTCTTGCCACTGTTACTGTTGGTTCTGCTAGTACTGCTGATGTAAGCACTAGCACCTTAAATGTCACTGGTGTTTCTACTTTTGCAAATGCGATTAACTTTAGCAGTGCCAATACCAAAATTAACGCGGGTAGTGGTATAAATGTTGTTCTTCAACAATCTGCATCTGATAAGATACACTTTGAGTTAGCATCGCAAAGTATTAGACCTGAAACTGCCAATACTGGTGAGGTTGGAAATTCAACATATCCATTCAGTAAGGTAACTGCAAGAAATGCCTCAATCACTCACACTGTAAGTGCGACAGGCGTTAATGCAACTGGAATAGCAACAGCGACAGGCATCAGAATTTCTGGTAATGCAGGTATTATTACTGCCACGGGTCATGTTGACTCTGGAATTGTAACTTATCGTGGCGATAGTTCCTATTCTGCTGCTGGACGTTGGGTATTAGGTGCATCTGGCACAGATCACTATACTTTTACTGGACCTGGGTTAGGTCACTCTACTCTCAATGATCCAACATTGTATCTGATGAGAGGACAGACTTATATGTTTGAGAATAAGATGGGAGCACACCCATTCCGTATTCAGAGCACTACAAATGGTTCCACTGGTACACAATGGAACGTTGGAGTTACTAATAATGATGTATCAAATGGCGTGTTAATCTTTGAAGTTCCTTTTGTATGTCCTAATACGCTTTACTATCAATGTACAGTACACCCAAATATGGGTGGCGTACTGAATATAGTAACTTAATCTCCTACTAAATAACTAGAAAGATTCTAGGAACATGTCAAGAGTCAGAGCGAATAAATTAACTAATAGAGCAGGAAGTGGAGCACCCGAGCTGACTTATGGTGCTGAAGTTCCTGTAGGTTATGGTATTACTGGTGCTGGTGGCATCAACATTTCGGGGATGGTTACTGCTACCGCTGGTTTTGCGGGCGATGCGACTGGATTAACTGGCACTCCAGACATCAATGTAAGAAATATTGTTGGTGTAGGTGCTACCTTTAGTGGCACTGTAAATTATGAAGATGTAACCAACATTGACTCTGTTGGTCTTATCACTGCAAGAGCAGGTGTAGAAGTTACTGGAATCATCACAGCAAGAAGCGGAACTGCTGTTACATTTACAGGCGGACTTGATGTATCCAATGCACAAGAAACAGTCAGTACAGGATCTACATCACACTACATTACTGACAAGAGTGTTACTTTAGAACTTGATTGTCTAAACGGCACAGTCTTTACTCACGACTTAGATAACGGAAACGTTGGTATTGTTTCTATTAAGAACTTCCCAGCAGTTAAGAATTCTTTCCACACTGTTACTGTTCTGTTTACTCAGAAAGGTAGCGCACCTTCTGCTGGTGCAGGTAACACGATGGTTGCAAGTGTTCCTAGTGGTCTTCCTGGTGGAATCGGAACTCATATTCAATTAACACCAAGAGGAGTTACTGGATTTGCTACAGATGCAAGAGTAGGATCTGCAACAACCGTAGTTCTTTCTAATACTGCTGGTGACTTAGATATTGTTACATTTGGTATTCATTATAATGGTGGAACCAATACTGACTCTAACAATTATATCACTATGGCAACCAAGAATGGTGATTTCAGAGTCGGTGGCATCGGACAGTGATAGGAGGTAACTAGAATGAGTATTTTTAGAGACTTTTTTGTAAAAGAAAAACCAGTCTTTACTGGTATTACTAGAGGTGTAGGTGGTTTTGGTTTTGGTAAAGCTGCTGGTGGAGAAACTGGTCCTCCTGGTCCTACTTGGGAAGTTACTCTTTTAGCTTCTAGAACTACTAGTGGCACTGCTTACCCTTCTGTTAGTCAAAAAAGAGATGGTACTAGAATCTTCATCTCTCAGAATGATCGTACCATAGTATATTCCGATAATGACGGATCTACTTGGTCAGGTGTTAGTGGATTTTCAGCAGGAATATATGGTACTAGAATTTATACCTTTGCAAATACCAATAAAATGGTAGCAGCTACTCATGGGAGTAACTATGGTAAAATTTATTATTCTAGTAATAATGGGGCTAGCTGGTCAGAAAAGGTAAACACCGGAGACAGCATATATAAGGGGTATCATAATCCAGACACAGGTTTAATTATGCTTGGTGATAGGGGTGCTGCTGGTAGTGCTTCTTCTGATCTCAATAGATCTACGGACTTTGGTAACTCTTGGAGTGTGGCTTTAGATTCAAACCAATCTGATCATATAGGTCCTGGTGTAGTACAAAATGGTAGTGGTTCTGGTTTAACAGGATTTACCTGGTCTAACTCATTATTCTGGACAACATCTAACTCAGGTGCTAGTTGGTCCTCTCAGACGGCACCAACAAATCACGTTTTTTCAAGTAGTAGTGGAGTTTGGTATAAATCGGATAATAGCATTTTCGTGTATAAAGGAGGTAACCAAACAGTTTTAACAGGAACAACTCCTACTGGGGCTAGAACTGTTGTTGATTTGAGCAGTACTATTACCGGAAATATTTTAATTATGGAGAAAGATGCTGATGATGTTTTTTACTTAGGAACAAATCAAGGGTATCTTTATTATAGTACAGATGATGGCACTACCTGGGAATCAGTCCCAGGATGGGATGATGTATATGATAATTTTGGAACAGGACAATTAACAGGTATTCACACCGATAACGCTGATAATAGATTTTTGGTTGTTACTAGTGAAGGTAGTAGTGTTACAAAAGTCTGGTCACTGACTAAGAGTTGAGAAAGAAACCTCATAACTAAGCATAGATATGTCAATTTTTAGTGACTTTTTTGTAAAAGAAAAACCAGTCTTCACTGGAATCACTAGAGGTATTGGTGGTTTTGGTTTTGGATCCTCTGCTGGTGGTGGTGCTCCTAGTTCTAAACTAAACTTTATTTATTTTTATAGTAGTGGTTCTTGGACTGTTCCTAATGATGATTTTTCTGCAACAGAGGGAGGAACTCCTGGAACTGTAAATGTCTTAGTTGTTGCCGGTGGCGGTGGTGGTGGATATAGTGTTGGTACTGGTGCTGGTGGCGGTGCTGGTGGATTTAGATATGCTACAGAATATACTATTCCTGCTTCTGGTGGCTCAACAGTTCCCCTTACTGTAGGAAGTGGTGGTAGACCAGCATTGGATTATGCTGGAGGTCCAGGAAATAATACAGGAGCACCTGGCGGCAATTCTACTTTTGCTCCAGGAACACCCTATGCTATCAGTGCAACTGGTGGTGGTGGAGGTGGACAGAATAATAACCCACCAGATCCAAACATGGTTCCAGCTGGTGCTGGTGGTTCTGGTGCTGGTGGTGCTTGTGGTGAGGCAGGTCCAGGTTTACCAGGATCAGCAGGTAATGTTGGTGGTAATGTAAGTTCTCCACCATTCTCGCAAGCAGTAGAAGGTTATCCTGGTGGTACTGGTACAAATGTAGGACCAAATCCCTCACCACCATTCTCATCTGGTGGCGGTGGTGGTGCTGGAGGCGCTGGTGGTGACAACGGAGGTGGAACTGGTGGTGCTGGTGGACCTGGTGCTCCAGCAAACATGTTTGTTGACCCATCACTTGTTCCAACTCCAGGAACCATTTACCAATTTCCAGTTCCAGAAGGAGCACCTTTAATTGCAAGCACTTACTATGCTGGTGGTGGTGGCGGTGGTGCTACTGGAGACGTAACTAATGCAGGATTAGGTGGACAAGGCGGTGGAGGTAATGCTCAAGCTGCTGGATCAAATAGCGCAGATCCAAATGGCGGAACAAATGGATATGGTGGAGGTGCTGCTGCTCCTAGGAATCCAAGAACTAGAGGTGTTCCAGACAACCCAGCACAATTTGGTGGTCATGGATGTGTTATACTGACTTATTATACGTCTTAATAATGAATGGAACACAAGATTTATGTTGTTGATGATTTTTTAGATTATAAAGATTTTAAAAGTCTCAAGGATTTATTATTAGGACATGACTTTGGTTGGTATCTGAATGGTGTCATCAGTCCAGAATATGAATCTGGGTGCAAGTTTGCAGATAAGCAGTTCACTCACGGGTTTTATAAAAATAATAAGGTATTGAGTAAATATTATTCTTATGTTGAACCTTTATTTAATAAATTAAAACTTGAGACTCTTATACGATGTAAAGCAAATCTAAATCCATATTATAAAAAAGTTGTTGAGGGTGGTTATCATATTGATTGTGATTATGGGTGGACTGCGGTTTATTATGTAAATACAAACAATGGATATACCAAATTTAAGAGAGGAAAAAAAATAACAAGCAAAGAAAATAGATGTGTTATATTCCCATCAATGATTGAACATACCGGAACAACAACTTCTAATGAACCATTTCGGTGTGTTATAAACACTAACTTTAGTTTACCCAAGTAGACACCTCACAAACCGTCCACATGCCCTCTGAGAGACCTCTCAGGGGGTTTATAGTAGGTGCATACAACGCACAGGGGGTATGACTGCCACACACAAACTAATCTTCATTGCGTCCTTTGTATGGATGATGCAATGGGGAACTCGCGTGACTGCACTATTACTTGACAAGTTCTAAAATCCCTGTAGAATACCTTTGTGGAGGTTGATCAAATTATGACTACTAAAGCTTTGAAGACTGAATTTATTTGCGTCCGTCCTAGAACATCTAAGGCAAAGAATCGTTTTGCTAATCAGATGAACAATCTTCATTCTTGTCGTATAGAACAGAGAAAAGATGGTAAAATGTTCCTTGCATCCATCAGTGGTAAATACTTCTTTTGGATGAACGAATCATCTGACGACCACTGGGAGGTTATTAAATGAAGGATCAGAATGGTATTGAAGACAATGAAAGTAAGCAAGAGAAATGGAATCGTGGACTTGATATTTTTATTGAGTCAGTAATTAAACCAGATCCAGCACTTCGTCAATGTGCTCACAATCAACGTTGTTATCATGAGCTCATGGATATCCGTGAAGATGTTCTTGCTTATCTGAAAACAAAGAGATGGTATTGATGATTGATTTAATCAACAAACATTTTAATCTAACACCTGACAATCTCCCTGATTGGTTAGATCCTGTTGTTGAGAATGATTGTGCAGTAATTCGTAGTTATGCCTGGACATCAGATAGATGCAGGAGAATTCGTTTATGTGATCTTGAAATTAAAGACAAGTTCACTGCTGTAACTCTTGTCATCTATCCTGAGTTTAAGTATGAAACACCAATCTTCGGTACAGAATATCTAAGAATTGGTGGTAAAAAGTTCTTTGGTGCAACAGATTTTCATCCTGTAAGATCTGGTGATGAGTATGAACAAAAGTATATCCTAAACTATCTTGGTGATATGCCAGATAGAGATAAGGAGAACTCTAAGTTCTATGATTTGTCTAAGTTTTTCTCCCGTAAATTCTGGTTGAAAAAAGACACAACTGATTTTTGGGATGAATACATATCTACTACTGATCTGTTCCTAAGTCGGTATAAGTCTTGTTTATTTGAGAGTGAACCTATTGACAGTTCTATGGATTTCCATATAGAGTATGATCGTCACATGTCTGCAAACGATCCTGCTCATGGAATCTTAAGAGTTATTACTCTCAAGAGTTTGCTGACAATTACATCAACGACTTTTTGTTTAATGAAAACCACACTGACGATTGATGATGATGGGGTGCTCACTTTTCCTGATGAGTTGATAGAACAACTTGGATGGAAAGAAGGTGATATGCTACAATGGATTGACAACAAAGATGGTTCCTTTTCTCTGGTGAAGTCTGATGATTCGGTCTAGTATTCTTGAACCTGAATTTAATATGGACTTTCCATATGAAACATTTCCGTGGCGATTGGAGGTAAATAGAGATTATCATAATGTAAAGGGTATTGCTTTGACAGTGTGTCACTTTGAGTGTGAAGAACACTTGCAAAAATACCTGGATAGATATAAACTAAAACCAAAAGATTACAAGGTATCGAATCGTGACGGTAAATCCCTTAAGTCCAGTAAAAAACACAAGACAAACGTATCGAAAAGATCTGGAACAAGTAATAACGGAAGTTCAGGTACAGTTCGCAAAAGAAAATCCAGCGTGGATTCCGTTGGAGACACTGTTAGCAATGCAAGAAGTACAAAGTGTCTAAAAAAATCCAAGACCAAAAACTAATACTCATACTTGCACATCAACAGGTAGATAATCTTGTCTCTTTACTTGAAGGCAATCCATACAAACCGTATTTGTATCAACATCTAAATCCAATCAAGTACGAACTTTTACGTCAACTTTCTAACTTAAATGTCACAGACACCTGAACTATCCACATCTTTCGGTGGTACAGTAGAGAAAAACATTCCCGATAATGTTGAATGGATTGATGATGTTTTTTACATTAAAGAGACTCGTTTTGGTCTTTTTACTTCCGTTCTAAAAGAACCACTGGGTCAACACTTTATCACTGGTGCTACTAAAGAGGGTGTGATTTCTGTATCACGTTGGCATCTCAAATGTTTGCAAGACGGATCTTTACAAGATTATACTCGTGTGGTAAACTCAGGTGTGGTTGGAGGAAAACTATGACCAAACGTGAATTTGTAACCAAATCTGGTGATACTTTTGAGTGGGATGAAACTGAAGAAACCCGCAAAGCAGTAGAACGACTGCACGAAACTATCCGTGAACTTGAAAAGAAAGCCCCTGATTATGGAGTCGGTAAATGAAACCCGTTTCACTTCAAGAGTATATTGATGCTGGGGAAGAGTTCTTCCCAAAGTATTACTATGTTGCCCGTGAATTGGGTGATGATGCAAAAGCAGAGGACATTCTTAAAGTAATGGAATCTCTTGCTTCTGTTGCTATCAAAAAACGTGATGAAAACAGCGCAGGACCGTGGGGGTTCTTGAAAGAAAACCTAGAAGAATCTAAAGATTGACAGATTTTTTCTTTCACTATATACTATTCATACTTAACAAAGGTACATGACTTATTCTATTACACTGAAAACTTCTGAAGGTGAACAAACTATTGAATGTGCAGATGATCAGTACATTCTAGATGCTGCTGAAGAAGCAGGTGTAGATCTTTCTTATTCTTGCCGTGCAGGTGCTTGTTCTTCATGTGCAGGCAAACTTGAGAGTGGTACTGTAGATCAAAGTGATCAATCTTTCCTGGATGATGATCAAATGGATGCTGGATTTGTCCTGACCTGTGTTGCTTATCCCACCTCTGATTGTGTCATTCTTGCTGAACAGGAAGAAAATCTGTATTGAAAATAAATAGTTGCATACTGTAAACGTGTGCAACTATGGAGGATAAAAAAGCTTGCAAAAAAATTATCAAGCGGGCAAAAAAACATCCTGAGTGGTATACAAAGGAAGAAGTTCAGTATGCTAAGTTGATGAAGAAATCTCTCAAGCAATCCCAAAGAAAAGATTAAATTCCTAACTATTTGGGAAATGGTATGTTATCATATCACTATATTCAGGAGATTGCTTATGACTCTGCCAAAAGATAAAAAAATCGAAGATAATCATATAGAGTCGATGAAAATTGCTATAGATCAATATGATATTCGTGCAATTCATCCAGAAAAAATGGAAGAATTTGCTGAATATCTAGTGAGGCAGGCGAGACAATCTGAATAGTGTCACAAGAGGGGTTGCGACCTCTCTTTTTTTGTGCCATACTATCAGAGTAGTCAATCAAACACACATGCAAGACAACATTGCTCAGGTTAAATCTTTCCTGAACGAGAATGTCACCAATGAAACTCTTAAGAACATTGGACTCAGCACTGCTATTCTTTTTGTTGTGATTGTTTCTCAACTTCTACTGCACGAAGTTGTCATGGTTATTGACAGCATCCCAGTGTTTAATGGTGTCATGGAAGTCATCGGACTCATTGCTTTCATTAACTTCTCCCGCAACAATCTGATCACTGCTGAACAACGTTCTGCTTTGATTGAAAAGGTTCAAAACACTTATAGTGAAGTTGTAGCATGACTATCACAGGGGGGATTGACATCCTCCCTTTTTTTGTATAAATTATTAACAGTTGAATGAAACCGATGAAACTCTTGGCAGCATTATTGCTAATTGGTGTAACATCTGCTCCTGCTCTTGCTGGTCCCGCTACTGGAAATTATCGTTCCCGTGGTGGTTATGCTGAAGAAGAAAAGTGTTACCGAAAAGAGTATAGAGAAGAATATGTGCCAGGAACCAGTAAGAATCCTGGTTATGTGAGGTCTTATAGTAAGAAAGTTCGTGTTCCTTGCGAGCAAAATTATTATGTACCTGAAAGAAAGTATCACCATCGCGAAGAAGCACATCCAAATGTAGGAAAAGGTGATGATAATTCTTGCATTGAAGGTTCTGTGCTCGGTGGTATTGCTGGCGGTGGTTTAGGTGCTGCTCTGTCCCGTGGTGATGGTCGCTTGTGGGCAATCCCTCTGGGGATCGTTGGTGGTGCAATGGCAGGGTGCCAGGTGGACGGTGGTTGAAGTGACCACCTTTTCCCCATTTCACTCCGATCTTCTGTATATTAAAAGAGTCAAAGGAAAACCACTCATGGCAACCCGCTCACGCATCGGCATCGAACTTAAAGATGGTTCTATTCTTTCTGCTTATCACCACTGGGATGGTTATCCTGAATGGTTGGGTCGGATTCTCAACACGCACTACAATACAAAGGAGAAAGTTTCCGAACTGATTGACGGTGGTGACATGTCATCTTGTTGGAATGATGAGGTGTGGGGTAAGAGTCGCACTGATGGACAAAAATATGGTCCTGAATACTACTCTCAACGTGGTGAGGATTGCCCTCCTCGTTATGACAATGACATGGAAGAGTTCTTCTCTGATAATGAAGAATACTCTTATATCTTCCGCAATGGTAACTGGTTTGCCTATGATATGCACCAGTTTGAAGATGCTGTAGCACCTGAACCTGTTGAGATTCCTGCTGAAAACCTTGCTGTTTGATTATCATGACTGAACAAGAGAAAATGAACGCACAACAAATTGCTCAAGAGTTCTGGGCTATGATTGAATCTGAAGCAGCAGAACTAGAGGTTACTGTTGATTACTATCTTGAAGAATTTTTCTGTTCGTGATATAATCAATGAGTAATCCATCGGAGACAATGACCAAGTTTTTTTACCTTGTTGAGCATTTCATTCCATTTCCTCAATCTGAATATGGTGGCATTTGGAACGTAATCGCTGAAGATGAAAATGAGTGTTTTGATTTGATTGTTCAGAAGGATCAAGAGTTTAATGTAGAACATTATCCTCAACTTCGTCATAACATTCAAAATGCCCGCACTTATGCGTTGGCAGAGGATCTTGAGTCTACTATTGTTGAGGAGTTTACAACGTGAGTGAAGAATCTGTGATTTATCCTGGTGGTATGCTAGGACAACTTGCCATCGCACTTGAAAAAATGGGATGGGAGCAAGGTGATAACATTGCCGTAGAGATTGCAGGCACTTCCGTGTATGAAATCGACGGTGCTGGTACTAAGTGGGCACCAGTAAAAGGAACCCGTAAGTATAACAAAGATGCGTTCATTGTTATCAAGAACCTTGACCGTAATCCTACCGTACCATCACAACCAAACCCAGATCTGAAGGCGCATCATGAAACCTGATATGGTAATTTCTTGGGAGCATCATCTCAAGAACAGAAATGTATGGGCAGTTGAAGTAGAGCTTGCGATGCAAGGTGGCGACAGTGATGAACAACTCATCTACACTGTTGAGGTTTATGTAGTGGCACCTAATCAGGCACTTGCTCAATACATTGTTGCTACAATGTATCCAGAATACGCATCACTTTCCGTTGCAGATGAACCCTGTGGAATCTCTGATTTTACCGAAGAATTTCATTCATGAACCTCCTAAAGGGTATTCGTATGAAGTACGACAACACAAACGCAACATTATTTCTATTTGGTTGTGCCATCATTGTCAATACAATTACAACGATGGCGATCCTGTTTCAACTATTTGGGGGTTCTGGGACACCAAAAAGCAATGCTATTACGTCCCCATTAACTCCACCAAGCACGGAGATCAGATAGACATAAACAATACTCGCAATTATACTGCGATGCAACTTAATCTCAATCCTTTGATGGCAGCGTTCTCATGAAATATGAACCCAGACTGAATGATTATGTCAAATGGCGCAATGTTGAGGGATGGGTGTATTTCGTTACCAATGAGTATCTTACCATTGAAATAAGTGTTAAACCTAAACCTGATGATTATGTAAAGTTGCATAAGAATGTGCATTGTTTAATTGTATGTTACCATCAAGATTGGAATGAAATAGTGTATGTTAATAGTAGGAGATACGCTAATGCGTCAAATTTGGAGGACATGGAAATATACATTAGGGAGTTTTAGTGATGACAAAACACAACCTTATGATGATAAGGTTGCTATCATACGCACCTGTATTTTTGTTAGTTACATGGTCACTAACACTTTTATTGTATCTGGAGTTGTGAGGCATTGGAATGATGTACCAAGTGAATTACATGAAACCCAAAAAGAAAGGTTATGCACAACAAAAAGCAACCTTTCTCAAAATTGAAGATGCTGTATTTTGGGAAGAACATGTAAAGAAAAACCTAGGAGCAGTGGACACTATGATTACTGTCCACTAATCTCCCACAGACCACCAATCCCGTGTATATTAACAGAGTCAAACAAATGAGTGACATGAGTTACACCTTTGAACAGTTCGAGCAAGACAAAGAAACACTTTTGAACTTGATTGCTGACTGTGAGGAACTTGAAATGAAAGAGAATGGAGACCAGTTCTTTATTCAATGTGACGAGTTCAACCAAACCGATTATACTGTCTGATATGAATTTCCCCACCTCCACTGTCAACGTCTTACCACATCTTCAAGATCTTCGTGATAAGTGGCGGGAACAGGATTTCCGCTTTACTAAAGAACAGCAGCAAGAATATGACATCTTGTTGCAAGCACGAAAAGAACGTGTGAAATGGTTCTATGAAACGAATCGCGTTCAAGTTGGTCCTAAAGTAGTTAAAAAGGTCGAAAAGACACAAGAGGACCAGGACGATTGAACAAGTGGCACAGAGGCGCTTCTAGGAGGGTCTCTGTGCTTTATAGTATATTCATCAACGGAACACGAATGACCATCACCCTTCGCCCACATCAGGAACGTATCATCGACCGTCTGCAAAACTACAATAAAGGTCAGGTGATTGTTCCCACTGGTGGTGGTAAAACTCTGACGATGATCATGGATGCTAAATCTTCCATGGATCGTTGCAATAGTGGTGTGACGACTGTTGTTGTTGCTCCGCGTATTTTGCTGGCAGAACAACTGTGTTCTGAATTTATGGAGGTCATTGATCCTAACAACAGTGACCCATATCTTCATGTGATTCATGTTCACAGTGGAGAAACTCACTTCGCTAGCACTACCAAAGCAGAAAAGATTCACCTGTATGCTAGCTGTGCTCGCAGCATGGGCGAGAACTGTATCATCTTCACCACATACAATTCGCTCCATCGTGTTATGGAAGCAGATATTGAGGTGAACAACATTTACTTTGACGAAGCACATAACAGCGTCAAGCGTAACTTTTATCCTGCCACTGAGTTCTTCGCAGAGAACGCAGATCGTTGCTATTTCTACACTGCAACTCCCAAACATTCTCTCACTCCTAAGAAACCAGGGATGAATTGGAGTGTTTATGGTCAAGTTCTTGCTAACATTCCTGCACCTGAGTTGGTTGATGGTGGTTACATTCTTCCTCCCAAAGTTGTAGTGAAGCAACTGCCTTTGGTGAAAGGTCGTAAGGTCATGTATGCTGAGGATGCTGACAATCTGCTAGAAACGATTGATGACAACAACATCAGCAAGACTTTGATCTGTGCTCGCACCACAAAGCAGATTGTTGGTCTTCTGTCTCAGTCTGATTTCTGTGTTGAACTTGCTCAGCGTGGATATTCTTGGATGACGATTACATCTAAGACTGGTGCAATCATCGACGGTAAGAAAGTCAACCGCGAAGAGTTCTTCAACACACTTAACACTTGGGGCAAAGATCCTGAGAAAAAGTTTGTTGTCATTCACCACTCTATTCTGTCTGAAGGTATCAACGTCAGCGGACTTGAGGCAGTTATCTTTATGCGTAACATGGACTATATTGGTATCAGTCAGTCTATCGGTCGTGTGATTCGTTTGGGTAGCACTGAGAAGACATTTGGTCTTGTTTGTATTCCTACCTACGACACAGTTGGTATCAGCACCGCTAAAAAAGTTCAGGCAGTTGTTGATGTCGTGTTCAATCAAGGTCAACCCGCTATCAGTGAGATCCGTCGATGAAGTACACTAAAGCACAACTAATTGATGCACTTGTGGCAGAGTGGGAATATCTTTGTCATGATGATTATGATCCAGAAGATCAAACTCCAGAAGAATATCGTGAAGATTTGATAGAAATGACTTTAGAAGAGTTAATAGAAGAAACTAGCACGGGTGAAGGTTATACTTTAGATGAATGGATGGAAAACTGGGGATAGTGTGCCAGTTGGTCAAAGTGTCCACCATTCCCCCATTGGGGGTGGTTTTCGTGTATATTAAAAGAGTCAAAGGAACGCGCCACCATGTTTGTTACTGAAGACCTCAAATCTGCTGTTGCTGAAGCACAACAATTTGAGAAAAATGAGACTTACACTGAGTCTATGTGTCTCAAACCCACCAAAGGTGGTGTGGGTGTGAAGACTTTTGAGAAAGCAATCGAGAGTGATAAAGAATACATGACTGAGGAGGATATTTCCTTCTATCGTGATTTTTATAAGAAGTATTCTGCTCCTAAGTGTGTACTTCCTAAAGGTCATTCTGGTCCCTGTTCTTGTTCTTATGGCAAGTTCTTCGCTGATAAGTTTGCCAAGAAGATTAAAGACTGTGACACCACACCTGGCGATGATGATATTCTTTACAAGAATCGCGCTCGTCGTATTTTTCCCCTGCAAGTTAATAAGAAGCAATATACAGTTCTGAACGATCTGCACAAGTGGAAAGCATCTAACGTCAAGATGAAAGCAGGTATCCCCACTGAATTTGGGGGCACTAATTTCACTATTGCCACTGCACATTTCGACTTCGCAGCTATCTTGATGCTGCAAAAAGGCATTGAGCATAAACTCCCTGAAGATATTGAGTTCAAGTTGTTGGATCGTGCTCAGCAAATTGTAGAGGAGTTTGAGTCACAGGGTATTGACATTGTTGATGAGAATGGACAACTTATCTGCCCTGTGCTAGGATGTACTATTGAACCCGAATGGTACGAGACCGATGATAAGAACCCTAATCAAGTTCAGTTCGGTCACGTTGAACCGATTCGCTCTGATAAGTATATGACTCGCGGTGGTAATGTTGTACCTATCACCCGCAACGGTAACTTAATGCAATCTGACAAATCTATCCAGCAAACTTATGCAGACCAAGAAGCAGCAGTTCAACGTCGTCAAGCACGGAGATTGTCTCGCTGAGTTACAGAAACTAGATGATAAATGTGCTGATCTGATTCTCATTGATCCTCCCTACAATATCGGGAAGGATGAGTGGGATGACTTCGGAATCACCAAGAAAGGGTATCAACCAAAACCTTATTCTGGTGAATCCTATTATGATTGGATGGAAGAAGTTTTCATTCAGATGAATCGTGTGATGAAAGATTCTGGATCATTCTGGTTCTTTCACAACGATTTTATGATGATGGCAGAACTGAATCGACGCATCACATCTGCCACTGATTTAGAATATAAGAATTTTATTGTATGGAATAAGTTGTT
>Ga0070754_10002203_pt1 | contig 14583 bp, 2 predicted proteins | sample VirMetDEL_Sep_01_FD_75181 | JGI IMG/M metagenome (GOLD analysis project Ga0070754, IMG submission 75181) | Aqueous microbial communities from the Delaware River and Bay under freshwater to marine salinity gradient to study organic matter... | ecosystem: Environmental > Aquatic > Marine > Coastal... | reverse complement strand
CTTCCATATAACGTAGAAAATCTTCTAATACCTTCCCTTGCATATCAGTATTTTTCCCTCCGTTCTTAATTGTTTCTCTAGATTTTTTTGAGTAAGTTTTTCTGCAAAAGAATACTTTTCGTTAATACCTAAATCTTCGTATACCTGTTTTCTAATATCATTTTTAAACTTCTTTCTTTGTAAAGCTTCTGCAGTATGAGACTCATAAATACCTTGTAGTTCTACGTATTTAACAATAGCAGGTTGATTCATAAACGCTACTACAGTATTAAGAGGAATACCTGCACGTATTAAATACATAAAAGTATTAGCCGTAGATTCCGAAATATTTGCACGTAATAAGAAAGGGTCTTTAGCAGCATCCACTGCAGCATTAATTATCTGAGATAATAGTTGAGCAATATCTTGTCCATCTGCATTTTTTTGACGAGACAGTATTAAGTTTCCATTCTGAGGATTATACTGAGCTCCCTGTAAGTTTATAGTCGTATTTATTGTTTCTTTTCCTATATTAAGTACTTGAGCTATCTCTAGTCCATCAAGTTGACTAATTATATTATTTGTAGCTTGTAATGCACTAATACCTACAAGAGATTTAGACGTTAAGTTTTGCTTAGTAACCCCCATTAAATAATCTCTTTTTAGAATAGAATAAGAAGGAATAGCTTTAATTCTATTTTTATCTTCTTTTCTAAGAGTCTCTAATGTAGGTACACTTGTCTTTTTATCCCTTAACCATTCTACTCTAAGAGCTGCATCTTTTAATTCATTTGCATCAATAGGAGTTACCAAATCTTTGTAATTATCAGGAGACATTACAAAATCTTTCATAAGCTCATTCATTCTATTATCTAAAGCTTCAATACCATTTTGCTCTGCTTTTGATAGCTTAGCAAATTCTTCTTTAGTAAGTAACTTCTCTTGTTTAGTACTTAATTTGTCTCTTAAAGCTTCTACTTTAGAATTGTATAGTCTTACATAATCTACGGCTTGTCTTTCTTTTTCCCAAGCTTCTTTTGCTTCTTGGGACAATCCTTCTAAAGTTTCTTCTAAAAATTTAAGTAGACCTACTTCACTAGGAGTGGCTAGTTCATTCTCTACTTTTACATTAAGAGCTCTTCTGTATGCATATAAATCTGCAAGTTCTTCTTTATTAGAAAGAGCTTTTCTTTCTCTGTAAGCAGTTTTTTGTTCTTTTTTAAATTTCTTTAATTGTTCTTGTAAAGCAATATATCCAGAATCTTCTTTTAATAATCTAGCATTAATTTTCTCTAAAGACTTTCTCTTATATCTATTGTATCTTTCGTCTAATTTATTGTCTCCTTTAAGATATTCTATATAAACAGGTTTACCCTTAACCATTTCGTAATTAGGAAGGAATAAATTTAATTTATCAATATCATAATCCGAACCTGCTTTAGCTACAATTTCTGAAGGCATTACAATTAAATCTCCAGCAGATTGTGGTAAGAACCCTTTAATTTTTATAGACTCAATAGATATAAGTCCTTGAGTAGGAATACGGAATCCAATTATATTTTCTAATAATTCAGGGTCTATATTATTAATATCAATATTATCTCCTAATTCTTTAAAGTAATGAGGAAGATAAATTTCCATTTGCTGTACATTTCCTTCTTCGTTTATGTAGAAATTTAAATCTGAAGAGTCTAGAACTCCGTCAGAATAATTTCTAGTTACTTCTACTTCAAACAATGTAGGAGCTCCTTGAATCTTAGCCCCACCGTGACGCTTTCTAGAGATAGTTCTACTATCAGCAATAGACATCAAGATGTTTTCAATCTTCTCTCTGTTAGGTAGTGAATCTGTTCCAAAGAACTCATCCATACTATCTATACTCTTAATAATATTATCAGGCATTTCTCTTTCAATAGCCTCTCTTCTAAGAATGTTTTTAAATTCTGAAATGTCGTCTATTTTATAAGAACCATCTTTTTCCTTAATACCTAACTCATTTATTAAATCTTTAAGTCCTATCTCTATTCTCTTAGCTGTAAGGTCTATATATTCTTTTACTCTTTTTTCTGTTTCTTCTGAAGATTTTTCAGAATATGTACCTTTTTTATAATCTGTAACAAAACGCATAGCTTTAGGCTTTCCGTTTTCGTACAAATTAGTAAGAATTTGTTTAGCTATCTGAGTAGCGTTTACTACTTTAGTTTTACTCTTAGTACCAGTGTCTAACTGTATTCCCCAATACTTATGATAAGTAGTTTGAACATCACGCTCATTTAATAAGTCAATACTTGGTTGACCATTAGTATAAATACTACGTACAACTCCATCCGTAAGTTTAGTGCCTACTTTATTACCTGATTCAAATACAGTTATTCCTACTTGAAGTTCATTCATTTTATTTGCAAGAGCTTCTAAGTTAGAGAATCCATCGTATACAGAAGGAATAAGAGGCATTACAGAAAGTTTATAAAAACCTGGAACAAGTTCTTCCGTAGCCATAGGCCCAAAATGCTGTAACTTAAGAGGATTTAGAATTGTACCTTTAAAGTCTTTAGGTGTAATTTCCTGTCCTTGTTTCTCTCCATAGAAAGAAGTATTAGGGAAAGTTACACGATTACCTTTCCAACCTTTTTGAATCTCCCATTGATAAAGAGCCTCTAACGGCATAGTCCAGTCCCCTGAACGGAACATTGTTTCTCTGTACTCATCTAGGCTAATATACCCTTGGGCATCAGCTTCTGTCATATCTGCATAAGGTGCTGCTGCATCTCCCAAAAGTTCTACGTATTTGTCATAGAATCTACTTTTAACTTGAGCATCTGCAAATACCATAGTCTTTAATGTAGAATTTATAGACTCTTCAGACTTTTTACCGTCTGTACGTTTTAAATTATTATTTATAGCAGTAGATATTTTAGGGTCAGTAGATAGAATTTTCTTAGTACCTGTAAGACCTGACATCCTTTTAATAAAGTTTTCAATAGAACCGTAAGCTGCAGGATGCCCAGTAAATAATTTGGTTTGCTCAATATTAGCAACTATGTCTTCTATAACATACTGACGCATTAAAGGAATAAGTTCTGTCATAGTTTTTACATCTATGCCTAAACCAGTACTATCAATCTTGTCATTCTCATTTACTCTTATAAGAAGATTTTTTTCTAAAATACCAGGATTATTTTTAGTACCTATAAACTTAGTAAGCTGCTCGTCTAGGAACTTTTTAAATATTTCTTTTACTTGAGCATTTATATCTTTCTCTTTAAGAATATCTTTTGCAGAATATTTTTTATGTCGTTCTACTAAAGTATTATATAACTTAGAGTTATAATCCTTAACCATGTCAAGAAGTAACCCTTTATAATTAAGGGCATTATTTAAATTTTTCCACTCTCCAATATTAGAGGTAGCAAAATTCATCTCGTCTTCTAAATAATTTACTAAATCATCAAGGTGTTTATTACTAAGTATATCTGTTTCTTTATATAGTTTTTTACTACCAAAACTAAACGCTCTTTCAAGAGCATTATCTGCGGCACGTAAGAATACATAGGTACCATTTAAGCCTTCATTAATTTGTTGCATCCAACGGTCAGTATCGCTTAATTTAGAGAACCTAGACCCTCTTCCATTAGCTTCTTTTACTGCTTCTAAAATTTGGAACTTAACCTCACTATTAGACCTTTTCTTTCCGTCTTTATCAAATAATTTACCGTCTTCTTTAAGTAATATTGAGTTTTTAGAATACGTTCCTTTAAGTTGTGGATGAAGCTCAAAAAGTTCTTCTCTAGTATTTACTCTATTAATGTCATTAACGAGAATAGATATAAAGTTATTTAGAGTAGCCCCAAAAACTCTTTCTCCATCTACATTAATATGTTGATTTTCTATATTGCTAACAGTTGTATTTGCTTCAAGTTTTACAAGAGTATTTACATCCCCTTTAGTAGTAATCTCATTCAACATTTGATTGAAAGGATTGGATACTTTACCTTGGTTAATAGCTGTAAACAATTGTTTAGTTTTATCTACAAAAGCAGTACTAGTAATATTTCCTCTTAAAAGTAAGTTCTTTATATCTGACTCTTTTAGATTTGAATAATCTAATCCAGAATATTTAACACCTATTCTAGCAAGTTCTTTAATTGCTTCTAAAGGATTAGTAGGAACATTAAACTTCAATTTTGGGTTAAGTACTCTGTCTCCTTTACTATTAGTTATATAGTTATCTGGATTAGAATTTTTCCAAGCATTAAGTATTTTAGTCTTTTGGTATTGAGCATGGGAATCCACAGTTACGTAAGCTCCTACATCAATAATAGATAATTTATAATTGTTCTTTTGTTTAGCAAAAGATTGATTAAACTGAATGAGTGTATTTAAATCTGTAAAATCTAAAGCAGATGCGTCTTCTATAGATGTTTGGAAATACTTTCTTACTGCAGGAATAGAAGGATGTAACATCTGATACTTCTCAAGTACTTCATCCATTTCTGTAATAGATGTAATATTTTGTAGCTTATTTATAAGCAATGAAAAAGTTTCTCCAAAATTAACTGAAGACTTTAAACCTAAACTATTTGTAGTATACTGAGGAGCTCTTACTCCATCTTTATTAGTTTTAATCTCTAATTTAGGAAGAGTAGCTAATAAAAGTTTAACCTGTCTATTAGCATTTTTCTTAGCAGAAATTTTTACACTAGATTCTGCCCATAAACGAGTACTGTCTACTGCTTCATTTTCATCCTCGTTAAATATATCCATTGAAGGAGCTTCAATCTTCATAACAGATACTAAATATCTATTATGTAAATTCATAACAGAATTTTCCCCAGAACTAAAATTATCTAGAACGTAACTAAGACTATCTATAAGTCTAGTATATTCTGCTTCCTTAGTCTTAGAATTTTTAATTTCTACTGAAGTAAGTCCTATTTCTTTAGCTTTTTCAACATTAATAGAGCCTTCTATTAATTTACGTAAAACATTTCTACGTTTACCATACTTAACTCTTTGAGTATTGAAATCTACTTTTACCTGTTCGTATATTTTAGCATTATCTTCTAATGTTAAATCTCCGTTGAATAAGCTATCAAAGTTCATTCCCATTTTTCGGTAATGGTCAAAATAATAATAATTTACTGACTCTAATACTTCTTGAGTAAACTTTTGAGTACGGTCTGCATCTTTGCCAATCTTTCTGTTACGGGTTACCATATCAGATTTAAGAGGTGTAGCAGTAGCGTAATAACCTGTTTCTAATCTAGTAAATACTTCTTCAATAGTAATGTCAGGAGTAATGAATAAGGAAAGGAGAGTGTCCCATATTCTTTGGAACAAGTTACGTTGCTTAGCCCCTTTAATTGAACTAATAGGCTTACCTAATTTCCATAAACGGAACTCTTCTGCTATTTCTTCTTCTACTAAGTCATCTGATAAAGTAGAATTATTGTTAGCTCTCCATTCATCATAAAGTTTCTTTTGCTCTTCTTTTGTAAGGAATAAATCACTTACAGCATGGAAAGCTTCGTGATATCCAGTACCTACTTCTGCGTTGCCAAATAAGGTAACAGCAGCATTAGAGTAGTAACCATAACGGTTACTTCCAAAAATTTGACCTCTTACAGTTAAATCAACTTGAGGTAGATTTTTTTGGAACCATTCTTGTATACCTGGAAAATCTTCTGGCCCATCAAAGTCTTCTCCAATTGGCCTATTAAATTCCTGATTATCTAAATCATCTAATGTCTCATTGTCTCCTAAATCAAAATCGTCTTCTGTATTTGTAGCGTCTTCTTGAGGAGGAGTTTTACCTAATGCATCTAAAATGTTTGTACCTACAGATTTAAAACCTTTAGCACTTTTAAATTTAAGACTTTCTAAGTTTATTTCTGGTTCTAATTTTTCAATTCCCTTTGCTAAAGCTTCTTTACGTTCCCCTGTATAAGAGCTGTGTAATGTAGGTGTATTCCCAGATAAGTCAACAGGTATAATCATCCCATTTGCAGCTTCTACATCTACTCTAGCATATCCTTCTTGTTTTAAAGAAGAAAAACTTTTACTTAAAGAAATTATTTCTCCAGTAGAATCTGATTTCTTTTTTGTAGACTTAGTTTCTGCAGGCTTAGTTTTAATACCTGAAGTAGATGCATCTATAATGAGATACTTATTTCTAAATTGAGTATCTCCACTTGGAACTTTATTTTTAGCAATTACTTTAGTACCTGCAATATTACCTGTAAGTAAAAACTTTTTATATCCTCCATCTTCTCCAGAGTAATCTACTAATTTTACATTACCGTCTTCGTCTATACTTTCGATATATACAAAATCTTTAACATTACCATCAGCATCAGGCTTAAGAGCAGCAGACTTAACATTGTAATGCCTATCCTTCAAAAATGCTCTTAAAGCTACTTCAAAGTCTTCGTTCCATTCTATTTCCCCATCTACTAAAGTACCAATAGGGAAAGTATCATCTACTCCTTCTTGAGTAGATATTCCTAATCTTACTGCTCCAACAGGGCTTTTATTATCATTTACAAAATGGAAAGCTGTTTTGTTGCTTTTATTTATTGGATTTCCTTTTTCGTCTAAGTTATTACCTGTCCAGAATATTAAATCTGAAAGGTATTTAAACATAGATATAGAAGAATTAGGAATTAACGCAGCCGTTCTACGTGAATCAGGGTCAACTATTACTCCTCCGTTTATAACAGAACTAAAGTCTTCTATACTAATAGCTCCTCCTGATTCTTTAGTCTTAAGATTTTTAACATAGTATTTAAATATATTAACTATATTATCTATGTCTTTAGAAGTGATTTTCTTAGTATCAAGAGTATATATATTACCTGATTTTTTATCATATACGTAAGTATATCCAGGTTTTGTATTAATAGATTGTCCAGCTATATACAATTTATTGTCGGTAGACGTTGATACATATACTTCAAAATCGTCTAAATTATTATTGCCAGCAGCATCAAAGATGTTTGTAAGAGGAATTGGGCCCTCTTCTGTTTTATTATATTGAGGTACTCCTCTAGACTTACCAGTAACATTAATAGACACTTCTTTACCTGCATCAAGCTGCTCCATTACATCTTTTCTAAAGGCTGTATTGTCTGCTTTGGCTTGTAATCTGTCTTGTTCTATTTCTTCATTAGTACCTTGGGTAAAGAACCTATCTCCAAAGTTTTCACTCGATACATTAAAACTAATAAAAGAATATACTCCTTTACTACCTACTTCATTGTCCGATATAACCTTTCCATCTACTCCAACAGGCTTACCGTCTTTAGTAACTACTGCTACAAGTGTTCTAGCTATTTTACCATTTTTATCTACAAGACTTTTTTCTACCTCTAAGTCTTGTGCAGTCAAAAGACTACCAAATTTACCTCCATCAGAATATACAAGCGTAACTTTGTAATCTTCTACATTATTATCATCTAAGAATTTGTAATAACGTTTAATATGTGGAAGGTCTATTAAATTTCCATCTTTATCTACCTGAGAACTAGCAAGTCCTTTAGTAAACATTTCTATAGGACGTTTAGATGCAAAAGCAGTATCTGAACCAGTAGACCCTTTTTTATTACTGTCTATTTCAGAATTAGTTCCTGTGTCTTCATTTTTACCATTAAAGTGCACCTCTTCAGCAGGGCTTTTCTCTTTGCTTTGCTTAGCTTTTGTAGAGGTAGTAAAGGCTTCTTTTTGTTTAGCCTTTTTATAATCGTAAGCTAAGCCTTTATTTGCTTTACCATCTCCGTAAAGTATTCTATCAAAAATTCTAAACCTTTGCTCTAATTCTTCTAATCGTTCTGCTTTTTTAATAGCTTCTTCTAAAGCATTTTGTTTAGTAATTTGTTTCTTGTATTTGTCTCTTAGCTCTGCAAGTTGTTCTCTAGCTAGTCTAATCTCCCCTTCTACCTTCTCTACTTCTGCACGTTGCTTGTCAGAAAGTTCCTGTACAAAATCTAGCATTTCTTGGTCTGCTAGAAATTCTGCATTCTTTTGGTGTTCATTAAGTAAATCAAAATACTTCTTACGAGCCTTCATACGTTGGCTAGTATTAGGGGCATTTTGGATTGCGTTAAAAGCTTCTGTAAGTTCTGGGTATTTTTCTTGGAATGCTTTAGATGTACTTGCTAATGCCTGCGTAAAAGTATTGGCTCTGGATTTAGCAACAGCTTCTTCTAATACCTTTACTTTATTCTCAAGAGCTTCTATAGTGTTTTCTAAGTAGTCAATTTCTTGCTTAGTATAGAACAAGTGTGTTTCTAGTCTATTAATATCGTACCTGTGTCTTTCAGCACGTTCTTTACGAACTTCATCACGTAAAGCTCTGTATCTTTGATTAACAGTTACATCATTACTATTTTCTAAATTTTCTATCTCTGTACGTAAAGTAAGAATTTCATCTTTAAGAACTTGTAATTGGTCTTGCTTATTAGTTACTTCAGCACGTAAATTAGCAATAAGGGCTTTTGTATCTGAAATAAGTTTTCGAACTTCTGCAGCTTCTTTAGTTCTACCATCTTCTTCCTTCAAGTATTCTTCGTAGAAACCTAAATCTTGTATCGCCTTATTAAGTTGAGCTTCTTGTTTTTTAGCTTCTTTAGCTAATCTATTGAAGTTTTTACCTCTATCTTTTAATCCTTTTTCTAATGTAGCAATACCTTCTTGTTTTTTCTCTAGTAAAAGCTTATAACGCTCCATTGCCATACCCCATAGAAGAGCTCTTCTAGGTAATTCTGCTAGTTCAGCTTTTCCTTTACCACTTTCGAAAAGAGCAAGTTCTTGGTCTGTAGGGTTTCCGTAAATTCTTTTTATATGGTCTATAACTTCATCTATTGCCCCTAAAGTAGTAGCTCTAGTAAGCATTCTAGCTAACGTATTAGCTTTTTTAGAAGTTTCAGGAGTATATAAAGTTATTAGTTCTCGGTAAGTGAAATAGTCTTTTCCTGTAGGAGATTTAACTTGTTTTTTACCTTCTTTTACATAGTATCTATCAGTATAATTGTAGTCTCTTACTGCAGTTGCATCAGTACCCATTTCGTCATTAGCAACTAATTTTACAGGGTCACTATAACGGTTTACCTCATCTAAACTTTCTATGGACTTGCCAGTTAATTCAAAAAATCTTTCTTTAACATAAGAAGCTATGTCAGAGTCAGCTTTTAAATTTAAAGGTTTAATATCTTGATTATAGTAATTGATTAATTCGAAAGGACTTTCAATACTATCTAATTTTTTCTTTAAACGTTTTTTCTGTTTAATGTTTAAATCTCTTTCACCTTCTTGTTGTGATAAAGATTCATCTATTCCAGATTTAGTAAATTTATTAGACTTAAGGTATTCGTTTAATTCTGCAGGAGTAAACTCTTGTGTTTCTCCTTCTGAAGTATAGTTCCCTTCAGCATCTTTAGTTTGTAGTTTGTACTTACCACTAGTAGTAGGTACTACAGCCCATTCTGTACCTGTAGAATCTTTATATAAAGTACCTGCTTCAGTATTAGAACGTACATCAGCTTCTTCTAAATTAGTTTTTCTATCTACAAAAGCATTGAATAATTCTTTTTGAGCTTTCTTACTAAGAATACTTTTAGTGTCTTTATTTAATTTTTCCTTGCGTTCTAATAAATCTTTTCTCTGTTTATCTATCTCCTTTCTTAAAAGTTTATCTTCTTCAGCGATACCAGTGGCGTAGTTATCTCCTATATCAATAGTGTCCCCTATTTTTTTATCTACTTCTACTTGAAGTTCTCTTTCTGCAGAATCTAAAGCTTCTAAACTTTTATTGATAGCTCTTAACTCTGCTTTCTTAGCTATATACTCATTTTGTAAATTACCAACAAACTCTTCAGCCATGCTTTCTTGACCAACTTCTAGAGGAAATTTAAAATAGTCTTGACCATAAAGCTGTAATCTGTCTACATCTTTAGCAATAGCTTGTGCTTCACTGATTAAATCTCTTCTATAAGATTCATCTTGTAAAGCAGCTTCCATAGTATTATCACCATAATCTTTAGCTTTAGTGGCTACCATATTAAGATGTTCTTCTAAAAGTTTTAATCCTCCTTTTTGTTGTACGTATGGAAGAGCAAACTTTGTAAACATGTGGGCAAATAACTGTTTATAAGAATCTTTATCTCCTATTCTATCAAAATATTGAAGTTGTCCTAATGCAACAGTGTCGTTACCTAATTGTAAAGTAGAGTCAGCTAATTTATTATAATCTATAATAGGCTTACCATGTTTATCAAATTTTACCTGCTTAGTAGTATTACCTTCAGCATCTGTAATTTCTTCTGTTTCAAATATTTGATTAAAGTTATCTGTAAAAGAAGTAACACGGTCAGCAAATATAGTAGCTAATCTTTCTGTTTGTTCGTTTTCATATTTTCTTTCTCGGATGCCTCCATAAGTTCCCATACCTCCCCCTAAGAGAGAGCCTATGAATATAGCTTTTTGAGTTTCTGTTTCTCCTAAACCATCTAGGTATATATCTAGCATGTTAGCTATATCAAAACCTTCTCCAGTAAGTCCTTCTTGAATAGCAGCTTCTTCGATAGCCATCTGTCCACCTTCTTCAATAAAACCTTCTGAAAGAACCCCTTTACCTAAATCTTTTCCAGCCCTCCCTACTTTTTTAAAGGAGTTCATTACTCTTTGAGAACGAGATAAAATTTGTTCTGGAGTATCTCCTGCTATTTTTTGAGCAGCACGTTGTCCTATTTTATTTATCTTTCTACTACCAATTACATCGTCTACTTTTCCTAAAACAATTGAATTTGTAAACAAGTTAGGCCCAAGTAGAAGTAATGAGTTAGCAAAGAAAGTATTACGCCCAGCAGCCTTTAATCTAGCATCTGCTTCACTCTGAGAAATCTCTCCTGAGTCAACCATAGCTTGTAGTTGAGGTTTAAGATTGTCTACTACACCTTTCATTTCTGCAGCAGATTCTATATAAGTATTTAATATTGTAGCTCCTGCAAGGTCTGCCCTCTTTGCAAACTTACTTCCTGCTCCAATTGCTCTACCTATTTTACTTCCTACTCCTGCTGCTTTTAATGCTGCCCCTGGAGCTAACATAGAAGCCATAAAACCTACACCATCTAAAAAATCGTCTGCCCAAAAAGAAGCACTTCCTAATTGTTGTATAAGAGGTTTACCTTCTAAATGATACCCATAAATAGGTGTACCTTGCTTAGTCCACTCATGCATATCTTCAAAAGCATTAACCCAAGCATTGTCCCCTATCTTTGTGAAATCTCCTTCTGCAATAGCTACACCTATTCCCCCTAAATATCCAGGAATCTTAAGCAATTCTGTTCCTATTTTACTTGCCAAACGAACTACGCCGTTGCCCCATCTATCTAATGTAGATTGGTTTTCTGAAAGGAAATCTTTTCTTTCTTGTACCGCTTTCTTTATAGCTTTACTATATTCATTTTCATGATATAAATATCCTTTAGAAGGACGTATATCATTAATTTTTAAGGGAGAGATTTTATAATTTCCAGGAGCTTCTGGGCCCACTAAGGAATCTATATCAATGGCCTCTAAATATTTAGATGTATCGTAATTATATTGACCTTCACTACCTGAAATGCTGCCTTTAGAAATACCTTTTTCTTGTAAGCTTTTTGAAGTATATACTTTCTTCTTAGGCTTATCGCTTTCTAGATTTGTAATAGGGTCAATGCTGTTATCTTCTGCCATGAACATTTAGATTTTAGTCAAATATACAAAAAAAATAAAGATGATATTATAATCCTAACTCCTCTCTGAAACGAGCAAATTCATTTATATTAGTAGTAAAATTATTTAATTCATTAAGTGTTCCTTGCCATGAAATATGTTCTTTTTTATCATTTAGTAAAGGAGCTCCTGAATTATCATATAAATCAACTTCTACTACTTGCTCAGAAAATAAATAAGGGTTAGAAGAAGGTTTTGTATTTATTGTCATATTTCCGAGATTAACTCTTCCTTGACCTGGAATATTAAAACTTATAGGTACTTGTTCAGAAGGTACTCCTACATTATTGGCGACCATTTCATTATTTCTTTCTATAATTTCTGCATTGTCCCAACTATTTAAAACTGTTATCTCTGCGTCATTAGAAGCTACTTCTCTTAAGGCAGTTTTAATATTAGAGGATGCAGAAGGATTTAACACTACTCTATATTTAGTAAAATTATCTCTTTTCCAAGTAGTTGTAGTTCCTTCCCTATCACTACGGTCTCCGTCTTTATCTGTATTAGAATATCCTTCTGTAGTGCTTTTACTACTATCTAATAGATTATATTTCATTACTACATTACCTCCTACTGTAGCCCTGTCAAAACGTACTCCTTGCATATCATTAGGAGAGAAAGTTCGTCTTTTGGATTTGTACCAATTCCCATCATCTCCTTGATATTCTATATAGTAGTCAGGAGAACCTCCTTGTGCCACACTATTAATAACACTTTGTACTTTTCCCTGATTAAGGAAACTTTCACTCATAGTTAATTCTTCCCCTTGTGAAGTAGTAGAAGGTAATCTGTTATCTAATTTTAGTTTAGTATTATAACTTTTTCTTAAAGATTTTAAATTTACATCCTTATTAGCCTCTCCAATAACCATATCTCCAGAATTAGTTCCTTGTAAAATATCAATATTAACGCCTTTAGATTTTAAAAAGTCTTGTACTACTGCATTTGTATTAGACCATTTTCCAGTATTTTTATCTACAAAAGTATATACATTTCCACTAGGAGTTCTACCATAATCATATTTCCCCAGCATGAATTTTACAAATTCACTTTTAAGATTTCTACCTGAAGAATCAGTAATAATAAGCTCATCTATGTGTTGGTCTGGCCCACTATTTTGTACTTGATATACATTATTATAGCCAGCCTCTATAGCACTTTTATTATGTACTGCTCTTGACTGTGCAAGTAAATTAGCTTTATTCGTTTTTTCTCTTCTAATTAAACCTTCTAACTTTTCAACTTCTACTTGATTGCCAGCATTTTTTGCTATTTTTAAACTACTTTCATAATCAGCTAGTTTATTATCAGAAATTTTTACTTGTGTATTAGTATAGTCCTGCATAGTTATTTCACTAGCAAGTTTTATCTCACCTGTTAAAGGGTCTTCAAATTGACCAAAATAATTAGTATTTTCCTTAATCCATTTACTGTAAGCAGTAACAGGGTCAACAGTACTACTTGTAAGTACTCCCTGAGATTCATCTTTCTTTTTAGCTTTATCCAAACTTCTTCGTAAACTATAATCATCTGTAATATAATCAAAATCAGTTTTTACATTTTCATAATCAAACATATCAGCAGCTCCTGCAGCTATTCTAGACAAAGTTTGATTATAAAAGTCTTTAGTATATTCTTCTGCTAAAAAGGCTTCTCTTCTTGTATTTAAATTATATTTAAACTCGTCTTCTTTTTCTTTTAACTTTTCCTTAGCTTTTTGTAATTGAGCATTAAACTCTTCTAATGCAGCCCCTTTAAGAGGTTTACCATTTTCATCTACAGGTTCGACTTCTTCTAATTTTTCTCGATAATCTAAAAATTCTTTAGCTTTTATACCTAAATAATTATTCATATAATTAAGGTAATTTTGTTTCCTAAAATAAATATCGTATTGAGCATCTTGTGCTAAAGCGTATTTATATTTTTCAGTAGAAGCTAAAACTTTCATTATTTCTGCTGCCATTTGCTGAGCATTTTTATAGCCTACTGTTTCAATTTTTCGTTGTAATTGATAAGCTACTCCTGTACCATAAAATTTAGATATTCTTTCATACACTTGTTCAGGTGCGCCTTCTGCAAGTTCTATTGCTTTTTCTTGTAATTCTTGGGTAACATCTTGGAATCTATCTCCAAATGTATGATGAGTGTACTCTCCAGTTTCTTGGTTGTAATTAATTCCTTGATAATTACCTAATTCATATGTTCTCCAGTCTTCATACCTTTTAGGATTATAGTCATCCATATTTTTAACGTTTAAAAATAAATCTTTAGCAATTTTATCTTTTTCCTGAAATTCTGCATATTTAGCTTCAATAAGTTGCCTTTCTTTATCTCTATTCCACTCTTTATTAAGAGTCATTAACTTTTGGTTAGCTTTTCTCCAGTCTCCCTCTTTCATTAAATTACTTACCAGCTCTTCCGTCTTCCCCTCATATTTTTCTATAAGAGCTTTTCTTCTAGGGTCGTCCTTATCTAAGGCACTAAGAGCAAATTCTGCAGCTTGTGCTTCAGCAGTAACTGTATCAAAACCTTGTTGATTTTGTGCAGCAGCTTGTGCTACAGGAGCAAGATTAAGAGGTTGATAAGATACTCTTAAAGATTTAGTATATGGATTAGTAGCCATTATTAACTTATATTATTATTGTTATTCCCCTTAAACCAAGGCATATATGACATATTGCCTTTAGGTGCATAATTAGGATTTGCAGCTTTTATTGATTCTAAATATAATTGGTTATTCATATCTGCTTGCCCAAGTCCTTGAAGATTATAAGCAGCATCTTGTAACTGAGCAAATTGATTAGCCTTACTTCTTGCATTCCAATCATCTACTTG
>Ga0070754_10002202_pt1 | contig 14593 bp, 28 predicted proteins | sample VirMetDEL_Sep_01_FD_75181 | JGI IMG/M metagenome (GOLD analysis project Ga0070754, IMG submission 75181) | Aqueous microbial communities from the Delaware River and Bay under freshwater to marine salinity gradient to study organic matter... | ecosystem: Environmental > Aquatic > Marine >... | reverse complement strand
TTGGTGTAGTTCTTGGAAACGTAGCAATAATCTGCGCCAAGTTTCTCACCGCATTGCTCGATCTCTTGCTCCAGCTCATCACAAATGGCTTGATCGAATTCGTTACCGTGAACGAAATAAGTGGGCAGGAAGCGAGTGTAGAAAGACATGACGTAGATGAAAAGTGAAATGAAACTTTAGTTAGTTAGTTTTAGTAAGGATAACTAACAAACCTCAGGCAAACATAAACCCGTTGGTAAACTCGAAGGTGTTGTAGACTTTAGACTGCCCAGCTTTGCCGATAAACTTGTCAACAAACCACTGAAAGTTTTTCTGATACACACACTCACCCTCGATTGCATATTCGCAAAGGATTGCGTTGAGCCGCGATTTAGTCGTCGCAGATCGATGACCCCCGTCGAAGATTCGCACGGCATCATCACTAATCTCTGCAATTTTGTTACCATGAAGGTATACCTCAGAAACCCGAGTCGAGTCGTCGAAAACCACCGCGGTGTTGCCTGATTGCCAATTCAGGTTTTGCTCGATGGCCTTGATCATTTGTTGCTCAACTTTGCGCATAGTGAGAAAAAGTTTGGTTAGTTGGTTTGTTGTTTGTTTGAGTTGGAATCACAACGGCAACGTTGTGCCAATTGGCTCAGTCGAACCGAGAACCAATCCCGGCGTAACGTTCGGGACGTTCGATTACATCAACCGACTCAGAGACGGTATCTTTGTCGAGTGAGAATTGAACCCAGACGTTATCACGATAGATGTCATACTGGATGTATTCTTGACGATACATCGGGCATCCCTCTAGGATCCCACCGGCCATGCGGGACTGGAGATGGGGTCGGACCTCGTAGTCCACGCCGGTCGTGGGTGAGGTGTAGGTGAAGTTGGTGAAGTTGTTTTCCATGAGTCTAGTATACTCCAGATCGGCGTGGATTGACAGGGCTGTTAGACCGGTTTGGTAACCGGCTGACCGGGCCACTAGGACAATTGGCTGACCAGGACCTTGACCTTATCGCGGAGACCCTTTGCCTCGGTGTAGAGGATGCTCGCGCCCTCGTAGGAGCCGCCCTTGATTTTGCCGAGCAGGTAGTCGCATTTGATGTCGAGCCACTTGGACGTTTCGGTCGAGAGGGCGTTAATGAGCGTCTCTTGCTCGTAAGGAGTGAGCTCGAGGGTGATGGTCTTGGTCTTTGTCATGTCGTTTTTTGAATCTTTAGCTAGTATACTCGATGCTGGGGCGGATTGACAGGGCCATTAGGCCACTGTGTTGACTGACTTGTCAGAAGTCCAGGTCGACGGAATCGGGGCCGTCGTCCGCGATCCGCATCACGTCCTTGAGCTCCAGGGACCCATCGGCGTGGACGCCGGTCACGTAGGCGTAGTCCGAACCCTGATCAAGCAGGACCCGAGCATAGTCGATGGCAGCATCAGCCGAGCCGAAGAGCCTCATGGAGCGGAAGTTCTCGCCCTCGTAGTCGGTTCCACCGATCGCGGCGAAGGTGGAGAAAGCGTAAGCGTTGTCTTTAGTCATGAGTCTAGTATACTTCAGATCGGGTCGGATTGACAGGGCTAGAAGGCCACTTGCTCGACTGACTTTTCCTTGACCAAGACGTAGTCTACGCCCAGCTCATTCTCCAGTTCTTCGGCGTAGGCCTTGGCCTTGGAGATGGAGTCGAACAGACGCAGGGTGTTGAAGTCCTCACCCTCGTAGTCAGCTCCGCCGATCACGGCAATCACGATGTTGTTTTCCATGAGTCTAGTATACACGAGAACGCGGGACGCGTGGGGGTTTGGTGGACGGCTTGGCGATTGACTACTCAGCGTCAAGGCAGAACATTTTGCAAATTTGATCCGCCTCCTGCTCATAGGTCTCGATTGCTTCGAACTCATCGATGCCGGCTTGTTCGCACATATCTGCAAAATCCCACCGGAGCCCCTCGTCGAACAAACGCTCGTAGAGAAACTTCCTGATTTCAGTTTTGTCGAACAAACGCTCGTAGAGAAACTTCCTGATTTCAGTTTTGTGTTGATGTTTCATAGTGTTGTGACTTGGTTGCGCAGAATTCATTCCACAATCGATCAGCAGTACGGACAATATTACTAGCAGCGTCGCAATCCTCAACGCTATACGCTGTCATCTCGAGTTCATAATGCAGGTCGCTGATGATCTGCTCGAGGAGCTGGATGTATTCTATGGCGTTCATGAGTCTAAGATACCCAGCCACCAGACGAGCTCGCTGGCCTCGACGCCATCAACGAGAAGAGAATCGTACTCCTCATAAGCGTGACCATAGGCCACCCAATCAGAAAGCTCCTCGAAGCTCATCTCGAGTACCTCGACTTGGTCTCCATCCCAGCTAGCGATGATGCTGATTACGGTGTTGTTTTCCATCATTGAGAGTCTCCTGTGATTTGATTTCGTTAGTACTAATATAGGGCCTAACGCCACCCACGTACAGGGCCAGTGGACCGGCTTAGCGATTGGCACAAGCCTAGGCGTTTCTGGTTTTTGGAAGATCCCGCGCAAACGCACCGGCGGTAGCCAGAGGGGGGTCCGGCTCGTTTGCCCCTCCCCCGGTCGACTCAGGGTGCGCCAACCGTACGCACGCGCGCAAACTTTTTTGACAGGCAGCCCTTTGGTTCGAAGCGTAATGCGCCTATACCTCAAAGTTACGGATTATTGCATGCATATATGTCGTCGAGTATTTCGTTCAGAGTTATGTAATTATTTTCGGTATCTTTAATCTTTACGCCATCACTTGCCACGGTACCATGCGGCACACCCAATCTATTTTCCCAATAAAGAACTAACACATCTGACTCACTACGCAAAGAGTTCAGAGCTTGGAGAATATATTGGTTGTAATCTTTCGGATTATCAGTCTTCTTCGTCATAGATCCCCCAAATGTTCACAACATCTTCCGGTTCGATGCGGTTAGCGTAGAGCTCGTAAAGAGTGTTAATGTTTGCGCCATCCATACCTAGCTCATTGAGAAGGTCCTGGAGGTATTTCTCCATAGTCGGATAACGAACCAACCACGGATCGTCCTCGCGTAGTGCGTCGGCGACCTCTTGTTCTGTCATTTGAGTTGGGACGGATGGCTTTAGTTTCATTGATAAGATCTCCTTATGAGTGGGAAGGCCGGCGCTAAAGCGCACAATGTGAGCCGCGTTTTTGACGCTCAGTTGTGCTCAATCATACTACCATCAACTGCGCCACGCCAATATACTTTGACGTCAAAACCTTCGGTCATCTGGGCAATCAAAGACCCAAGTTGATGGAGTTCTACGACATTATCACACTGCAACTCCATTTCGTATCCCTCTTCGGACACAAGATATGCGGCACTGCGAGTAATATCCAAGCGTACCTCGGTAATGTTTTCGTGGTTGCCGATGGTGTCGATGAGTTCAGGGTTTGTGGGGATCATGAGGTAAACCTCGGTATGAGTGGTTTGCTATGAGACTAATATACAATAGATTGGGCCACAGGTCCAGGGCCCCTGGGCCACTACTTTAGGTGGCATCCTGCGGATGCATCCTGCGGATGCTTAGCCCCCATCCACCTGACACCCGACCATGGCACCACTCACTACGCCCAGAGGTATACTCCAAATCCAGTTCTTTTTGGTCGCTAGCGTACCACCAGCGGCCCCACCTGCAATCCCACCAATAATACTTCCTTCGATGCATGAGTTATCATCCACCGGAGGTGCGCTTTTAGCGTTGCCGCCACTATGGGGTTCAATCCACGTCGGGTGATGATGCGTCCGTCGCGCACGCTTTGGTGCGCTCGATACTGTCTCGCAGGGCACTTTTTTACGTTCGTACCAGGACCTAACCCGCCCCGGGTTAGATTTGCTTGTACCTGGAATATACTCCTCGCGATAGACTTTTTTAATACAAGTCGTAGTTTCTGATCCACCTTTTTGGTAGTAATCGGCTAAGGCGGGAGATGGCATAGCCCCCAAGATTAGCGCTAATGCGCCGACAGGGATTGTTTTAGTTAGTTTGTTCATAATTAGAGTTTACCACCAACAACACCAGAGTTAACAACTCGAGTGTAATTATCAAACGTCCCCTCTTGAAGGCACTTGAGATGCCAGCGGGACATTGTCAATACACCATCGTAAGTTGCTCCGGTGATAAAATGTTGTCCAAGAGGTTCTTTTAATATAGAGGTGAAAAGGCCGAACCGAGTTTTCTTAATGTAGAAAGCTTCGTCGATCCACTCAACGTCTTCGGGAATGTTTTTCTCGATTGTTCCACCGAAAGAGTCGGAGAGTTTTGTTTTCCTTGTTTGATCTATGTTAGTCATTGGAATTCTCCTCGTCCTCTTTCTTTTTATTAAACCCAAAAGGACTTTCTTTTTCTTCCATCTTAAGACGAAGTGCGACAGTGCCGATCGACTCAAGTACTTTTAGAATGTCCTCGGCTTTGGCATCCTCTCCGAGTTCTTTTGCTACGTACCAGTATTTCGGCCAGAAAGATTTGCCGGCCTTTTCGTAGTCTTCGAGGGTGAGTAGTTTCATAGGTTAAGAGTTGGTTAAATTTGTAAAATGTCGGCGCTTTAGCGTAACATTATGGGAATAGCTTTAGCTATCGCGACTTCCTCGCCTCCACATTGCATTTGCCATTGCCCTCGATTGAACTTTTTGTTCGGCGATCTCCTCGGGTGTGAGTTCTTTCCTCACAAAAGGTTTACTCCAGATAATCTCCTTGGTCTTAAAATCCCTCCTCCATCCCTCATCAAAAATAGTCCCGATTAGCTCTAGCGCTCTATTCTCACGCTGGATTTTAGTGGCAGGGCGTTTAGCCTTCGGGATGTCTTCGTGGAGGAGCTTGTTAAGTTCGCGGGAGTCTTTTGCATAGCCACTGGGCGCTAGCACATACCATACGTTCCATTGCGGCGACTCGTTGTTAGCGTTGGGCCACGGAGTTTTGTAGAACTCGATTAGCTCAAGGAGGCGCTTCTCAATGATACTATCATCGGGCAAACCTAATTTAGGAATGTACTCACCTGTTTCGCCATAGCGCCGATTTAGCAAATCCTGGATGGAGGATTTTAGCTTGGACGCGTCGGGATAGGTACGGGGACGTTTTGCTTTGCGCTGAGGCATAGACCTTGGTTACTTGTCGGGCTTCTCTTTATCACTATACCATGGGCAAGGCCGCGGAGTCAATTGCTTCTCAGCCACTTCGTGATCCGACCACCCAAGCACCACCTCTGAGCAATCAAAGGAGCGGACCACGCGGATGGTATCCTCGGACCTATGACATCCTCTCCCTACTAAAATACTCATGGTTTGTAGCTCTATGTCTATAAAACTAACTAACCCAAATAAATCACCATAACCTTTGCCATCTTTGATTGTTATTTTATCACCTACTTCGTGTAGGCTGAAGTTCTTAGACATAACTAAAAGGTAAACCTAAATAAGCGTGGAAGTTACTTGGCGCCCCGCGACGCGGGCCTCGGAAAGCAAACTTGCAGGCGCACAGCGGACTAGAAAGCAGGCCTAATTGTAGCAGGACTTTTAGGCCGGGTGAGTGTCACATTTTGGGAGACACTAAGCAAATACAATCGAAAGCTAACTTTTATCGTTTATAGACACTTGATAGTATTATTTATTTATAATTATGTTGGCCGTTTTATTCCCAGTTGCTAAAAGTATAGTAATGAAGGCCGTTGAATCTGAACAGGTAAAATACCTCGTGGTTGAAATCCTCAAGCGTATTGTAGCTAAAACAGACAACGACCTCGATGATCTTGTCGTAGCTCAATTAGAGCTTGCGTTATTCCCTAAGCCTTCGGAAGCTCCTGCTGAAGCTGAATAGGAGGCTTACCCCACATAGCCCTACAAACATTGGGCAAGTGCTCTTCTAGGATGTTCTTACATCCAATTGCAATGTCCATATGTTCTTTTTGTGTGCCATTAGCCGAACGGAGGTCAATATAATGCAGCCACGAACGTACAGTGCCAGTCATGTAAAGTCTAGAAGGCGTGGCTATAGGAAGGAAGAATCTGGCGGATTCTTTAGCGACACCTTTATCCAACATTTTGTTGTAAAGCTTCTTCGATTGTTCGATCAGGATTGAGGCCTCTTCGTACAGTTCCGCCTTAATTTCAAAGGGCAAATCGTCTGTGGAGTTTTGGCGGTTTTTGGTGTCTTGGCGACGGAGTTCTGGGACTTCGATATCGGTTAGTGCGCCAACATCGGCGTAGCGTTGTGAGAACTCTTGGAATGAAAACGAGCGATGACGAAGGATTTGTGCGGCAATACCACGATTCGTGTTAATCTCCAAGCACATAGACGCCATTTCAAATGGGCTCCAGTGACGATGTTTGATCAGGTAGCGAATAAGACGATCTGAGGTATCGTAGTTGCCTTGGTTTGATGGGTTGGACACACGCGCCATGTCCGAGATAAGATTTTCTGCATCAGGAGTAACCCATACAAGTTTTACAGACATAAAAAAGAGGGCAGTTGATTACCCTCTAATTATATCATAGATCAGACGTTCCAGACAATAGATCTGGTTGCAATGTGTCCATTGCTATCATATGTAATATCTTCTGTAGCTGCAAGTTCACCTCCTGCACCTCCTCTTCTATAAAGGACTTGTGTAGGTCCGGTGGTTGCAGTCATGCCTGTATGTTCCTGATAGTCATGATCAGGAATTAAAAAATTACTTGTGGGGTGCGCCATGGCTCGTATGTAATATAGTTAACTTTAAACCTCAGTCTTCAATAAACATTAAATTAGCTTCGGCTGTGTTTATGTTATCTCCAGAAATAAATCCGATAGACATACAAGAACTTGGAGTGATTGTAAGGCGAAGATCTGAAAGATCGATTGTTTGTGGAGCCGCCGATGTAACACTAAATGCTGCAACAGGAGTATTTAACGACCCATCAATAGAGACATTTGACGTTGAATAGAGAGCAGCTTTAGCTTGACTAAATCCTTGGAATAAAAGATCGTCATTGATAATGGGATTAATGTAGACAAACATTGTACCAGGAGCAGATGACGCAATTGTTGCTAATGCGCTCACCTTTTGAACCAACAGTTCTCTTGTATTGATCTTGTTATTGTGAACAATGGGATTTTTTACAGTGAGTAGGTGGTAAATAGTGTTTATAGTATTCATCCCACCAGATCTATATCCTCTTGCAGCAACAGGATAAGTTGTTGGAACAATTTTTCCTTCAATTGCCCCGAGCATAGATGCTCCTGATACACTCACTTCACTCCCACCTGATCCATTCAAATCGGCAACAACATATCCCACTTTCAAAGATGGGTTATCTAAGTGTACAGTTGTTTCTCTATTTGAGTAGTGGATGTGGTGGAAGAAAATCATATCGCCGTTATCAGGATCCTCCACGGCAAATCTCATTTCTCCAGCACCTAACCACCTAAAGTTAATTTGCCAAACATTTAATTTAGTTAGATCAAGATTAACTCCAGAAGGACCTGTGCCGTCTAGCTTATCAATGTTAAAATCATTTTGATATACCCAAGTTTCTACATTTGGAGCACCAACTTGGAGTGTGGTTTCTGTGCCTGTAAGAGTTGCAGAAGATATAGAAAATACTCCTGCTTTAACTCCAATACTTTCGCTTAAAAAACGTATAACTGCTCCTTCTTGTTCTACTAACCAACCAGCAAAAGTACTCGAAGCAATCTCTACGGCGTTTTCTTCTGGTGTTCCTGCAGTTACATTTGCTGTATATGACGCACCGTCTAACGTAATAGTTGTAGTTTCTGTTCCATCGGCTCCTGAGGTTATTTCAAACTCATGTATGTGAGCTTTTCCTTCGTTTTGCCTTAGGATACCAAACTGAGTCCCATTAAATCCTATTTGCAAAGCTTGCTCTTGAGCAAAAAATCCGGCCCTTTGCGTGTATCCATTAACTCCAGAGGTAAATGCTGCAGTAAATCTACACATTGCGCCCTGTCCTGGGCGATATCTAACAGCTCTTTTAGATCTAAGAACCGCATAAGAATAAGCACTTGCAGATGTAGAAACCGTCATCTCTTTGGAGAGAGAAACCGTTCCACCAAATGCGTTATATTGCTCAAACTTATTAGAATCAAATCCGTAGATACCATCAAGTTGAAATACCGGGGTTAATTCTGCAACTAATCCCTCGCCAAATGCAGTTGAAGAAGTAGCAGCAGAACTAGATCCGTAAGGATCGATAATTATACCCCTTGAGTCAGCAATTTGATTAACTTGAAAATATCTGTTATTTGATACGCTAATAGCGTCATCTATTGGGTGCGGATTGGCAGGATTACTATAGAATGCCACGGTAATACGATATATATTGTACTTTAAACTCTACTTCTCGATCCTAACTACGTCTCCGTACTTAATGTTCTCTTCTTTAACTCCTCCAGGCGAGATACACCAAAGCAACGGAGTCTCTGGTTCTTCCCAAGTCATTGGGGCAAATCCGTCCGTGTAGATAATCCCAACTGTATTTGTATGAGAGTTCTCTGACGAGATCTTATTGAGTTCTTTCATAATAGGAACAAAACTTGTACCACCCAAGCCAACGGGTTTTGGAACGCCATCCAGATCTTCAATATTACCTTGAGGGTAGAGCTCAGTATCAAAATAATACAAGTATCCCGTAGTTCCTCGTGTTGAGTTAATGGCAAAAAATAACTCAGAGAGGAAGTCTTGCAGAAGCTCCTCGTCTACAGACCCAGAAGTATCTACAAACGCTGCTACATGGACCTTATTACCACCAGCGTCATCGATGTACATACCTTCGTGAATGAATCGACGATCGTATCCTTCAAAGTCTGCTCGTGATTGAGTGATGTATTTATACAACGCGTCTTTCCAGTTAATTGTTGGCTCAAGTAACTCCTTGAATATACGAGCCATACCAGAACCTTTGACTCCGGCCTGTTTCATCTTGGAGATAGTCTTGGCTTTGTTGATTATATTTTTCCATTTCTCTGAGTTAGCTTCGTGCTGAGAAGTATCTTCGGACTTAGCAGATTTTTGCAGACACTCGTTGACCTCTCCGTCTCCGTACTTATCTTGTATATGATTTTCGTTTTCTTTCTGTTTTTGCTTAATAATAGAATATATCTCTCGCACACTAAGATGCTTTAGATCGTCGTCGTATATAGCTTCTTTTGGAAGAGAGATTTTGTTATCCTTAATAATTCCATTCACTACAATATCTGCTGCAATATTTGCAATCATTAGATCATCTAGATCGCGGGTTCTCTCTACATGGTCAAGAGCCATGTGCAATACTTCATGTAAAAGTACTCCGCTGAAGTGCTCTTCGGTTTGTTTACACATCCACTCTTCATTAAGTAAAAGAGTAGTGCCATCCGTTGCAGCTGTTTCGATAGACTCATCTATTTTGTACTCAGTGTGAAGAAGAATTGTGCCAAAGAACGGAGAACTTTTAAGTAACTTAACCCTAGATTTTACGAACCTTTCTTCAAAGCTACTCATCGTAAGAGCTCCTGGTATTTTTTCATGAAGTCTTTTGTATCTGAGTCCTTAGATACGATCTTGATAAATGCACCTTGAAGGTTCTTTGCTTTCAGAGCAATCATCGCGTCACTCATATACAAACCAACGTAATCCTCTGTTGTTCCCCTCATGAGCCACTTCAAACCTTTGAATACATTATCTGCAGTTTTAGCTCGATTGATCAACGCTCCGCAAACGGCATAGATTAAAGAAGGCTCGTGAGGTACAGGAATATCTTCGCCATCAAAAATAAGATCTACGTTTGGTAGTTCAGTATAAATAGTTTGGTAAGCATAAAACTCTGACGCAGCACCTGAACCTACGGCAGATTCAATACTCAGACCAATGTTGAGTAGGGTATTTGCAAACTCCCAAGAACGAGGAGAGGGCCAAGCTGATTGATTCTTCTCAAAGTTATAGAGAAGCTGAGGCCTGAAGTTCAAGAACGCTAGAATTTTTTCATTGATCCCGGCGCCGATGGCGTATTCTTTCCATGAGTCTAGACTTGAATCGATATGAAAGTGGATGAATCGATTTGCTACAGGAGCCGGCATTTGAGAGATAGCTGCACGGTCTTCGGTACGATTACCCGCAGCGACAATAAACCAACCTTCAGGGACTTTGTAATCACCGACTTGGCGATCTAGGATAAGTTGTTGAGCAATACCCATAACACTTGGGCTGGCCATGTTAAGTTCATCGCAAAAAATTATCCCCTTGCCCGTATCAGGGAAGAACGATGGAGGAGCAAAGTGAGCCCGGCCATCTTTGGTATAGGGCAGACCCCTAATATCTGTAGGTGCAAGCTGAGAGATACGAAGGTCGATGAGTTCCAGGTCAAGGTTCTTCGCAACTTGCTTAACGACGGAAGACTTGCCAATGCCAGGTGCTCCCCAAATAAATACGGAATGCTTTACTTTATTCTCGATCAATGTATTGAGAGATTTAGTAAGGCTACTGATCGTACTCATGAAAAATGCTCCTCGGGTAGAAACATTCTATCACAAGGAGCGTTAGTTGTAAATGGCTAATCAGCCAATTTTAATCTCTTTTGGTTTTTGCTCTTCTGGAATTACTCGTTTGAGTCGGATTGATAAGATACCACTCTCTAATTTGGCATCTTCTACATATACGTTTTCTTCTAGGTATAGCACCTTCCTAAACGATCGTTTAGCGATTCCTTGGTGCTGATAGATATAATCATCTTTGTCATCTATCTTACCCTCGACAGTTAATTCTTGACCTTCTGATCGGATTTTAAGGTCATCTTGTGTATATCCCGCTACTGCAAAGTCAACGTAGTACTCTTCTGAGTCTTCGGATTTTTTATAAACGTTGTACTTAGGGAAACTTGGTGCCGAGGCGTTATTGATTTTGTCTAGTGTTGTGAAATGCTGATCAAACCCAATTGTATGCGGTCTGTAAGGCGTAAAAAATTCAGCAAAATGTGCGTGTAAGGGTACCATATTAAATATCCACCTTGAAAAAGCGTGGGATAGAATTATCATTGTGTAGAATCACTTAGGATCTCTACAGATATAATTTAAACACTTTCAGTTTAAAGAGTGTTGGATAGTGCACTATATATCCAAGAACTATGAAAAAACAGATAATTTTAGGTCTGGCGTTGTTGGGAATTGCTACCCCGGCAAATGCCGACATTACACACAAAATGCAGACGTCTATTCAGCTCACGGTTGATGGGGCCGGTAGTGTTGCAAACAGAATTGGTTCCACATACTCTGTATCTGGAAACAATATTACATTAGGAACTACAGGTGGTCTTGATGCTTTAACTGCAGGTTCTGCCGTAGGTTATACAGCAGCAGACTATAGCGTAACAAACGTAGGCGATGCCTTCTCTTTCTCTGAATCATTTATTGAAGGAGACGCGACCCCAACCGCAACTATTGTTGCCTCAGGTATTGTTGGTTCATTGCCTATGTTAGGATCAACTACCACAACTTCAGGTGGTGTTGCAGGGTCTCTTGCAGGTACAATCGGCTCCGATGGAGTAATGACAATTGTCCCAGGCGGTGCAGGTACAACTGCAATTGGACAATTCATCACCGAACTTTCTATCGACTGACGTAAATGGATAGGCTACATGAGGCTATAGGATTAGGGCTGGTTTTAGGAATCGTTCATGGTCTTACAGCCTCTGTAGGCGCTGTGCCCGTTGTTCCTAACTTCTCTCAAGGCAGTATGACGAGCCATACTGAAACTACCTCTAAAATCGTAGAAACAATTAACTCTATTGATTACAATACAGGATACACTTACTCGGTTACTGGGTCGAATATAAAAAATTCGGGCAAAAGTATAACACCACCTACGACTCAGATAACCGGTAATGCTAACGGAATATCAGCGACATGGACAGGACTAGATCTATCGAAGAAACCAAACTGGGCACAGAAGGATCCTGGGGCTTCCTTTCAATTTACAGAATCCTATCTTGGGCCAGGGCTACAGAATCAAACAATAATTCAAAGAACAACAGAAATACAAAGCATCACAGATTCTACAAGTATCTTTATGCAATAATTGGCTGTGGATTATTATCCCCGACTCCGGCTCTTTCTGAAACTGTGGGTGGTGTTAGCGCCACAGCTGCTCCTGTTGCTAACTCTTCAGGTAGTGTTACTAATCAAGCAATACAAGTTCTACAAGGCCCGTACATCACAAACACTTACGGTGGTGGGGTCCAGTGTCAGGGACCTACTATAAACTTCACGCCTTATGTAACTGGTTCGGCAGGGGCACAGAAACCATTTGAAAGTAGTTATCTAGACCCGGTGTATGATGTTACGGATAACTTCGGAGCATTTGATGAAGAAGGAAGACCGATGGGAGACGGGGTTTTAGATAATCCTGGTAGAGTATTATTTAGGAAGAAAGTTAGAACTGCTCAGAAAGATAGTTATAACTTAGGTGTGGGTTTCTCGATAACTTGGTCGAGGCCCATGGATTCCAAGCTCCAGCAGTTATGTAAAGATGCCGCTCAAGCACAAATAGAGTTACAGAATCAGATTATCTCTAGTAAAAGGTTAGAGTTTGAGCTAGCAAGATTAAGAAATTGTGGCAATTTAGCCAAAGATGGTATTCAGTTCCACCCTCGTTCGCCATATTACAAAATCTGCGCAGACGTCCTAATTAACAACCCACCTGGACATTCTCATCCTCATCGCCACGCTATTTCTTCAGCGCCTTCTTCAAAGTCTGAATCGCTCCAACCCGGTCGCGCTGAGCAGCTCGGCGCTCCTCTACAGACTCGACCTTTACAGTCTTCCCCCGAATAGAAGCAATTTTCTTAACAACTTTTTTGGTCACGGGCTTAACTACTCTGAGTAATATATCGGCAAGTGGTTTTGCCATAAGAGCGGATGTTGTTGCAACTACAGCAATAGAAGCTGTTGTAACTACGGTTTCTGTGGGAGGGAGTGCGTTGACTGCTTGTTCTACTATTGTTACATCTTTAGTCTCTACTATACATTGCCTACCTTCTAATCTATATCCTGTGACTTCTTTACGTCCGCTATCAAATATAAGACCAACAGGTTGCTCATCTAGTAACTCTTGAGTAGGGCATTCAATCTTATCTTCTGGAGGAGGGTCAATCGGCGGAGTTTTTGGTATTTCTTTGATTATGCTAGTATCAGCTATGGGTTCTTCTTTCTTTATCGTATCTACTTTTGCCTTTGGAGTTTCTAATATTACCTCAGGTTCAAATTGTATTGGCCTGAAATAAGGGATGCTCCCATCGCATAGAGTTAGGTTACCTTTAGGGTCATCTTTGAGTAACTCCATGTTGTTGCTTTGCCTTGCTTCAACACATCCAGGAATTTCTACAATAGGCCGACCAATTTGATTAGTTATAGGATCTAGCCCAATACGATTAACGACCGGGGAGCGAATCTCCCACGGCCGTATTTCCGCTATTTTTATTTTTCTAGATCTGACGTTTATTTCGCCGATTCTAATCCCTACCTCTGGTATTTCCGTCATTCCTCATCTTCTTCAAAACCAGGTGGATAGTTCTCTGCTTCAAAGCGTATTCCTATAATTTCGTCAGTGCCATCGATCTCTTCGACTTCAGGATGGCCTGGGCTTTTTGCCATAAGCTCCTTTACTTTATCAGGAATCGGTGGAGCAACGTTTCCTTGCTTTTTTGCCCCCATCTCTGCCATCATGGCCATCATTCCAAAAGAAGACGAGTTAGACGTAAGTTTATCTAATAAGATTGTTTTCTCTTTTAATTCAAATTCAATTACTTCTTTTTTCTTTTGCCATTTCTCAATATTAATTCCAATCATTGAGATAAAAGCTACAAGCCCCAACCCCCAAGTACTAAACGCGAAAATGTACACAAATATTGTTGCCATGGAACTAACTCCTAGTTACTAGTTCAATTATACAATGAAAGGGGCGATATGTCACCCCTTAGAAGACGATTTTCCTTTACATTTCCACTTGCGCCGTGATAGGCACATTGGAGTATTACGATCTTTTCCGTTGCAAGACTTTCCGTGCGACTTCATGTCGCCGTAGCTTCTAGCACAATAACTATCCCCGCGCTTGGTTCCAGGAGCAATCTTGTATCCTTTTGCGCCGTACCTTACTTTACGTTTCTTACCTTTTTTGTCCGTATAAGTGTGAGTATATTTTTTACCGTCGTCTGCGTAGTCAGCTTCTTCCTCTTCCTCTTCCATCTTTTCTTCGCATTCGCACCAATACGCATACTCCTCTTCGGACATATCCATGTCATCCCCGATTTCTTCCTCGAGCATTTTGGACTTGTCCTGGTTCCCAGAGAGGTGGTCTTTTTTCTTTATCTTAGGTCCTACGGTTTCTGAAAAGGAAGGGTCTACAGACCATCCTTCTGGAACATTAATTTTTGTAAACATCTTTACTTACGCTCCAACCTTCGGGTACGTTAACTTCGGAATACATTTCCATTTCGGAATTAGAACCTTTGGGTACACAGTTAGGAACGGTTTTTCCACCTTTCTTCTTGGTGCCTTGCATCTCGTAATCTTTCCAACAAGGATCTTCGTCTTCTTTGTGCTCAGTAGTTTCTT
>Ga0070754_10002201_pt1 | contig 14599 bp, 20 predicted proteins | sample VirMetDEL_Sep_01_FD_75181 | JGI IMG/M metagenome (GOLD analysis project Ga0070754, IMG submission 75181) | Aqueous microbial communities from the Delaware River and Bay under freshwater to marine salinity gradient to study organic matter... | ecosystem: Environmental > Aquatic > Marine >... | reverse complement strand
TGTCCGCGCCGGTGATGCCGTCGCCCTCGGACAGTGACGCCACGGGACTCGAATCCGCCGGGTGACGACGGAACTCGACAACCGCCTCCCACGCCGCAACCGACGTGGCAGAGCCATCGATCACATTCCCGACATCCCAGTCGAGACTATCCCCTCGGACGACCGTCCGTGTCATGCACTACTCCGTCGCGAGCCAGCCCAATTCTACCACAGCGTGGGGCGAACTCTCGCGGTCATGGTAGACCTTGACAGAGGCGTGCTGGCAGATTTGGGAGTCGTCGACGATGACGCCACACTCCGTAAGGCCATCCATGACCGACTTGAGCAGGTTGTCGATGTCTGGCTTCGCGATGTGCGAGACCACCCCCTCGACCTTGGACAGTCGCTTTGGACGTTTCATGTGGAACTCCACTAGAAGACGAACAGGTCCTCTGATTGGCCCACGCTGACCGGTGCCGGCGACTGCGATATTGGCCTCTGATCCGATGGCGGATCGGAATTGAGCTGATTGATGAGGTCCATACACGCAGACCTTTCCGTTGCGGACAAAAGCTCGCGGTCGAGGCTGGGCTCTAGGGGCGGCCCGGACCACAAACCGAGCTGTTGTCCAGCGGCCCAGACCATCCCCCTCGCCATCCAGCTCCAGTCCTGGACCGGGCCACTGGACGCAATGCCCGCAAACTTCGCCTTCACCACCTCCAGTAATCGATCCGTCAGTTGCGTCGGCTGATTCTCCAGCTCTTCCATGATCTGGGTTCTGCCCCACTCGACTTCTCCTTCGTCGATAGAACTCGACTCCTTCCGGTTCCGCAGCCCCACCTCGCGGTCCCGATTGGCCTCCATCTGCCTGATTTCTCGGATGATCCACGCAAGCTGGACACGCTCACTCGACTTGTCGCACTTGACGTTCTCGATGGCCTGAGTGACCAACTTGGGGTCAAACCTGCCCAACTCCTTCCGCCAAAGCCTTACATTTGCAAATGACCACTCACCACGAGGCCAAAGGCCCTGGGCGTAGGACACTGGGTCCGAGATGTCGATGGTGTTTTGTTCAGCCACCGAGTGCCTCCACTCGCTCGGTGAAGATCTCGATGAGCGCGTCGATGTCCTCGCGGGAGAACATGTCGTTCAAGCACACCCAGATGTGCCGGCCCATGTGGAACGACCGGACCACAGGCATGCCCCACGAGTCACCGAATGCCGCTGGGATGGCGCCGGCGATATTGCCCAAAAACTGGGTCGTCACGCACAACTCACCCGATGGCGCTCTCATCATCCCAACCCCGGAATCACCACACCACAGCACGGTAATTTCCCTCGGTAGCCACACTCGATCATTCAGCTTGACCATTTCCAAGGACTCCTTGCCCACACCTTTGGGCACAAGATGTAGTGGTGCCCCACAAGGCGCACCCCGATATATGGGTGGCACTCGAAGATCGCGGCGATTCTCGCCAACACTGTCACAAGAAAACCTCTTGACTTCGAGCTGCCTGCGACGATCATCCTAACCATGAATGTGCAACATGTGCTAGACGCTTGGATAAAAAGTCGTCCTCATGTCGGGCTTCGCAAGAGCACCATCAAGCAGTACGAGGTCATAGCCCGAGACTTTTGCCGACACTTTGGGCACCGTGACCCTGAGCAACTGTCGCCTCCAGACTTCCGAAAATGGCTGGGATCCATGAGGGATCGGATGACCAACACGACGGTCTCCAATCGGGTCAAGGTGATCCGGTCGGCATTTCGGTGGGCACAAGAAGAGGAGCTGTGCCCGATGCCGCGAATGGGGGGAGACTTCCGAAGATTCCGCCAAAGCCCCCCACTCAAGCTGACTTTTGATGACAAAGAATGCCAAATCCTTCTTAGCAACTGTTGTCCGTCTTTGTTTGCTAGTTGTTTGATTGGACTCAACGCTGGATTTGGAAATGTCGACTGTTGGGCGCTCAGGCACCACCACATCTCGGGTGACATGGTCGACATGCCACGACCCAAGACGGGCACTGAGCGAAGGGCTTGCTTGTGGCCTGAGACGGTCGCAGCATTGGAACGGGCCGGCCTGCCACTCATGGGCAAGCACGGCCCGTTCCCAAGCCCTGAGAGCATCGGGAAGGCGTTTCGATCCCTGTGCGTCCGGTCTGGCATCTACCAGCCAAAGCGGACGTTCTATTCGCTCAGGCGGACCTACCGGACCGCTGTCGATGAGCACCTGGACAGGCCAGCGATCGACATGACCATGGGCCACACAACCCCCGGCATGGGAGGACGCTACGTCGCCTCGATCTCCGATGACCGGCTCAGGGTCGTCTCGTTCCTCGCGCGGAAACGCTTGTTCCGAGACGCCATCCCCTCCGCCCCGAAGACCGAATCGGCCAGAGACTCCGGCATGAGAATGTGCGTGTAGCTGCTTCCGGTCCTGACGATGGCCGGGAACATGCCGCTCTTGACAACCTGCTGGACCTTGGGTCGGCCAACGCCATACCGCTCCATGATCTCGGTCGCCGTGATCCATCGGTCAGAATGGGATGTCGTCGGTGCGTCGACCGCCTGTTCCCTGTCCAGATCCAGAGCTTCTTCCTCTCGACTCGATTCGCTCATTGTATTCCGACTCCGTCTCAAACTTGATGGACAACCACTTGCCATCTGCGCGATTGCTCTCTTTCGCCCATGCCGCGAGCCGGAACTTGACACCGTCGATCGTGGCGTCGCCGCCGAAATCCGGCTGCTTGTCGGACTTCTTCCGGTCGTTCCGGAACAGCCGACCGGTGTTGTTGAACGCTTCGTTACTCATTGTTCTGGCGCCTCCATTCGTCTACCTCCGGTTGAAAGTGAGCAATGACCGCGCGAGCGAACTCCGGAGGCAATTCGTCGAGCGAGTGAAACTCCTTCTTCTCCATCCCCTGCTTTTCACACCACTTGGATGCCGAGCTCATCCACATGTCGATACATGCGCGACCCTTCTCGTGGAACCCTGGAATGAACTCGCCAAGCACCCTGAGCTCGAAATCGGACAGTGGCGCCGAAGGATCCTGAATGCCGGCGTGGTACTGCTGGCTGCCGTCCTTGGCCTGCTCGGTGCGATGGCTGCGGCTTCTGTTGGGTGTTGAGTTGCCCCCACGCTCGTCAGGCGTCGACATCGAGGAGTCGTCGATCTGGGCACTGTCGATGACCCGATCGCCGGTCCGGGGCAGCATCAGGAAGTCGCGGATCGCGTACGTCAGACTGGTCGTCGACGCCGCCAGTACCGCCTTGTCCGCCGCCGAGCCACGACGCTCCACGAACGGCAGCTCGAACCTCGTCTCGATCTGCTGGCCGTTTTCACAGTCGATGCAGGCGAACCTCTGTGCGAGGTAGGTGATGCCATCGGCCATATTCAACTCCGACGACATCCGGATGATGAGCAGGTCCAGGTCGTTGAAGACCTCGCGGGTGTGCTCCAGCATGTGCTCCGCCGAGGTGTAGGCGTAGTTCCCGTGCTGGTTGTGCGAGTCCTTGCCGACGCCCTTGATGCGTCGCCGGGCCTCAATCAGCTTTGCGACCAAGCCAACGGGGCGGTTCGGCAACGTGGATTCCGTATCCGGGCCATGCCCCCCGCTCGACACACTGCTTGTACGTTCCGAGCCATGCCCTGCATGTGTCTTCGCCAATCTGGACTCCTTCCGGTGAGACGCTGATGATCGAGATGCCGTATGGAGGCTCCACCTCCACGACGACGAACGTGTGCCTCTTCCATGACCGCCTGGCCTTCCGGATAGCAGTCCGGTAGAACGCGGCCTGGGTGTGGTAGTAGCGCTTGTAGATTTCCAAACAGAACAGCTCCGGATCGGCGTCCCGCGTGGTCTTCAGGTCCACGACCTCGCCATCCGAGGTGATCCCGTCCAGCTTGCTCTTGCACTCGACGCCATCCCAGTCGAAGTAGAACTCCTCCTCGACAGAACCCGACTCGATGCAGTCGTTCACCAGCATGCTGGCGTGGGCGTCGGACATGACGGAATCGCATACCCTGCGGGCGGTGTCCGTCATCTGCTGGTTGATGACCCGCTTGTCCCCAGACCCCTCCTGCAAGGCGGCCCACGCCTCCTTGCCAGCCTTGGTCCGACGGTCGATCTTCTCGTCCATCAGGATGAACCTGTCAGAAACCGTGTCTGGCTCCAGCACCATGGCGTGGATCAGCGTGCCCAGCAGCATGGGCTCGGTCTCCTCGATCGGACGGGACAGTCGATACCGGAAATACGCCGGTGATTTACGGATATCCTTCAACTTGGAGTGGGAGATCCGGTCAATGCTGTAGTAGTCTTGGTCAGGCATCGCACAGTGATGCTAGCGAACTTTGGCACTTTATGGTGCAGCATTGGAGGAAATGTGACAGATTTCGGAAAACAGTTGAAGGCGTGGCGTAAACGCAATCGTGTCAGCGTCTTGCGGATCTCGAAGGAGACCGGAGTTGCCCGTGAGACCATCACAAACATCGAGGAGGACCTCCGTCAGCCTCGGGATCGGACACTCAGTCTGCTGCGTGACTACATGCAGTCCGTCGACGAGGAGCGGACCACCGACGTACTGGCATCGGACGCGGAGTCCTGCCCGGCTGGTGTCGTGGTGCCGTCGAACCCCTGCTACAAGACCATCAACGCCTTGTGCGAGTTCGGCAGGATCATCCTGGTCAACGGCAAGACGGTGAAGCTGTTCAGGGTCGAGAAGGAGGATTGAAAAAGCCCCCGGAGCAGAACTCCGGGGGCTCGATCGGGGGCGGGTCAAAGGGTCAATAGCCCTTCTTCTTGCCACCCTTGCGCTTGTGGCCGCACTTCTTCTTGCCCTTCACGTCATCGCTCCACGGACACGAGGGCATAGTCCATCGTGTCGAAGTGATTGGTGACGCCGCTGCTGTTGTTGCCGGCGACCAGACGGGCATTCCCGGTCGGGAAGGCAGCGTCCACGGTGGCGGCAATCGCACCATCGACATACACCGAGAAGGTCCCCGCCTTGAACTCGAAGCCGAGGCGGACATCGGCGTCGGCCACCATGGTGCCGATGGTGGTGTCGGTGGCACCGCCGGCGTTCCGGACACGGAACACGATCTCACCGCCAACGACGGTGAAGTACGCACCCTGCGTGGACGCGGCGACCGGCGAGGCGTTTGCGGCGACGACGGCCAGGCCGACGACACCATTCACGCCGGTCCCGGTGAACGCACCCTTGGCCTCGAAACTCAGAGACTCCGGGGCGTTCGCCAGCACCGCAAGAGAGGTGGTGGTGGCAGCCGAGCTGCCGCCAACGCAATCGATCTGACCGTTCAGGCCGCCATTCTCGCTGGCGGACCCGGACAGGCCGACGGTGTCGAAGCAGTCCGTGAAGAAGCAAGACGCCTTCGACGGATTCGCAAGCGAATCCATCCACTGGCTGGAGCGGGTCGCACCACCCAGATAAGTCACAATTCCCTGTGCCATAGTTCAATACTCCTTTCGTCAGAGACCGAGGGTGGCGTCGGAGCCACTGGCGAGCACGAACTGGCGACGGCGGTCGTAGCACAGGTAGTTCATGGTCGTGTCGACATGCGTGACATAGACCGTGTGCTGCGACGGAGCCACTTCAGGACCCATCTCCCGCATGAACTCGCCCGACAGGAACACCGGGCGGAACTTGCCCCAGTTGATCCCGAAGACCGGCTCGGACTCGCTCTTGTCGAGGTACGGGACGTAGGTCACTGGAACGCCACGGAAGATGACCTTGCCGTCCTTGGGAGCCAGGTCGTTTCCGAGGTTGTCGTTCTGGTTGTTGAGACGCTTCTCAAGCTTACCAAGCACGTCGTAATTGGTGTAGTAGCCGTACGACGTTCCGGTTCCGTACGGCGTGTCGGTCACGCCTGGAATCGGCTTGAACGCGGTCTTGACCGCAGCCTCTCGCCAGTTGTCGACGAGCGTGTCGAGGGCACCTTCGCCGGCAGTGTGCTTCGCGGACCAGTTCCGCCAACGCGGGTAGGCGTCGGAGTCGATGTTCGCGGCACCCTGCGAGAATCCAGCGGGGTTGCCACCCTCGAAACCGGGCGTGCTGGCGTTGGGGTTGTAGACGATCCAGTACGACAGACCGTACGCCTGCTTCTGGTCGGCGGACGATCCGGGCTTGCCCCAGAACCGCTTCTCCATCAGCTCGGCCAGCGACGCCATCGCGTCCGAACGGCGAATCTTGATCAACTCCACAAGCCGACGGGGCTCGCGGTTCATCGCGATTTCACGACGCTCGATGGCGTAGTTGACGTTGGTGTGACGCCACGGAATGTTGCCCAGAATCATGTGATCCTGGATGTCGAGAGAGTCGACCTCGAAGAGTCCGACCTCCTTGGCGGCATCGCTGTGCCCAACCATCAGGTTGAACTGGATGCCGGTGCCGCTGTCGAACGTGGCGCGATTCTTCCGGAGCAACTGCTCCATCGCGACATGCTCGGTCAGGTCGCTAGCCAGCTCCGTGAACTTCAGCTCACCCAGCTCCCGCTGGGTGGTCTTGATGAGGTCCAGAATCTGGTCAGCCTGAAGGGTTGCCATGATTCACTCCTAGTCGCCAAACTCCATCTTCAGCATCTTCTCTCGCAGCTTCTGGACCGCCCGCTCCTCCGGCGTCATGTCCGATTGGCGTGCCGTGGGACGGGGCAGTCGCTGCGACTCCCGACGCTTTGATCGAGTCTGACGCTTTGTCATGCGTTCAGAAAGATCAGGGAAGTCAACATTCATCGCCATCTTGATCAGCTTTTCCCAACCGGGTGACGGCTTCCCCTTGCGGGCGTAATCGGCCTTCAGGGTCGTCGCCGACTCGATCAACTGATCGCGGGCGGACTTCTGCTTGGCGTCCAAACTGCCGGAAGCACCAAACACATCGGGAAACGTCTCGGCTACCGAATCAAGCGCGCCTTGAATCGGATCCGAGATCCCGGCGGCCTCAACACGCTCCATCAACTGGTTGATGAGGCGCTGCTGCTGAAGCACGGTCTTCGCCAGGTCCTCGTCGAGAAAGCTGGCGGGATCGATCTCCCCCTGGAAGGGCTCTGGATCGACTTGACGAATCTTATCGCCTTCGGACTCGTCCACTACTTCATCGGATTCCTCGGGTTCGTCTTCCATCTCGTCGTCCGACTCTTCCGGTGCTGAGTCGTCGACATCAGCCTCGCCGTCGTCATCCTGGGAGATGCTGGATTCCGCCTGTTCGTCCTCCTCCTCGACCTCTCGGACAGCCTCCTTCTCGGCTTCACGGGTCGGGTCTCGGATGTCGAACGGGTCGTCCTTGACTTCTTCGGTGGTCGCTTGTTCAGTCATATCCATTCCTGTCGTGGAGCTTCATGGCTCTCAGATAACTCCGTCGGTGTGCCGCATTCTCGAACTTCGGACGGCCATGACGGTCGAAAGACACGTTCACCCCCCTGGACTTGAGTTGTGCATCGGTGTTCGGGACATCCGATGGATGCACCGCTGCCGCGTCGGACCAGATCGGCCAGCCGGCGCAGCCGGGCACGGTGTGCTGGTGCTCGGCGACGATGTCTCGGGTCAATGTCGTCCCCTCGTGCTCGATCTTGCCGTCGGTCTGCCGACGCAACATCTCCGCATAGGACATCTTCAGTTCGACAAGTTGCCCGTCCGGGTCCCGGTAGCAGTAGATCGGCATCAGTCGGGGGTCCGTGTCAGCGTGTCACGCTGCTGCTGGTTGGGGTTTCCGCCAGACAGGATCTGCGTCATCACATTGTCCCGGCTTGATCGGGTGCCCCCGGTTGGCCGATTGATGCGCTCGTAGCGTCGTGTCGTCACCGAGGGCTTGGACATGTTGGCGCCGGTCTGATCAGTGGCGAATTCTGGCGCCTGGCTGGCGGGAATCACAAGGTCCTTGAGTTCGGTCGTGTTGGTCAGGTCCGACAGGTGGTTCATCAGCGACGGCACGTCGATCGTCAGGCCCTGCATCTGCATGGCGGGCATCAGCGGGGCCAGATACTGCGTGACCGTCTTGGTGATCGTGTCGATTCGCTGGGTGTTGCTGGCGTCCTGCATGGATGCTGGGGCCACATCGAACGTCAAGTCGATGAAGTCGGCCTCTTCGCGGTCCGCCGGCGTGAACTCCAGAGGCACCTCGATGCCGTTGTCGGCAAGCGGCAACATGATCTGGTAGTTGGTCTTCGGGTCGTAGAACACATACGTCGCGATCTGCCTGGTCACACGCTTCGCGAACGACAGCATCCTCGACTGGTAGTCCCGGATCTTCTGAGACGCACTTGCCTGGATGAGCTGTTCCTGGCCGAGAGTCTCGGCGGAGTTCGACAGTCCACCCATGGCGTCCAGGTTGCCAGACACATAGGAAAACATGTCCCGCATCTGGATCAAGAACGCCAGACTGGCCTGATCGACGCCGCCAAACGACGCCTGCGCCGTGGCTTCGGGGCGATCCACGCGAATCACGTCGCCGTCTTCAGCCTCCAGAATCCGCTCGCCGTCCTCGTCGGCACCCGCAGCGACCATCGTGATCGTCTTCTGTCGCTCGGACTGGCGGATCAGCTTCCGCATCACCACATTGATGCCATCGTTCAGGTCGACCAACGTGTTGACTGGCGGGACCGGCATCAGGTTTCCGCTCAACTCGCCCAGACACAGAAACTCGTATGGGCCACGCTCGGGACCCTCCCAATCGACCTCGCGAAGCGGCTTCGCGGTCACGATCTTGCCGTCGTCATCGGATCGGAAGGTCATCACCTTGCGATCGAGGGGCATCCAGATGTCCCACAACTCGATCGTCGGCACCAGTTCCGAGTCCTCGTCCATCAATCCAGACGTTCCAATGGTCTGGAGACGGGGATCGCCCTGCTCGTTGTACGGATTGGGACGGTTCGGACTCAGGCCCCTCATGTCGAAGAGCTTGCTCTCCTTGGCGATCTCAAACGGCAGGATGTACCTGTTTCCGGAGAATCGCATGCCCTCGAACGACGTGGCACGCATGTCCAGCACCAGATCGTCCATCAGGACCGGGTCGACGAACGGAAGATCCGCGTCGTGAAGACTCCCGATTCCGCCATCGATCTCGGTCACGCCGATCTTGACGGCCCCGACGCCGAAGATCGCGTCGAAGACGACTCTCTGGAACGTCTCGGACAGGTCGATCTCGTCCATGACCTTGTTGACGGTCAGTTCGAGCTTTTTGGCGACCGGACGCATGGCCCTGGTGCGGCTTCGGACGATGACACCGGGGTTTCGAGCGGCCAATTGCCGCTTGAAGATGCCGATCGCCAGCTCCATCATGTTGAGCGGCATGCGATCGCCGGATTCGCCGTAGTGGGCACCCAGATAGTGCCGGATCGAGGCCATTCGGCGCTCCCGAAACGGCTGCATCCGGAGTCTCGACCACTCCACGGCACTGCCCAGACGCTGGAGCTTCTCTCTCACCATGACCATTCCCCACTGGTGGCCGTAGCCTCGGCACGGTCACGGCGCCATTTCAGGCTCCCCGGCTGAGGACCAAGGTCCAACTTGACCTGATTTGCACGCCCACCAGCCACCCCAAGCGCCGCCAAGGCGTCCGCAGTGACACGGTCGCCGTGATTCAGACGTGCTCCACTGGGATCTTGAGTGCTCACGGCACGAACGTGCTCGATTCCGGTACTTGTGTACACGAACTCCCTTGCTTCCTCGACTGCGTCCCTGGACGGGTTCGAGAATGCGCCATCAAACAACATCTTCCGGTAGTTTCCAAAGAGCGCAATCTTGCTCTCCCTGTTCGGGATCCAACCGATCCGCTGGGTGAGCTGCCGACTGAGTACGCCTTCGACGGGTCTGAGGTAGAAATTCCGGAATCCACGCTCGATGCAGGCATCCCCGAAGATCCGACCAGGGCCAGCAGCCTCGTGGATCAGATACGCCGGATACCCGTCCTCGGTCTGAAACCACTCCGCCAGATCCACGGCACACCCAGCCATCTGATCAGGACGATGCGTCGCGGACACCCACTCGGCGACCTTCTCTCCAGTTCGGCGGTCCACGACCGAGATGCACGAATTGCTCGCACCAGTGCCGGCGGAGATGTCGGCGCCCATCGCGTAGTCGCTGGGCAGGGGCATGCCATCAGGCATCATGCGGCACCACAGCTTCAGACAGCCACGCGGGTCCTCGCGGAACACAGACTCGTGCAAGTTCCCAACGAAGTCAGGCCGTCTGCACTTGGCGGAAATCAGTCCGATCTTGGCCGAGTCGAAGAACACGCTCTGGCTGGCCGAGAAGTCGATGTCCAGTTCCTGGGCGATCTCCATCGGGGACACGCATCGCTTGCATTCACGGTCGTACCACGGTGAGCGGACCTTGCCGCCATCGTCGTACAGGCCCTCGGCCTTCTCGGGGTGCTTGGACCAGTGCATCCGCAGGTGCGGGATGTTCTGGTTCATGGCGATGTCGGCGAACGCATTGCCGGTGCCGGCGGGCGTCGAGTTGAAGATCCGGCTCCGGGTGGCGTCACGGGTCGCACTCAACGCCCGGTAGCCCGCCTCAATGTCGAATGCCGCAAACTCGTCCAACGCAATGGCGGTTCGGCGGTCGCCACGAGCCACATCACCCGTCGTGGACTCCCCGTCGATCGTGGAACCATTGTCCTTGTTGGTCAGACGCAACTTCGCACGCACCATCCCCGGCTTCATCCACGTCGGCAGATGACGCAACACGAAGTCCAGCTTCCAGAACAGACTCTTCGGGTTGCCAGACTTGTCGACGTAGTCTTCGTTTCTGGAAACCAGCAAGAACGACTGACCAGGCCGGAACAGCCACCGCCACAGGAACACCCCCAGCAGTGCCCAACTGGCCCCCATGTCCCGGCTCTTTGAGATCACCAGATCAGACTGTCCAATCGAGGACTCGATGGTCCGGACCGCCTCCTCCTGGAACGGATACAGAATGAACGGCAGCGTGGAGGGCTCCTTGCGAGGATCCCAGGTGTAGGCAAAGCCGTTGAACCACGTCACCACGTCACGACTGCATGCCTGCCACAGAATCGACGCAAAATCCTGCGACTCCAGACTGGCATGCAGGGCACGCTTCCGCCATTCCAGATTGGCCTTGTACTCGCGGGGCGGGACCAGCAGGTCGTAGCCATCTCCCACGGTCAGTCTTCACTCTCGCTTGAAATCATCTCCCCAGACAGACGGGCCACCAGCTCACTGAGACGCCCATCGTCCGTGGTCGCCGCATTTGCCGCCGTGGAGTCCACACCCTTGGGCACCACCACCTGACGATAGATCTCCATCAGCTTCAACAGCCCGGCCTGGTTCTGGCGACCTGCCACCACCAGATTCCAGGCAATCGGAGACGGGGCGTCCGCCGGCAACACGGCCTCGTCGCTGAGATGTGCCATGGCCCAACGAATGTCACGAACATCGTCAGCAGGCTTGGCCTTCTCCAAGTCGTACGAGACCGGCTCAGAATCCCGACGCTTGCCCGCACGACGCTGCTTGTCACGGACGTGACGCTCCAGATACGGCTTCAACACCTTGTAGTCGATCCCCATCTGGGTCTCAACCATCTCCGAACGACGCATCTTGTCCGGTTCAACAGACTGCAAGTCGTAGAACCGCTGCTGGTACTCATCACGGAGATCCTTCTCACGCAAGTACGCCGTCTTTGCAGCATTCCACTCATTCAGGGTGTACGACATCAGCGCAGAACCTCTCGCATTTCAGCGACGCCAGCGCTCGCGGCTGGCGCCAGATCCGGCCTCGCTCGCTTCCTGCGCATGAACAGGAACCTGAACTGCATGCCAGCCAGTTCCAGTTCATGCTTGCCAGAACATGAATGACATGCCTGCACATGCCTGTCTGCCAGCAAGTGGCAGACCTGTCAAGCCAGGAAGCGACAGGCATCGTACCAGTGCAACGGCATGTGCCTCGCTTCAATGCTCGATCCTAGGCGCCGAATCTGGGAAAGTCAAGCAGGGGGTGCCAGACTTTTTTGAGACAGGCAAGATGGTCCGAAACCACCACAGATGCCCACCAAAGCGGTGCTTTCGGACCACGACAGGCATGGGCCTTCAAATCTATTGAAGGTCTATGCAGAGCTGTGCGGCACCTCACCGTACGGCACCACCGAGGACCACCTCACGACACGCCCAGGACTGGGGACAGGTGGAACACTCTCAGATTTGGGTTCGGGGCGAGAGGGGGGTATCTACTAATTGGTGCTACGGGGGCGGGGTCGTGGTCAAAGGAAGGACCACGCGGGCGGAGCGGGGGAGTCTGGGGCGCGTTCCGCCCTCCTCCCTTCCCAGCATCGCTCGCCCTCCTCTGCCGATCGTCCCGCCCTCCCTCGCTCCCCAGACGCCACCCGACCCTACGCCGCGCGCCTCCCGACTCGGCGCGCCTCCCGACCCGCCCAGGGCGCGCCCGCCGCGGCGCCGCCCTACGCGCTCCATCTTGCAACTCGTGCACACGGCACGACTTGCGCGATCTTGCACAAAATCCGCCATCTATGCTTGACGCGTGCTCGACCCGTGCTACGCTTTGCGTGCGGAATTCCCGCAACGGCGCCGGTCCGTACACCGGCACGATTGGAGCACAGAATGCGAGCAATTGACTTAGTTCGGATCGCCTTAGGCATCGTCGAGAAGCACGGCGCGAACGCGCCCGTCCACGTTCCCACGATCATCGACGAATCAGCCGTAGAGTCGTGGGGCGAAGTCGACGGGGCGACTCCCGACGCCATCCGTCGCGCGATCGCGAGAGTCTCGGCAGCGGACACTCCCGACGACCTCTACATGGCGATCGAAGCGGAGCACGCCCGAATCTCCGACGTCGCGAACGACTCGGGATTGAATCTCGCCACCAGTTGACGCGGGGCGAACGCCGCCGCCTACGGGCGGCGGCGCTGCCCTGCGCCACCACGGCACCAGGCGCCGCCGGAGCGAATCCGGCACGATTGGAGAATCGTATGGCATCGAGAATTACCGCGCGAGATATCGAGCACTACCTCGCATTGCTGAACAAGGCGATCGGGGCGCCGACCGAGGTATACCGGCGCGACGACTCCGGTGAGTATGTTCGAGGCGAAGACAACCGACTTGTCCAGAACCCGAAAACGCTGTGTCTCGACTGGGCATACGGAGGCGTTCGCCTGTGCAGTGAAGCAGGCGCGCGCGAACTGTCCGGGCGGATGACGAAGCGCGAGATGTATCAAATGCTTTCGGCGATGTGGAGTTTGCTCCGACATATTGACCCAGACGGAACGATGCGCGAGGAGGCGAGCCGATGACGTTCGACCGTTTCGCAATTTGTGAAGCGTTCTATATGTTCGCCATGCTCAACCATGGCGGGCAGGCGAGCACCGAATACGAAGTATTCGCGCGCCTTGATCGACTCCGCTACCGCCCTCGCCCGATGCTGTCCGACCCCGACGACCTCGACATTGTGGCGCGCGAAATCTTCGACCGACTCGAATCTGGCGACTCCAGCATCCGCCCACGTTGACGCGAGGCGAACGCTCCGCCTACGGGCGGAGCGCTGCCCCGCGCCAATTCGACGCGAGCGCCGCCGGAGCGATTCCGGCACGATTGGAGAATCGACAATGAAGCAGACTATCGACAAGGGCGATTTCCGAGACGCCTTCGACCGTATGGGGCGCGGCGACCAGTTCTCGTACGAGGCCCTCGGGATGATCTACGACTATCTAACCGCACTCGAAGACAATTCGGGGCATGAATGCGAACTGGACGTTATCGGCATTTGTTGCGAATTCACGGAGTACGCCACCGCCGCAGAACTGCGGGAAGCGTTCCGGCATTTGGACCTGCCGCCCCAGAACAACGACGACGACGACGACGATAAGGCGCTTCTCGACTTCATCGACGACCACGTGGGCGCCGTCCTAGTCGGCGACGGCGGATCTCCGATCATCGTCAACGGTTGACGCGAGGCGAACGCCGCCGCCTACGGGCGGCGGCGCTGCCCCGCGCCAATTCGACGCGAGCGCCGCCGGAGCGAATCCGGCACGATTGGAGCACGCCATGCACACACATTGCGAAGTCACGAGTGTCCGCCAACTTGGCGGAGCGGAACGATTCGAGATCGTCGAAGGATATTTCGAGGACTGGAGATCGGGCGCTATGTGCCTGCGCGAGATCGCATCCGAAACTTTCGTGCATACCGACGCATTGCTCGCATTGTTCCACGCATACCTCCACGAAGGCGCGGAAGGGATCGCGCTTCGGAATCTCTGACCGATGCGGGTAATTCCACCACCCGCATCGCGGACCGTTCGCAAGCACTGGGGAGCGCTGTCAGCAGCAGCGGCAGCGCTCCCCGGCGCGCCTTTATCTCGCATCGTCGAACACTCGCGAACACTCACGAGCACGGACGTAGAGCGAGCGCGCCGGTCCGCCGCATGGCGCAGCGCTCGCCGACGTATGGCGAGACTCCGAAAACTGGGAATTTGGTATTGACAGACTCAGGCAAACATGCCAATATCCTGCAGTCGCACCACGCGACAGCGCCCACCGGAGCGTATCCGGCAGATTGGAGCACACACATGGATCCAGACGCAGCACTCAGAGAACTGTGCGTAGCAGCGCAGGACAGGGATATCGAGCGCGCCGAGGAATTGTT
>Ga0070754_10002199_pt1 | contig 14604 bp, 14 predicted proteins | sample VirMetDEL_Sep_01_FD_75181 | JGI IMG/M metagenome (GOLD analysis project Ga0070754, IMG submission 75181) | Aqueous microbial communities from the Delaware River and Bay under freshwater to marine salinity gradient to study organic matter... | ecosystem: Environmental > Aquatic > Marine >... | reverse complement strand
AATCACTTGACTATCAGTCTTACCTCACAAGCACCCACACGAATTGCTTGATTCAGTTGTTAAAGAACAGTTGGTTAAGTCTTTCGCCTCAACCGAGGCCGTGCATTCTACAGCAGCCTTTCTTTCTGTCAAGCTGTTTTTCGAAGAATTTTTTCTTTCTACTCAACAACTTGCAGCAACCTCAGCTTCATCTCTTCCGCTTCGGTGAGGCGCGCATTCTACAGCACCTCTTTACTTCGTCAAGTTGTTTTTGAAGAAATTTTCTTTCTATCTCAACAACTTAGCGCTTCGTCGAACCTGGGTTCGTCTCAGTGAGGCGCGCATTCTACATGAGCACGACGTGCTGTAAACCCCTGATCAGCAAAAAAATCACATATATATCCAGATACCTTCCGCCCTCTATATAGAAGACGGTTTAAAGCCTAGATCACTCCAGCCTTTCGCAGCTCTGCAACCTGCGCCTCAGTCATGCCCAGCAGCCTCTCCAACAAGTCGTCGGTGTGCTGCCCCAACAAAGGCGGAGCTGAGCGGTACGCCACCGGCGTAGCAGAGAGACGCAGCGGGCTGGCGACTTGCGGTGTGGTGCTGCCCAGGGCATTGGGCAGATCGAGACGCAAACCTCGTGCTTGCACCTGAGGGTCGGCGAATACTTGTGGCAGATCGTTGATCGGTCCGCAGGGCACCCCAGCCGTTTCCAGCAATTCGATCCACTGAGCGGTGGTCTTGAATACCGTAGCCTGACGCAACAACGGGATCAGCTCGACGCGATGCGCGACACGGGCCTTGTTGGTCGCGAAACGCAAGTCGTCGGCAAGATGCGCAACACCTGCGACCTCGCAGAACTTGCGGAACTGCCCATCGTTGCCAACCGCCAGGATGAAGTTGCCGTCGGCACTGGGGAAATCCTGGTAGGGCACAATATTGGGATGGGCATTACCCAGGCGTTTGGGAGCTGCGCCCGTGGTCAGGTAGTTCATGGCCTGATTGGCCAGGCAGGCGACCTGCACATCCAGCAACGCCACATCTATATGCTGGCCAATACCGGATTGCTCACGCTGATTCAGCGCAGCCAGAACACCCACGGTCGCATAGAGCCCGGTGAGAATGTCGGTCAGCGCCACGCCAACCTTCATTGGCCCGGCGCCCTCCTCACCCTCCGGGCGCCCGGTCAGACTCATCAGGCCGCCAAGCCCCTGGATCATGAAGTCGTAACCAGCCCGCTTGGCGTAAGGGCCGGTTTGGCCGAAGCCGGTGATGGAACAATAGATAAGGCGCGGATTGATCGCCTTGAGCGATTCATAATCGAGGCCATAAGCTGCCAGGCCGCCCACCTTGAAGTTTTCCAGCAGCACATCACACTGCGCGACCAGCTCACGGACCAGCCGCTGCCCTTCGGGCTGGGTGAAATCCAGCGTCAGCGACTGCTTGTTGCGGTTGGCGCTCTGAAAGTACGCGGCCTCGCGCGAATCACCGCCCTCGGCATCCTTTATATAAGGAGGCCCCCAATGTCGGGTGTCGTCCCCGGAACCTGGTCGCTCCACCTTGATCACCTCGGCACCGAGGTCACCAAGGATCTGTCCGCACCAGGGGCCGGCGAGCACGCGGGAAAGATCGAGAACGCGAATATGGGAAAGGGCACCAGACATGGTGTTTCTCCACGGGGCACGTCACGCGCACCCCGGATGGTTGAACAAGGGCGTCCTTAGAAGAACGCCTGGATACCGGTCTGTGCGCGGCCGAGGATCAGCGCATGCACGTCATGAGTACCTTCATAGGTGTTGACCACCTCGAGGTTGACCAGGTGACGAGCGATACCGAACTCGTCGCTGATGCCGTTGCCGCCCAACATGTCACGCGCCAGACGGGCGATGTCCAAGGCCTTACCGCAACTGTTGCGCTTCATGATCGAGGTGATTTCCACGGCTGCAGTGCCTTCGTCCTTCATCCGCCCCAGGCGCAAGCAACCTTGCAGGGCCAGGGTGATCTCGGTCTGCATGTCGGCCAGCTTCTTCTGAATCAGCTGATTGGCCGCCAGCGGGCGACCGAACTGGTTGCGGTCGAGCACATATTGGCGCGCCGTGTGCCAGCAGAACTCGGCAGCGCCCAACGCCCCCCAGCTGATGCCATAGCGAGCGGAGTTAAGACAGGTGAACGGGCCACGCAGGCCGCGCACATCAGGAAAGGCGTTCTCTTCGGGGCAGAACACGTTGTCCATGACGATCTCGCCGGTGATCGAAGCACGCAGACCGACCTTGCCGTGGATGGCAGGCGCAGACAGACCCTCCCACCCCTTCTCCAGCACGAAGCCGCGAATCTCACCGGCATCGTCCTTGGCCCAGACCACGAACACATCGGCGATCGGGCTGTTGGTGATCCACATCTTGCTGCCACTCAGGCGATAGCCGCCCTCCACCTTCCTGGCGCGCGTCACCATGGCGCCGGGATCGGAACCATGGTTCGGCTCGGTCAGACCAAAGCAGCCGATGTACTCACCACTGGCCAGCTTGGGCAGGTACTTCTGCTTGGTCGCCTCGTTGCCGAACTCGTTGATCGGCACCATCACCAGCGACGACTGTACGCTCATCATCGAACGGTAGCCGGAGTCGATACGCTCCACCTCGCGCGCGATAAGGCCATAGCACACGTAATTCAGGCCGCTGCCGCCATAGGCTTCGGGAATGGTGGCGCCGAGCAGGCCAGTCTCGCCCATCTCGCGGAAGATCTTCGGATCGGTCTGCTCATGACGGAAGGCCTCCAGCACGCGAGGCGCCAGCTTGTCGTCAGCGAACTGCTGGGCGCTGTCGCGCACCATGCGCTCCTCTTCGGTCAGTTGCTGATCCAGCAGCAGCGGGTCGATCCAGTTGAAGCTTGCCTTGGCCATCGCGAGAAACCTCGAAGCAGTTAAGTAAGCGGTCGGTCCAGCCGACCCGGAATGACTTGATCCTAGGCCTGCGCGGCAAACAGGGCAAACGCAGAATTCGCACAGACCTGTGCTTTTTTCTCACTTCGAGATAGCTTTATCAGCTACTTTGAACATCTATGAATGAGGCTTTCGCACAGATGCGCCGCAAGATCCCCAGCACCGCGGCCCTGGTCGCCTTCGAGTCCGCTGCTCGCCACCAGAGCTTCACCAAGGCGGCGGATGAGCTGAACCTGACGCAAAGCGCAGTCTGCCGGCAGATCGGCGGACTGGAGAGCTTCCTCAACGTCGAGCTGTTCCGCCGCTCGCGACGCGGCGTGATCCTGACCGAGGCCGGTGTCGCCTACAGCCGCAAGGTAGCTGCACAACTCGACGCCGTGGAACGTGACACCCTGGCGCTGATGGGCAATCAAGGCAGCAGCAGTATCGAATTGGCAGTGGTACCAACCTTCGGCACGCAGTGGCTGCTACCGCGCTTGCGAACCTTCCAGCAACTGCACCCGGAAGTGACGGTACACCTGACCAACCGCACGCGCCCCTTTCTGTTCGCCGACACCCACTTCGACGCCGCCATCTATTACGGCGATGCCGAGTGGTCAGGTACGCAGGCGCATTTCCTGATGCATGAGCATTTGCTTCCGGTGTGCAGCCCGGCGCTGCTGGACGGCGCCCCAGTCGATGCAGCGCGCATCGCCACGCTCCCTTTGCTGCAGCAGACCACCCGCCCCTATGCCTGGCGCCAATGGTTCGCGGCCCAAGGCATGAGTGTCCCGCGCGATATGACTGGCCCACGCCTGGAGCTGTTTTCCATGCTTGCTCAAGCGGCCAGGCATGAAATGGGCGTCGCGCTGATCCCACCCTTCCTGATTCAACGCGAGCTGCAGGAAGGAAGCCTGGTCATCGCGATCGATCTCGCCGTACCCAACAACGACCGCGCCTACTACCTGATGGTGCCTGAGCGTAAGGCCGAATCCTCGGCACTCAAGGCCTTTCGCGACTGGCTCCTGCAGCAAGCTGCCGCCTATCGCCCGGATGCCAGCACCGCCCAAACGCACACAGATGAAGACATGGAAGACCACAACCAGAACGAGTAGCACCGACGCAGTCACACTACAACGCCATCGCCGAATCAATCCGCGCCACACCAGTACTTTCGGGGCATTCAACTATTTCGAACGCTGCCGTTCGCTACTTCCCACACCGCAGCCGATGCGACCAACGGTCATTCGCCTGATGAATGATAAATACCGCGCAAAGGCCTGTGAATTCTGCCTTCGCTCCAGAAACGGCGCGGCCTGCGCGCAGTATAAAAATCCCTCATAGACCCATTACTTGTAGTAATGCATTTTTTTTACTCCATAACTTCTTGTAAGGGTCTGCGTTCGATTGCACAATCGCCGCGCCCGCCACCTTACGGCGAGTGTTGTGCTGATCCCCAATCGCCGGCGCGCCAGCGCAGTGCACCGGTTCACAAAAAAGATCACGCAGGAGATTAGAAGTGCACATTGGTGTTCCTCTCGAAACCCATGCTGGGGAGACGCGGGTTGCCGCGACGCCCGAGACCGTCAAGAAACTGGTTGGCCAGGGCCACCAGGTGACCGTCCAGACCGGTGCCGGCATCAGTGCCAGCATCCCGGACAGCGCCTATGAAGCCGCTGGCGCCGCTATTGGCAACGAATCGAGCGCTTTCGCTGCCGATCTGGTGCTGAAGGTGGTCGCGCCAACTGACGCCGAACTGGCGCAGATGAAGGCCGGCGCCGTACTGGTGGGCATGCTCAACCCCTTCTGCAACGACACCATTGCGCGCATGAACGCCCGCGGCATTACTGCCTTCGCCCTGGAGGCCGCGCCACGCACCTCCCGCGCGCAGAGCCTGGACGTGCTGAGTTCGCAGGCCAACATCGCCGGCTACAAGGCCGTGATGCTTGCCGCCAACCACTACCCGCGCTTCATGCCGATGCTGATGACCGCTGCCGGCACCGTTAAGGCCGCTCGCGTGCTGATTCTCGGTGCGGGCGTCGCCGGCCTGCAGGCCATCGCCACGGCCAAGCGCCTGGGTGCAGTGATCGAAGCCTCCGACGTGCGCCCTGCGGTGAAGGAGCAGATCGAATCGCTCGGCGCCAAGTTCGTCGACGTGCCGTTCGAGACCGATGAGGAACGCGAGTGCGCCCAAGGCGTCGGCGGTTATGCCCGACCGATGCCCGCCTCGTGGATGGAGCGTCAGGCCAAGGCGGTGCACGAGCGCGCCAAACAGGCCGACATCGTCATCACCACCGCGCTGATCCCGGGCCGCAAGGCGCCGACGCTGCTGCATGAAGCGACCGTACTGGAAATGAAACCGGGTTCGGTGGTCATCGACCTGGCTGCGGCCCAGGGCGGCAACTGCCCGCTGACCGAAGCCGGCCAAGTGGTGGTCAAGCACGGCATTACCTTCGTCGGCCACACCAACCTGGCCGCACTGGTACCGGCAGACGCCTCCGCCCTGTACGCACGCAACCTGCTGGACTTCCTCAAGCTCGTGATCGACAAGGAAGGCCAGTTCCAGCTCAACCTCGAAGACGACATCGTCGCGGCCTGCCTGATGTGCAAAGCCGGCGAAGTCGTGCGCAAGAACGGCTAAGGAGCAAGGACATGGATCTGATTTCCGACGGCATCTACAACCTGATCATCTTCGTGCTGGCCATCTATGTGGGCTACCACGTGGTGTGGAACGTCACCCCGGCCCTGCACACCCCGCTGATGGCCGTGACCAACGCCATTTCCGCCATCGTGATCGTCGGCGCCATGCTCGCTGCCGCGCTCACGGTTACCCCGCTGGGCAAGGCCATGGGCACCCTGGCCGTGGCCCTGGCCGCAGTGAACGTGTTCGGTGGCTTTTTGGTCACCCGACGCATGCTGGAAATGTTCAAGAAGAAGGCGCCGAAAGCGCAGGCGGAGAAACACTGACCATGAGCATGAACCTGATCACTGTTCTCTACCTCGTCGCCTCGGTGTGCTTCATCCAGGCGCTCAAGGGCCTGTCGCACCCGACCACCTCGCGTCGCGGCAACCTGTTCGGCATGATCGGCATGGCCATCGCCGTCCTGACCACCGTCGGCCTGATCCACAAGCTGGGCGCCGAACTGGCCGTGCAAGGCATCGGCTTCGTCATCGGCGGCCTGCTGGTCGGCGGTAGCGTCGGCACCGTCATGGCCAAGCGCGTCGAAATGACCAAGATGCCGGAACTGGTCGCCTTCATGCACAGCATGATCGGCCTGGCCGCTGTCTTCATCGCCATTGCCGCTGTGGTCGAGCCGCAGTCGCTGGGCATCGTCGCCGCCCTGGGTGATGCGATTCCGTCCGGCAACCGTCTGGAGCTGTTCCTCGGTGCGGCCATCGGCGCCATCACCTTCTCCGGTTCGGTGATCGCCTTCGGCAAGCTGTCGGGCAAGTACAAGTTCCGCCTGTTCCAGGGTGCCCCGGTGGTCTTCAAGGGCCAGCACATAGTTAACCTGGTGATCGGCCTGGCGATTCTGGCCCTGGGCCTGTACTTCACCTTCACCGGCGACATACGCGCCTTCGCCATCCTGGTGGCCCTGGCCTTCGTCATCGGCGTGCTGATCATCATCCCCATCGGCGGCGCCGACATGCCGGTGGTGGTGTCGATGCTCAACAGCTACTCGGGCTGGGCAGCGGCGGGTATCGGCTTCTCGCTGAACAACTCGATGCTGATCGTCGCCGGCTCGCTGGTGGGTTCTTCGGGCGCCATCCTCTCCTACATCATGTGCAAGGCGATGAACCGCTCGTTCTTCAACGTCATCCTCGGCGGCTTCGGTGCCGATGCGGATGCTGGCGCCTCTGCCGGCAGCCAGGAGCAGCGCAGCGTCAAATCCGGTTCTTCCGACGATGCGGCCTTCCTGCTGACCAACGCCGATACCGTGGTCATCGTTCCCGGTTACGGTCTGGCGGTAGCCCGCGCCCAGCACGCACTGATGGAGCTGGCGGAAAAGCTGACCCACCGTGGTGTGACCGTGAAGTACGCGATCCACCCGGTCGCAGGCCGCATGCCAGGCCACATGAACGTACTGCTGGCCGAGGCCGAGGTGCCTTACGAGCAGGTGTTCGAGATGGAGGACATCAACTCCGAGTTCGGTCAGACCGACGTGGTGCTGGTGCTCGGTGCCAACGACGTGGTCAACCCGGCCGCGAAGAACGATCCGAAGTCGCCGATCGCCGGCATGCCGATCCTCGAGGCCTACAAGGCCAAGACCGTGATCGTCAACAAGCGCTCGATGGCCAGCGGCTACGCCGGCCTGGACAACGAACTGTTCTACATGGACAAGACCATGATGGTCTTCGGCGATGCCAAGAAGGTCATCGAGGATATGGTCAAGGCAGTCGACTAACCCTGACCAGTTCGACAGGAAACCCGGTCATGTGCCGGGTTTTTTGTTACTGCCATCGGCAAAAAACTGATATTCAGGTCAACAAGCATGGCAAATCAATTTGTAACTGTACTGCTTGAAAGACCAGTATTTTTGGGTTGCACCCAGTTAAAAATCTCGCATAAGTCGGTTGCACCCAGGATTATCACTTATCACAAGTACAGTTAATCGATTTTCAGGTAGCACAGTTACAAAGCAACCTATCTAATAGCACAACAATTTCTTTCAGCTGTGACTACTGAGCCACTGCTGCCCTCGGGATAATTTGCCCATCGACAGCAAACACACCCCGCCACAAGCGGAAGGATGACCACCATGGAACGTACCCTCAGTTCCGCCCTGCTCCAAACCCACAGCGTTGCCAGTGACAAGTCCGCCTGGCCACTCCGCGTTATCGCTACCCTTACTCTGTGGCAGCGCCGCATCGTCAGCCGTCGTCAACTGGCTCGACTGGATGCCCGCCTGCTGGCCGACGCCGGTATCAGCGAGAACCAGCGTTTCGTCGAACTGCAGAAGCCGTTCTGGCGCTGATAGCCGCTTTGCTCCATCCCAGAATTGGGATCTTCTGAGAGCTCCACCGCCTCTGCTGCGGTGGGGCTTTCGTTTTATCTGCAACAGTCGTCGCCCTGACGAGCAGTACAGTTGCCATAAAATCTCCACTGCCCCCACACAATTGCCCCTGGTTGTATCTGCTCGTTCACGAACGCTTGCGAGACCATGAGCTGCCACCTTGTCTCTAGACAGGAGAACGCCATGGACCGCACTCACGAACCGCTCACGCAATCTGCCCGCCGCACATCTCTGCACTGGCTCGGCCTCTACTCGATGCTGCGTCACTGGCAGCGCAACCTCCGTACCCGTCGGCAACTGGCTCTGCTCAATGAGCAGCAACTGGCTGACGCCGGCATCAGCACCACTCAGCGTGAACAGGAACTGGCCAAGCCATTCTGGCGCTGAGCCAGCAATGGAGCGGGGAACGCTGTTGGGCTAAGCTGCGGATGCGGGCAGAACAGCGCCCCGCCCTACCGGAGTTACCCACATGCACCTGAACAAATCCCTGATTGCAGCTCTCCTTTCGCTGGGGCTGGCGGGTACTGCCTGCGCCAGCAGCCTGGTCGCGACCACCGATACCCTGGGCGGAGCCTTAGCCGGCACCGCCCAGGCCACCTCTGACGCGACCAGCTCGCTGCGCGACATGAAACAGCTGCGTGCCGCCCGCGACGATGCTGCCAGCTTCGTAGCCAGCGATGGAGCGATCCGTAGCGCACGGCTAGAAGCGGCCCTGCTGCAGATTCGCAACCATGACCTCGAGCTGGCCAAAGCCGATGACCTCGCACTAGCCCAGGCCATCCTCAGCCTGTGAAAACTCTGCACACGTCTATCGATCAGCTCACTGCTGACCGGCGCAGCCTGGCCCCGTAAACTTCGCCTACCTGCCTGGTCGCGGGGAACCGCGCCGGCCTGTGCACGTCAAATCGTCCGTTCTGCAGTCCTCGGAGCTTCTTATCATGCGTCGTTCATTCGTCATCGCCGTCGCCGCCTGCGCCCTGTTCAGCGGTATCGCCCAGGCGCAAACCGTGGTCGCCACCAGCAACATCGTGGTGCGCGCCCTGGATCGCAGTATCAATTTCACCTCCGACACCACCACTTCGCTGCGCGATATGAAAGCCGTGGTGCAAGCCCGTGACGATGCCGCCAGCTTCGTCGCCAGTGCCGGCGAGATTCGTGGCGCACAACTGGAAGCTGCGCTGCAGACCATCCGCCAGCAGCTGCCGCAAGCGCAGACTGCAAGCGACCTGCAACTGGCCGAAGCCATTCTCGCGCTGTGATCCACCTCGCCGCCTGGTGCTGCTTCGCGCTGCTGGCGATAGCTGCAGGCGGCGTCCAGGCGCAGCTGCGCCTGGACCTGGAAACCGCCGGCCTCGATGCCGCCGAACGCCAGGCGAGCCAGACCCTGCTGAACGAGGCTATGGCGGCATTGCCTCCGCGCTTCGTCCAACGACTGGATCGCCACGTAAAAGTCAGTTGGCGGGCCGGGCTGCCCTCGGAGGTCTACGGCCAAGTCGGGCGTTTCAGTGGTATCGAGCTCAATGCCGAACTCCTGCCGAAACTGGTCGATGGCTCGGCGGCAAAGAATCGCACCGCTCGCCCACATGGCAGCGAACGCCAGGAACTGCTGGCCACCCTGGTGCACGAGCTGACCCACCTGTACGACCGCGCACGCCTGTGGCCTGCGGCCCAACGTCGACACATCACTCACTGCCAGCAACGCGCCGGTTCGACGGGCCTGGTCGGGCTGCCGGATGATTGCCGCGGCCAGACCGAACGCCGCTTCACCCTCAGCGACGATCCCCGTCTGCTCGATCTGGCCGGCTGGCAGCAGCGTGTCGGCCAGCGTGGCGCACGCGATCTGGACAATGGCCAGGTCGCGCGCAGCCCGGACAGCTACGAGCTGACCAATGCGCTGGAATTCGTCGCGGTCAATCTCGAGTATTTCCTGCTCGATCCCAGCTACGCCTGTCGACGCCCTTCACTGGCCCGCTATTTCCGCGAGCACTTCGACTGGACGCCGCCGAGCGAGCCGTGCGCAAACGACTACCCCTACCTCAACGCCGGGCGCGACTTCGCCCAGCAGCCATTGGGACGGCTCGACCCCGAGCGTGTGTATGAGGTCGACTACCTGCTCGCCGAAGCCAACGATGCCTGGATGAGCCGCTGGGGCCACAGCATGCTGCGCCTGGTAGTCTGCGCGCCGGGCCGGCCGCGTGGCCCGGACTGCCGCCTGGACCTCGATCACCACCTGGTGTTGTCCTACCGCGCCTTCGTCGGCGACCTGCAACTCTCGAGCTGGGATGGCCTGACTGGCGTCTATCCCTCACGCCTGTTCGTCCTGCCGCTGGAGCAGGTGATCGACGAATACACCAAGGTCGAGCTGCGCAGCCTGGCATCGGTACCGCTGCGCCTGTCGCGCGACGAGGTCGAGCAACTGGTGGTACGCGCTGCCGAACAGCACTGGAGCTATGACGGCGACTACTACTTCGTGTCCAACAACTGTGCGGTGGAAACCCTCAAGCTGCTGCGCAGCGGCACTGGCAACCCTCGCCTGCAGGCGCTCGACAGCATCCTGCCCAATGGCCTGCTGGAGCTGATGGATGCCCGCGGCCTGGCCGACACCCAGGTGCTCGAAGATCCGCGTGAGGCACTGCGCCTGGGCTATCGCTTCGACTCCTTCCGCGAGCGTTACCAGGCGATGTTCCGCGTCCTGCGCGAGCGTCTGCCGATAACTCAGGACAGCGTTGAAACCTGGCTGGAGCAGTCTGCCGAAACGCGGCGCGCCTGGTTCGCTCAGGCCGATCTGCGCGCCAGTGCCGCGCTGTTGCTGCTGGAGCAGGCCGCGCTGCGCCGGCAACTGCTACTGGCCCAGGACGAACTCAAGCGCCGCTACCTCACCGGCCGCGCCGCCGGCGATCCGAGCCTGAACAAGGCCGGCGCCGCGCTGGAACAGATCCTTGCCAACAGCGGCTTCCTCAGTCGCCCGGCAGAATTGCTCGACGGCGGCTACGGCCTGCCGCAAGGCAGCGAATGGCAAGGCCTGGAAAACCGCAGTCGCGAGCGCCAGCAGCAGCTGCGTCAGCTCAGCGACGAGCTCGATGGCGAGGTGCGCAACCTGCTGCAACCCGAGCGCCTGGCCGAGCTGGAAGCCAACGAGGCCAACCTGGTCGCACTGGGCGAACACCTGCGTGCACTGCACAAGGCCAGTGGCGGACTGGAGTTGCCCTAGATTCGAGAGCGGGGTCGCCCGGATGCAATCCGGCAAATCGTGCCAGCCAGCCCCGGATTGCATCCGGGCTACGGGGCAAGGCCCTACGCAATGATCTCCTCGTTTTCTTCCGGCAGCTGCGGATCGACCGTCAGCCAGGGCAAGCGGCTCTCCACCCAGATATGCCGATTCGCCGGTGCCTGTTCAGGCTCATCCAGCGTGGCCACGGTCACGTCCAGGGTCTCCGGGCTGAGCGAAGTAAACAGCGCCAGGTGAGCACCGCAGTCGCCACAGAAATAGCGCGTGCAACTGCTCGATGAGGCGAAAGCCTTCGGTGTGCCGCGCAACCACTGAAACGCCTGGCGCGGCACCGTGACCCAGGTGGTGAGGATGCCGCCGCTGCTGCGCCGGCAGATCGAGCAATGGCAATGCGCACTATCCGTCAGCGGCGCCTCCATGCGGTAACGCAGCGCACCACACTGGCAACCGCCCCGATGTTCGATCTTCATTCTGCCTCCGCCTTGCATTGCCCCGCGCCGCTGACCAAGATAGGCGCTCACCACCATCGGGGGTTCCCGTGATAGACCTGTTGCTGGCCCTGTGGCCGCTGTTCGCCATGATAGTCGCCGGCTACTGGCTGCGCCTGCGTGAGTTCCCGAGCGAGGCCTTCTGGCCGGGTGCCGAGCGCCTCAACTACTTCATCCTGTTCCCTGCGCTGCTGTTCTCCAGCCTGGCCCGCGCACCGCTGAACAACCCGGCCCTGCCGCGCCTGGCCCTGGCCGTGCTGCTGGCGCTGGGCATCGCCTGGGTCGTCCTGCTGCTGGTACGCCGCCTGCGGGGCTGGCCGGCCGGACGCTTCGGCGCCTTCAGCCAGGGCATCCTGCGTTTCAACACCTACCTGGGCCTGGCCGCAGTGGGCAGCCTGTTCGGCCAGCAGGGTCTGACGCTGGCCGCGCTGATGCTGGCCCTGATGGTGCCGACAGTGAACGTGCTGTCGGTCTGGTCGCTGACTGCCGAGCGCGGCGTCAGCGCGCGTAGCCTGCTGCTGCCGATCATCAAGAACCCGCTGATTCTTGCCTGTGTCGGCGGCGCCCTGTTCAACCTCTCGGGCATCGGCCTGCCGGGTGGCACGGATCGCCTGCTCGGCCTGCTCGCCGCCGCCAGCCTGCCGCTTGGCCTGCTCTGCGTCGGCGCGGCACTGAAGCCCGAGCAACTGGGAGGGGAGATTCCCGCGCTGGGCTGGAACAGCGTACTGCGGCTGCTGGCGATGCCGCTGCTGGCCTGGGGCGTGGCCTGGGCATTGGCGCTTCCGGCGATGGAAAGCGCGGTGCTGGTGCTGTTCTTCGCCCTGCCCACCGCCCCCACGGCCTATGTACTGACCCGCCAGCTCGGCGGCGACAGTCAGCTGATGGCCGGCATCATCACCCTGCAGACGCTGCTGGCAGCGGGCAGCCTGGTGGCGATCATGGCGTTGCTGGTCTGAGCCGTTATTGCGCGTAGCGCTCGATCAGACGCTGATACTCCCCACTCGCCTTGAGCGCTTCGAGCCCGCGGTCGAAGCGCTCGATCAACTCGGCAGCATGTGGATGTTGCCGCGAGACGATCAGATGCAGCGTATTGCTCTGCAATGGCGCCTGCGACCGATGAAAACGCTGCATGTCGGCGCCGGCACTGCGCAGGGCGCTGTCCCCCAGGTTGCGGTCGGCGACGAACAGGTCGTCACGTTTGAGCAGCAACAACCGCGCACACTCCTGCAGCCCCAGCGGAGAATGACGACGCAACACGCCCTGGTCGAGCAATTGCTGGATCGCTGCAGGTGGCTGCCAGCCCAGTGGGTAGCAGAGCCGGCGGCCGCTCATGGCCGGCAAATCATCGAGTTCGACGTGATCACCGGCCCGGCTGAAGATGTACTGCTCGGCCATATAGATGGGCGCAGAGTAGAGAAACTCCGCCTCACGCTCGGCGGACCGGACGTAGGGAAAGGTGGCATCGTAGTCACCGCGTTTAGCCTTCAGATAACCGCGATTCCAGGGCAGCCAATCGAGCGTGATCGCCGTGCCTTGCTCGGCCAGCGCCGCACGCACCACCTGGGTGAGCATGCCCTGCCCGGGCAGGGCCTTGCCGGTAAAGGGCGCGTAGTCGTCACCAGTAGCCAGATGCAGCACCTGTGCGCGCGCCGAGGCGCACAACAGCAGACTCAGCAGAGCCGCCCCCCAAAATCCCACCACCGATCTCCAGTACCTGGCCTGCATCCGCCTTCGCGCTCCTGATCATTGACTCTCGCCTTCGTGAACAAGGCTGTCCAGCGCAACCCGGTTATAGGGCGACAATTCATGCCGTTCTCTTGATACGGAACAATTGGCGCTGCAGGACGCCGTCTATCCTTGCTGCAACACGAACGACCTGCGGCAAGCCGATGAACGAAACCAACGCCGAGCAACCCGACGTATTCCCCTACCTGCAGCTGATGCACCAGCATGCCGGATCGGACCTGTTCTTCAGTGTCGGTGCGCCGCCGCACATGAAGGTCGAAGGCCATAGCCAAGCGGCGGGCCAGCGCATCCTGAAGGCCGGCGAAGTGCAGCAACTGGCCTATCAGTTGATGACCCAGAAACAGATCGCCGAGTTCGAACGCGATCTGGAGATGAACCTGGCGGTCAGCCTGCAAGGCGCCGGACGCTATCGGGTCAACGTCTACTACCAGCGCGGTGAAGTGGCCATGGTGGTGCGCCTGATCAAGAGCCAGATTCCCGGTTTCGAGGCGCTCGGCCTGCCCAAGCTGCTGGAGAAACTGGCCATGCAGGATCGCGGGCTGATTCTGGTCACCGGCGCGGCGGGCTCGGGTAAATCCACCACGCTGGCGGCGATGCTGGATTTTCGCAACCGCCACAAGAGCGGCCATATCGTCTGCATCGAAGACCCCATCGAGTTCCTCCACAGCCACCAGCGCTCGATCATCGATCAACGCGAAGTCGGCCTCGATACCCACAGCTTCGATGACGCCCTGCGCAATGTGCTGCGCGAGGCGCCGGACGTGATCATGCTTGGCGAGATCCGCGACGCCGCCACCATGCAGCACGCACTGCACTACGCCGAGACCGGCCACCTGTGCATCGCCACCCTGCACGCCACCAGCAGCAGCCACGCCATCGAACGCATCGCCCGCTTCTTCCCCGACGAGGCGCGCAAGCAGGTGCTGGCCGATGTCGCGCACAACCTGCTGGCGGTGATCGGCCAGCGTCTGGTGCCCGGCATTGCGCAGAAGCGCGTGGCGGCGGTGGAGCTGATGCTCGGTACGCCCTACATCCGTGACCTGATCCAGCGCGACGAACTGGAGGAGTTGCGCGAAGCCACGGCACGGGCGGCCGAACAAGGTCTGCAGACCTTCGACCAGCACCTGTTCGCCCTGCTCGAAGCCGGCCGCATCAACCTGGCCGAAGCGCTCAAGTTCGCCGACTCGCGTACCGACCTCAGCCTCAAGTTCAAACTCGAGCGCGGTT
>Ga0070754_10002196_pt1 | contig 14610 bp, 15 predicted proteins | sample VirMetDEL_Sep_01_FD_75181 | JGI IMG/M metagenome (GOLD analysis project Ga0070754, IMG submission 75181) | Aqueous microbial communities from the Delaware River and Bay under freshwater to marine salinity gradient to study organic matter... | ecosystem: Environmental > Aquatic > Marine >... | reverse complement strand
TTAATTCATTTTTTTTTATTTTATTTTCATTTATAAAATATAACTTAAAAATAAAATCTTACTATATAGTATATAATGACAAACAATAACATCATAGACCAAAATTATCAAATTGGAAACAACATTAAAAATATGACTCTCACAGAAAACTATAAATCATTCACTAAAAAATTATGTTATCTTTATGAAAATATAGAAACACTAGAAATCAGTGATAAAAATAAAGTGAAAAACTTTATTGAAAATATTCTAATTAATGAAGGACTTCTAGAAGTCAATTATAAAAGCAAAAACGAAGGCCGACTATTCGGAAAAGGAGGAATACAAGGCATTGAATCAGTCGTCAGAAACTTCATTTTTGAAGATACACAATATAAAGATATTGATATGGTTTCAGCAGTAACCAATATTATGAAATTACTATGCGACTATCATGATATAGAATCTGATGAATTAGAAAATTACAACACAAACAGAAAACAAATTATAGAAGAATATTATGGAGGGAATAAACAAGATTGTAAAGATTTTATTAATCATAACTTTTTTAATACAGTTAAAGAAGATTTTAAACCAAAAAACAATTTTGAAAAAAAAATGATTAAACAAATTAAGTTAATACAAGATGAATTGTTTGAAATTAAAGAGTTTGAAGACATTAAATCAACTTGTATAGAAAAACAAAAATCAGAAAATAAAACAAACTTTAAAGGAGCCGTGCTTTGTGCTATATATCATAATCAAGAAAATATGATGCTCAATAAGGCAGTCTCTTATTATAGACAACAAAAAAATAAAAATCCATTCGCTCTATTTTTTGATGGTTTTATAGTAGATGATATAGACGATAAATTTTTAAAGTGTTTAAATGACATTATGGAAGTGCCTTTTGTTTATAAAGATTTTAAACAACTCGCAATCCCTGCAATTCCAGATGATTTTGTTTATGATATCAATCACATAAAATCAATTTTTTATATTGAATTACTCAAAAAAAATAAAATATCATTTGATGATAATACAGACGCTAAAATTGCTGAAACTTGCTTTTTATTATTTCAGCATAACTATGTCGCACAAGATAATAAAATTTATGTTTATCATATGGATAAATGGAGAATCACAAATGAACATCTAATAAGTTATACAATGTGCAACTCACTTACAAAAGTTTATAGATATCTAGTTATTTATTACAATAAAGAAATTATGAAACAAGAAAACAATAAAGATATAATACAATCAAAAATAGACGCTTTAAATAAACTCATTAAAAAATTATCAATGACATCATCATCAAAAAGTATTTTAGATAAGTTTAAAGGACTATTGATCTCAAGATGTGATAACGTTGAATTTGATGTTTCACATCCCGAAGTGTTGGCCTTTGAAAATATTGCGTTCAATGTGTTCACAGGGGCCGAATATGTTATTAAAAAAAGCGATTACATCACGCATAACACTGGATATGATTATGAAAAACCAACTAAAAAATTAATTAATAAAGTTGATGATTTATTTAAATCTGTATTCCCCGACGAGGATATTAGAAAATGTTATTTATCCGTTTTAAAATCAGGTATGACAGGATATAGACAAGAAAAATTTATAATGTGCGAGGGAAAAGGACGAAACGGAAAAGGAATGTTAAATGAATTATTTATGATGATGTTAGGGGAAGATTACGCATATAGCGGTCATATTTCCGCCCTGACCAGACCAATCAAGGACGGAGCAAATCCAGAATTGGCATCTCTTCATCTAAAACGATTCGTTAAATTTGAAGAACCAAACGCAAGTGATAAAATATTGCTTGGAAATATTAAAAAATTAACAGGTGAAGGCTTCCTAAATGCTCGGGCCTGTCATTCAAACGCCGTCAAACAAAGACTAGCTTTAACATTAGCTTTCGAGTGTAATGCTAAACCGAATATAGACGGCGAAGTTGGTGATGCCGACATTGAAAGATTCATGTTGGTATGGTTTATGAGGTTATTTACTAATGATGAGGAAGAATTAAAAAATAACCCAAACGCACGACCTCAAAATCAAGAACTAAAAACTTTAGAGTTTCAACAAAATTTAAGATGTGCTCTTTTCTATTACATCCTAAAAAACGGAAACAATAAAATTATTAACCCAACATGCGTTAAAGAAAGAAGTAGAAAATATTTATTAGATAATGATATGTTGTTCAGTTTCTTCACCGAGACATATGAAAGAGATGAAACCGCCGAACCAATCACCGTCAAAGAAGTCATGAAAGAATTTAAACAAAGTGATTTATATATTAATGTTTTAACAAAAGCACAACGCAGGAAACACACAGAAGCATCATTAAAAAACTCAATTGAAAATCACGTCGAATTAAGAAAGGATTTTAAAGATAGGTATAAGCAACGTTCAAGCGTCTTACTAAATTGGAGATTAAAACCAAAAGAAGATCCACCAAAAGAAGTTCTCTTTATTTCAGATGATGAAATGTAAAATATTGCCCGATATTTTGGGTAATCTCTATATATATATTTTTTTTATATTATAAAAAACATAAAAATCAGGGCAGGATTTTACATTTTGAAATTCCTGATTATTATGTTTTTTTTACTTTTTTAAACAAATAAACGGCTCATATCACGGGATTGACCTCCTTGATATCCTGTTCTTTGCTGGTATATATAAGAGCCATAATTGACTATAGGATTTTTATTCATTAATTCAGTTGTATTAATGAAACCAGACCAGCCATAATTAATTGGCTTAAAATCGGAAGCCACTCCAGAGCCATAAGCAGTTTGTTTTTCGGGTTCTCGTGGTTTCGTTGAATATCTTTCTTCATCAATGGCAATGTATTTGCCTGGTTCTATGAATTGTTGTTGAACTTGAGGCGGTTGCGTTAATGTTTTTGTTTGATATCTTGATGACATTTTATATACTATAACAAAAGATTTAATTCCAAATGTTTTTTATAAATATCCATATCTATTTTTGATAAATATTTTAAACCGGTCCAAGGTTTTTTATCTACTGTATTACTTGAATGACAAAGACATATCATGATATGATTAATGTCCAACTCACTAATGTCTTTTATTTTACAAAAAGAAAGACCTTCACTAGACATACCGATTTTAAAATCATTATTTTTAGAATACTCTTTTGTATAACAAAGAGTTGCTTCATTCAGAAAGTTTAAATATATACAATGTTGTTTATATGTATTTTTGCCATCATACATTAACATGTCAGATGAGCCACTTAAAGACTTGCCCGATTGAATTAAATTAAAAACAGAATTAGAAATATAATCTTTATGATAAAAATCATCTGTATCAAAATGTATTAAATAATCACCACTGGCCTTTGATTTTAAAAAGTTTCTCTTTTCACCAATTGACATTCTATCTACTTTATAATATAAAACGCTATAAGGTATATTAAAATTAATTTGCTCTTCACCATCGTCGGCAATAATGATTTCCTTAATTAAAGGATATGTTTGAATTTTTATATTTAAATTAATTAATTCCTCAAAATGTTTTCTGTTGTAAGTTGGTATCAAAATAGAAACACTCATAATTAATATAAATATAAAAAAAAATAAAAAAATAAAATTATAAAAATAATACCGAAGCCCCTCCACTTATAGAAGATTGTGAAGAACTAGGATCACGCATCATCATTGAACGAAGATCTGCAGATTTTAATGGTGTTTTAGATTCGGTAAGAGGTTTAAATTGAGTTGTTTTTTTAGGCGGTTCAGCACCTGAAGGCGTACTGACTAAAGCAAAGCCATGCTCGGCGGCTCGCTTAGCGGCTGTTTTTAAAAGCTCGCCTCGTGGTTCGCCTCTATCTGAACGCTCCGCTCTTTTTTTTGGTGGTGGTGGAGGTGGAGCGGGTTGGCTTTCTGAAGTCTCTGGTCTTGGAAATCCTTTTTTTGGAGGTGGCGGGGGTGGTTTTGAAAAAAATTGTTTCATTGACATGCCTCCTGTTCCAGTTGAAACAATGGGGGCTTTTGAAAAATCCACCCCTTGCTTGACAGGAGCAGGATTTGAAACCGGAAGAGGCTCTGAAACTGATAAAGAAACAGGAGCAGGAACTGGCTTTGGTTTCATTTCCCTTTCAGTTTGCACGGAAGTTTCTTGGACACCTTCTTCACGTTCAATTGCTCTAATAGCTGACATCATATTAACATGTCTATTATTGTCTTGTCCTTCTTTATATTTTAAATAATCCGTAATGTTGTTAAGTGATGGCTGTGTACTTTGTTGAACTGGAATACCATAAGGAGGCATCGGAGGAAAAGGCCGATCATTACTGGTTTTTTTCGCCAAGGTTCTTCTTCTCGTGGCTGGCTTGTTTATATTAACTAAAACTTTTACCGATTGTTTTTGATCAACTGTTTGTTTTTGTTTTTGTTTTTGTTTTGGTTCTTTCTTTTTTTTATCCTTCTTATCCTTTTTATCCTTCTTATCCTTTTTATCTGTCATAATATTATATATATATATTTAATTTTCCGTAATATTTAATGGATTGAAATTTTTAAAGTATTCAAACTTATTACTGTTCTTTAAAGACATATCTACAAATAAAAAATCATGCTTACCATTATAAACATAACTAATTAAGTCATTCGCATACTTTTTGTTAAAAGGAAAAAGCTCAGTAAAAATTGCTTCTTTTTCTATGTTGTTTTTCGGCAAGAATGTAATAAAATGAGATAAATTATTTCTTATTCCAGTCGGAACATCTTTAAATTTCTGAACCAAAATAAAAATAGATAATTTATTATGTCTTCTATTCTGTATGATTTGAGTTAATTTTTGATATACACCATTCTTTTTCAATTGACTACCTACATCATCTAAAATTAAACATGAATTTTTGTCTTCCTCCTTATTGTCTTCAAAGATTTCTTCTAATTCATTAAGTGTTTGTAAAGACAAAAGCTCATATTTTTGATCTTCTGGTAATTTGCTAAAAGGATCTTTCTTCATGCTTGATTTGCCGATCGTTGGAGAAACTACATAAACATTATCAAATACTTTTCTATAAGATTGCCGTTTGCCTTTATATTTCTTCTTTAACATCATTGAATAAAGACAAGTTGTCTTTCCAGAACCCGAAGAACCAGCAATCATCATCATGAAGCCGCTATAATTTGGAAGTGGAAAAGGTAAATCACTACACAAAGGCTTATCAAGATTATTTTCAGAGTTTTGTATTTCTAAATTATTTTTTGTCTCAGTTATTAGTAAGCTCATTATATATATATAAAAAATAAAAAAAAATCAATTAAACAAAATTAAAAGATGGAGGTATTACTATTTTGCTCGGTTTGGGTTTTTTTGGTTTATCTTCAACCGCCGTTACATAATTATTTGTAATATAATTAACAACCTTTTCTTTTTTAACGGGCTTTTCTTTTTTATCTTTAATAGGTTGGCTTTCTGCCTGAAGTGCTTTCTTTTTTGCTTCTAAATTTAGTTTTCTTTTTTCACGGGCTTTTGCTAAATTATCAATTTTCTTCTGTTGTATGATTTCGGCTTCCTCTTTGGTTTGTGCTTTGCGAGTATATACTCTTTTTTTTGGTGCGGGTGGCGGGATATCAGGAATAAACTCTTTAGGTTCTTTGGGTTTTTTTTGTTTAGTTTGCGTTTTAGGTTGTTCTAATGAACATTCAGAATCACTTGAATCACTTGAAGACGAACTAGTTTCGTTATCACTTATATTTTTCATTTTATAGTATATTATTATATATTATTATAAATATTTTAAATAATTTAAATAATTTGTAATAAAATCTTCCTTGATATATATATAAAATGGATATTCAAATGGTTAAAGCTAAAATGCCTAAACTATTAACCGAAATGACGGAAAAAGATAAAGGTGAATTCATTGAGATGACTGACGACGAAATTGGCGATATTGTAAAAGGATTACAAATAAATGAAGATATAAAACTTGGTTCTGAATTTAATTTTGATAAAATATATGATGCTCAATATTATGCCGAAAAGTTCCCTGGTTTTGATGATTTTGTTTATCAAATACTAGAACATGAAACGATAGAATTAAACAAAGAAAATCCTTAATTAAAAGTAATCAAGTAATCACCTTTTGTTACGATGAAACCAGTCATTTTTTTCTTTTTCCGACTTAGGTAATACATGCGTTGATATACTTTCTTGGCTAGGTCATCTGAAATAATTTTTGTCATATTATATAAATAGATAATTATATTTTTATATAATTTTAAACGAATTAATTTTTTGCCTTTGTCGATGTAATTTCTTGCCCTCTATTGTTTTGAAAGAGATTTTTAGTATCAAATAAACTAAAAGAATGGAATAATGTAAAATCTTGCCCTTATTACCTTTATTTTATTGATTTTTAATGATTTAAAATGACTAAAATAATACTTTTAGTGGGCAAGATGTAATTTCTTGCCCACTCGTGTTTTCTCTTTCAACTCGGCAAGGATCGGCAAGATTTCTCTTTCAAATAAAAAAAAAGATCAGTTTTTAGTTTCAAATGTGCGAAATACAAAATGTAAAATATTGCCCGATATTTTGGGTATTTTCTATATATATATTTTTCTAATATTATAAAAAAGTCAAATTTAGGGGCAAAAAATTACATTTTAACATCTCAAAATTATTGATTGACTTTTTGTTTTTTTATTCAAGAATCCTCGGCGATCCTTGCGAGCCTACCGCACTTTGATTTTTTAATTTTTATTATATAATGAATATAATAAAGAATGAGTTTTATAAGTCCAATTGCTGGATATATTCCAAATAATCAATTTGTATATACGTCAACCAATTTATCAGTTGATAATGTTTCATGTAATAATTTATCAGCCGTTAATGCGTCTCTTATAAACTTAACAACAACCACTTTCTCACCTGTTAATGTTAATAGTTCTAATTTAACGACAACTGATCTTGATGTCACTAATTTAGCAATCATTAATAACTTACATACTTCTTATATTCATGTAAGTAATATGTCTTTAGATGGCACGATTGGAGGAAATACAGCAAACTTTATTAATGTCAATTCTGACAATAACATAACTGATGAACTTTATCTAAACGAGCAGTCAGCAGTTTTAACGGATAAATCTCTCATCAAAAGAGATGCTAACCAGGTTAATTTTATCGGCAAGTCAAACGCTTCTGATGCTAATGGAGCAGATTTTTTATTTAGGACTGGATTAGAATCAGATGCGGTAAAACTAACTATATCACGAACTAGCGATATAGTCACGGCTATTGCTATAGGAGTGGATACAACTATTGAAGCAGATACTGGAATATTTAATACAATAAACGTGAGCAACCCAGTTAATTTAAGCACGATAAACGCCAGTAATATTTCAGTGGATAATGTATCAGCAGGTAATATTAGTTGCGTTAATCTTTCAGCATCTAATGACATCTCCGGATTGGAAGTAAGAGGCTCAGTTATCGTTTCATCACCGATATTTGCGGGCAATTTCATTGATACTAACACCGGCGATATCACCAATTTAAGCACGGATAATATCTCTTCTTACTTACAGACCGTCAATACGGTCAATGCTTCAACACTTAACTCAACAAGTATATTTGCTCAAGGTGCGATTGTTGCAGCAACTATAGATGCTGACATATTAGAAGCTCTTTATGAGTTTCACATCACAGATAAAACAACTGGCACATCTAATCAAACAATTATGCACAGATTCTCTAATTATTTTGACATGTATAACACGAATGTAGTAGCACCTTACAAAATCTACACAGGAATAAACACAGGAACGCCTGATTTAGAAATCACATCATCAGGAATAATAGCAGACATAAGTCCTAATTTAGCGGCCGGCACAGGCATAACACTTAATACGGTTGGAAATATAACAACAATAACAAACACTGGAATAGTTACAGACCCTCTTAACGTTTGTCAACTAAACGCTAGTAATATTAGTTGCGTTAATCTTTCAGCAAGTAAAGATTTGAGTGCGCTTGAAATTCGAGGCAGCGCGATTGTTTCTAGTCCGATACTGGAAGGCAACTTTGTTGACACTAACACGGGCGATATCACCAATTTAAGCACGGTTAATATTTCATCAAATATAATTACATGTAACGTATTAACAGCAAATATAGGAGGAAATTTAGCAGCCGGAACTGGTATAGCACTTTCAACTTTAGCAGGAGTAACAACAATTAGTAATACGGGTTCTGTGTCAGATCCTTTGAATCTTTCAAAATTAAACGCTTCAAATATTAGTTGCGTTAATCTTTCAGCATCTAATGACATCTCCGGATTGGAAGTAAGAGGCTCAGTTATCGTTTCTAGCCCGATACTGGAAGGCAATTTTGTGGATACTAACACAGGTGACATAACCAATTTAAGCACGGTTAATATTTCATTAACCAACGCAACATTAGCAACATCACTAACAGGGGCAGGAAATATAAATATAACTGGCGACATACAAACGACAGGAATAATTAACGGCACGACTATTACTGGAGATATAGGAGGAAATTTAGCAGCCGGAACTGGTATAGCACTTTCAACTTTAGGAGGAGTAACAACAATTAGTAATACGGGTTCTGTGTCAGATCCTTTGAATATTTCAAAATTAAACGCTTCAAATATTAGTTGCGATAATATATCAGCAGAATTAATAACAGGCAATATTTTAGATGGAGATATAAGTGGTAATTTAACAGCGGGAACAAATATTACTTTAAGCACTACTGGAGGTAATACAACAATAAATAGCATAACAGCCGACCCCCTAACAATAAATACTCTAAATAGCACAACAATAAATAATACTGGAGATATAAATAATACTACTGGAAATATTAATCTGGATGTTAATACTGGCAAAGTGTATGCTAATGAGTTCAATGGAAGTATCGGAAGAATACGGTCTATAGTTTCAGCCCAAAATGGGTCTTATTATTTGACTAATAGCACTGGCACTGGCAGTTTTGCTATATTTTCCTCCGCCGCGGGTGATTTTTATATGAATACATCACCGAGTAATTTCAATTTTGGGAGTACATCAGCGGGAACAGGTCCAGTAGCAATGACAATAGATGGATCAACCAAGGATATAGAGATTTTTACTGATTTAACAACGGTTGATATAACCAGTAGTGGAACGATAACAGCGACGGCATTAACCGCTGATATTAGTAGTAATTTAACAGGTGGATACGGCATAACACTCTATACCGTTGGTGGCAATACAACAATATCGGCAACAACGGGTCTTTATATGTGTGTTACACGGACTGGAAATTATGCTCCAGGGGGTGGTTCAACCGGGTATGTATTACTTTATAATAATATATCAGCAACAAATGGAATCGCTTACAACGCAACAAATGGTCAAGCAACAATACCTTTTACAGGCTTGTATTCAATCTCGGCAAGTGTCAATATAGATAATATCAGTGTGAATGCTCGTATCAATATAAGATGTAGAATAAGAATCAATGGGAATTGGTTTCAAGGATACCCCCAGGCATACGGATATATTAGAAATCAAAATGAAGTTACATATGCCACTGCCACATGTTCTGATTGGATCGTTCAATTAACTCAAGATGATGTAATTGATGTTATAGCACACGTTGGAGTTGGATCAAACACTAGTTTTTCATCTTCATTTTTTGGGCTTCAATTTTTTAACGGAGCAACTTTTACAATTCGGCGGGTTGATGTTTAAAATAAAAATACTTAAACATATCTTAACATATATTATATAATAATAAAAATACTTAAACATATCTTAACATATATTATATAATAATAATATGCCACGAAGAAAACAAGAAGACTGCTCAAATGGAAAAATTTATATGATTTTAAGTAATAATCCTGATATTCAAGCTAAATATATTGGATCAACGATTCAAACATTAGCACAGAGAATGGCTGGACATCGTCGAGATTATAAGAGATGGCTCAATGGCTCTTCGCATTCGTGTTCAATTTATAACGAGTTTCAAAAATATGGAATAGACCAGTTTCATATAGAACTAATTGAAGATTATCCATGTGAAAGAGAGGAGAATCTACACTCGAGAGAAAATGTTTTTATAAGAAGTATAAATTGTGTTAATCAAAGATCAGCATTTTTAACCGTAGAAGAAAATAAACAATACAGAATGGAAATAATTTCTTGTGAGTGTGGTTGTGAAATTAGAAGAAACAACCGCTCAAAACATATTAAATCAAAAAAGCATCTCAAACGAATGGCAGAAATTAATTAATTATTAAGGTAATTTTTTTTTATTTATTTTTAATTAAAAAAAATATATAAAAAAAAAATATTTGTATATATTATAAAATGGAAAAAATACAAAGTTTAAACATTAAGGATAACTCAAAAAAAGTTTATTCAGGTATCATGAAACGAATGATTAAACATGGATTTAAGGAAAAAACAAAACAATCAAAAACAATGAAATATATAACTAAATTTTTAGATAAGTTTGAAAAACCAAGCACAAAATTAGATATTTTGAATGTTATTCTTTTAATCAATGAAGATGAAACATTAAGAGATTCTATAAAAAAATATAGACAAAAACTACAAATATTAAAAAAAAATATGAATGTTCAAACGATGAACGAGAAAGGCCATACCTTGCCATCTGTTGAAATTTTTAAGGATAAATTAGATTTATTGTATCAAGATAAGAAATATAAAGATTTTATTGTTAATTATTTAATGTTTAATTATGGCGTTCGTAATCAAGATGTAAACGTTCAAATAAAAAAAGGAAAACACAAGTTAATCATTCAAGATGATAAAAATTATTTGATTTTAAAACCCAAAGAAGTAAAATATATTAGAAATGATTATAAAACTGTGAAAACATATAAACCGCAAACAATAATTATTAAAGATTCCGAATTTGTGAATGCGGTTAAAGAAGTCGGCGAAGGTTTTTTATTTGACGAATCAAAACAATTAGGAAATCAATTAAGAAAAATGTTAATTTTAAAATTAACTGAAAGCGATATCTTTAAAATGTTAATTGATCATGCTTTTAAAAATAAAGATACTGAACGAATAAACCAATTATCAATGTTCCGTGGAACTGATATTAATACAATAAAAGAGAATTATAATGTAAATGCAACGGACGAAGTAATTAAACAAGTTTAATTCACTGATATTTTTTTATGTTTATATTTTATATAATGACGAACGACATAAATTCAAGATATGTGCTTGTATCTTCACAAGATTTACAAACAGTAAATGGAAAATATTTAATTGATTTAGGTTTAAACCCGAATAGGCCACCTTATGAAATCATTAGTTTGATTGAGGGAACCATTATTTTAGACAATGAGCAAAATGGCATCATTTTAAAAACCGATCTTCAAGCAAGTAATTATTACAGTTCTGATAATGAAGCAACGGCTATCGGTTTTTTTCATTTTTCAACCAGTCATGGTGCTGATTATCGTTATGAATTGTCTGAATCTTTTAAAGCAAGATTACAAGTAAGCAACACTAGAAAAGTAATGCTGTCTCCTAGAAATTTCAATGGTGTTGCCATCGATTTAACTGGTGTTCAAAGCCTTGCTTTGTTATTTAAAATTGATTACCCTATCTCAGGAGAAATCCAAAAAGATTATGTGAAATCTATTCAAAAAAATATTTAATTAATTAAATAATATTTAATTAAATATATTATATGGAATGGTCAACAGACATAGAAAATTTATTAGAGGAGATAAGACAAAACTCAATTAATTTATCTAATTCACATAAAAACTCTTATTTTTTTTATAAACGAACAGCCAAATATTTCAGATTGCCAACGATAATATTAAGTAGTATAAACGGCGTTGCGTCAGTTGGGCTCGTCAATTATATAAATCAACAGCATATTAGCGGTCTTGTTTGTTTATTATCGGTTTTAATCGGCATAATCAACTCAATTGAATTGTTTTTAAAAGTAACGGATAACATGGAAATTGAGCGAGAAATGTCAAAAGAGTTTTATACTTTATCAATTGATATTTATAAAATTCTTCAATTAGATAGAGGAAATAGACAAGTTTCAGGTTTAAATTATTTAGAAAAGAAATATAATACATATCAAAAATTATACGAACAATCAAACTTAGTACAAGGCCAATTAAATGACAAATTGGCACAGTTACCCAAAAAAGTTAAAAAGACTATATTTATGAAAAAAAAATTGTCTCAAAGTTCATCATCATCTGCTTCATCGTCTGAATCTCCAAAAATTATAATGAATGAACTATCTAGATACACTGAAAATGATGAGGAGGCTAATTTGTAAATTCTTGCCCCTATTTTTGACTTTTTTATAATATTATAAAAATATATATATAGATATTAGGCAAAATATCGGGCAAGAATTTACATCTTAACATTATAAATATATATTATAATTTTATTTTTAATATATATATATACATGAGTTATAATTTAGATAGTAGAATACCAAGTCAAACATTCTTTCTAAATAGTCAAAATGCTGTAGTGAGAAATCCATTTCTTTTTAATTTTCCAAGTCAAGTTAGATGCCCTAATAATTTAAGAATGCTTTTAAGTCTTCAAGAAGTAACATTGCCATATACTTTTAATAATATCACTGATAATAATAATCAATTGTCTTTTCAAATTTTAACATCATCGGGCTCGTCCGTGTTGTTATACACTTTAACATTTCCGCCAGGTATATATAGTGCTTTAACTTTTAGAGATTACATAAATTCTCAAACAACTGGACCATATAATTCTATACAATGCGTATATGATGAAAAACAATATAAGTTTTCTTTTGTTTCAACCTTTCGTTTTCAAATAGTGAATACTGAAAACAGGCCAACGACCTGCCCAGGTTTAATAGGGGTATCGAAATTAAACAATAATACTTATGATTTTCCCGTTACGTATACTGACATTCCTGCTTTCACTGTATTTATGCCAAGCACTGTGAACTTTGCTGGAACTCCTTATATTTATGTTAAGATGGAAGGATTACCCTTAAGCAATTATAATTCTTTCGGTCAAATCAATGATGCTTTATGTCGGGTCCCCGTGAATACGCCTTTTGGATATAAAATCTTTTATAGACCTAACGAAGTGAATAAGTTTTTAATAGGTAAGCAAGTTTTTAGTAATTTCTCAATTCGATTAGAGGACATCCATAATAATAATCTTGTATTGAATGGAAATGAGTTCCAAATTATTTTAAAAATTGATTATATTTATCCATTAGAGGAAAAAACTCATCATTTGAAAGGAACATTATCTTATGATTTTTCTAATTTAAGGACACCAGATGAAGACGAAGAGGATGATGAAGAAGTTTAATAATTAAATTTGTTTTTATAATGTTTAATATTTGTTTGAATGTCTTTTGAATCTCCCCATAATATATAATAACTTAAGGCACCTGCTGTTTGTCCTTTATTTATTTGGTCTTTTGCGTGTCTAGATCTATAATTTTCTCTTTGCTGTTTCGTTGCTCCGATTGTATAATCTAAATAGCCTAAAGCACCAAAATGGATTTTCTTTTCTTTTCCTGCGTTTTTAAAAGTCGCCGTATATTTTTTATTTTTAGCACTTGATTTTTTTATGCTTATTAATTCTGTCATTATATTAAAAAATATATATTTAAAATCTATCATATTAAATATAAAGATGATTCAAAAATTAGGTGGAAAAGCATTGAGACATTACGCAATCGGAATGAAATCGGGTGTCCATTCAGCGGCTAAGTTTGGAGGCAAAGCATCAAAAACATTAATGGAAGTAGCTCCGGTAGCTGGGCTTGCTTTAGGGCCCGAAGTCGGTGCTCCATTAGAAGCCGCTGGATTGATCGGGAAAGTTTCAAGCAATTTAATAGAAAAGGCAACACGGTAATTTAAACTTTTTTTATTGATTAATTAACTTATAGAAAACTTTAAAAATTTAAAACTTTTTTATTTGTTAATACTATAAAAAAATGTCTGAAGAAGTTTTTTCGGAATCTCTCGCTTACAACGATGTTAAAAAAAGAGCTGTCGCGTCTCGTAGTTTCAGAACTAAATTACCATCAAGCAATAGCACTTCTTTCACGGAAAATCAAACAATAGTAATAAGATTACCAGGCAACCTCGCTGGACAATATTATGATTTTAGTGCCATGTATTTAAAACTAAAAGTAGCTGCGGCTGCTGATTGTAATTTGGACCGTAATGGTGCTTATAACTTTATTCAAAGATTACAAATATCTCAGGCTGGGGCTCAAATTTGTGATATTAATAATTATAATGTTTTAGTATGTGCCATGATGGATCATCAAGCATCTCACGGGTGGAAAGCATCAAGTGGTGCTAATCTTCTCGGCTTAAGGGGTGATAGTTTATCTGGTGTGAAAATAGGCAATGGAACCACCCGCACTTTTTGTATTCCAATGGTCTGCAATCCTTTAAGTAATACCACCCCTCATCGCTTAATACCTGCCTTTTCATTATCTGATATTGAAATAAGATTTACACTTAACAGCAATGCGGCTGCTGTATATTCGGCGGGGGCTCCTGCTTTGGCTTACAGTG
>Ga0070754_10002192_pt1 | contig 14622 bp, 16 predicted proteins | sample VirMetDEL_Sep_01_FD_75181 | JGI IMG/M metagenome (GOLD analysis project Ga0070754, IMG submission 75181) | Aqueous microbial communities from the Delaware River and Bay under freshwater to marine salinity gradient to study organic matter... | ecosystem: Environmental > Aquatic > Marine >... | reverse complement strand
GCTGGAAATTTTACAGATTTAGGTGATGATGGATATACAGCATGGACTTACCAAGCTACTTTGCCGAGTGGTGAAATAGTATATTTCAATAGAACTCATATGACGATGCCTGTGTTCTTTTATTATCAAAAGGAAAATAAAGATAAATTAACATCAGGGGAAGATACAAATGATTTATGTTATGGGTTCGCCAGTAAATCAAAATTTACCCGATATGCTGATGTAGAACGTGAATATATTACAATTCACCCGGAATTTCTAAATGGTATACGTAAAGAAGCTTTTGATATACGTGGGGGATATACATTAGCCGGTGGAGTAGAGGAAGACCAACCAGGAGATATATTCCAAGAAGCTTGTATGATTGGTTGGGATTATCATTTTAATTCATTTGGTAATATATGTTTATTGAAAGATACAGGTATGAGTGAAGAATCACCTACATTTGAACCGGATCATAATGTAAGATACGACCAACAATTAGGAACTATAACTAATCGTGTACCCAGTAGCGGTCCAAGTGCTACAGAAAGATATAAAATAAATAGAACAATTAGATTGTCTTATATGGGAGCTAATAATATAGCTTGTAAATATGATACAACAGATAATAAATTTTTCTTTGAATATTTACATTCACCAGAACGTATACAGAACACATGGGACGCTTTGAGATTAGATGGAAATAAAACATTACCATTAGCCCAAAATGCCGGACAAGAAGTTTATAAAATTAATAAACGATTATTAGGTAATAGTTGGAACCCGGATATGTGTCCTCATCTTTTAAATGATGCTATTAATTATAATGATACAGACGGATTAGAGTATCCCCAGGCTAATTCTAATATGGAAAAGTTTGTTATTTTTGATGCTAAAATGGGTGTAAACATTAATTTTGGTAAAACAGCTAACGTAGATAAACAAATATATAGTAAGTCTCAAAATGAAGTATGGAACAGTTCATTATTAGGAATATTGGGTTTTAGCTACGACCAATTTAATCCAAAAGAAATAATAGAAACAGAAAACGGAGCATCAGCAAGAGTTAAATTTGGAAATGTACGTTCAATATATAATCCAACTACAAATGCTAATGTAGTGAATACAGATACCGAACAATATAATTTAACTCCTTATGGTGCTATAAGATATACAACGGAAACATCGTATTCGGTTATAGCTAATGATTGGTTTTATAAATCATATATGGCTGGTGAAGCTGATACAATTTTTTCAGACGTTCAATATTTTCCATCTATTAGTGAATCTACTACGAGTATAAAACTCAAAGCAGTTAATTTACCTCGTGTTGTATTGAAACCATACATGACTATTAGGACTGATATATTAAGTCAGGATAGATATATAGGTGGATTAAATTCAGGATTAGTGTACCCAATCATAGCAAGTGTAAATCGTATAAATGCTGAAAAAGATTTCGTCCAATTAGAAGGAAGTGAAACATTTACAATAACAAATCCTACAAAGTTTTCATCAATAACAACAGCCATTACAGACCCGGACGGCAAATTGAGTTTATTGGACGAGGGAAGCTCTGTAATCTACAAGATAACAAAACAAGATAATTTAGAGAATTATAATGTAATAGGTAGAATGGAAGCAAAATTAAAGAAGAAATAGTGGATTATATATAATCCACAAGAATAGCCGGATTATATATAATCCTCACTTGAATTGGATTATAAATAATCCTTTCTGTACCTTGATAGGTAATGAAACTTTATATTTTAATTTATCTTTTCTATCTAATTCCCGTTTTATAATAGGGGGTATGTAAACTGTATATTGTTTTGTTTTTTGAGGATTTTGATTCAATTCACGTATAGCCATTCTAACAGAAGGTATTTCTCCATATTGACTTATATACTCAATATCATTTTCTAATTCATTTATACAATTATATTGGGAAATTTCTAAATTATAATTGTTTCTACAATATTGTTTAATTTTCTTGGTAATCATAACAATATCGTTTTTCTGTTTAATAGTTAATCTTTTTTTTGGATTGATTTGAATTAAATGATGTTTCAATTCAATTATATTTAAAAAAGGATAGTCTTCGTTCGGTATTATACTATCCATGGTTTTTATTTTATCCACCAATATAGCTGATAAGTCTATTTTTCTATATTGTTTAGGATTATGTATATCAATATTGAATGAGTTGATAATTCTTACTAATTCAGATTTGGAATGAGATTTATGTATCAGCATTTTTTTAATATTTACATAGATAATAATTTTATGTTTATAAACATATAAAGATGCCGTACAAAACTGGAAAATTGAAAGGTGAATTAACAACAGCAGAAATAAGGGCTTTGATACGAGCACATAATAAAGCTTCTAAAATAACTATTCCAACTGGTTCATCAAGAGACGATATTATTAAATTATTATCAAGTAAAGGATTTAGAGTAGATCATAAAAATCAAAAATTAATTCAATCAGCTCAAGCACAAAAACAATTAAGTATACAACAAGCCAAAGAGATAAATAAACCAAATCCTAAAACGGCTTTACAAAAACAGAAAACCATGGAACGAAAACAGATGAAGGAACAAGCCGAAAAGAAAAAGGCTCGGGTAATACGTAAGAAAGCTGTAGAAGAAGAGAAAGCCCGACAGAAAAAGAAGGCACCGGTAAAAAAGAAAACCACTACAACATCATCTCAAACGTCTACTGATAAACCTAAACCTAAACCTGATCCAAAACTAAAAACAGACTTTTTAAAATTATTAGATCAAAACAAAAATCTTTTAGGTCCAAATATATATAAACAATTTAAGGGTGATGCTGAAAAAAGAAATGCCGATTTCAAGGATTTACTTCCTCGTTTGAGATATGTTATCACAAGACAAAAACAGGAAAAAATTAAACCAGCTCCTAAAAAAGATGTACCACCACCAGCTACAAAAGGGTTTATAAAGGACGGAGTTGTTATTCTTCCTAATCCAGTAAGAGCCGTCAATCCAAGAGCACCGGAAACATTAAAGATTAAAACAGCAAAACAATACAACGGAACTATTGATAAATTAGAAAGATTAGATGGAACGTATGACGAACAATCTAAAAACATGGCTTTCAAGAAAATATTAGATAGTATTAAAACAGATAGAATAATTAGATTAGTTAAATCATTAAACGATAAATCTAAAGCTGATGCCGAAAAGAAAGCTGAACCAAAGAAGGCTGAATCAAAGACAGACAAAGACGAAATAATAAAAGTATGGAGAGAAGTATTGAACCCTAAATTGAGAGAAGCATATAAAAATGACGATAAGGTTTTAATGAAAAAACTATATAATAAATCAATTTTAACTCTTGCTAAATATATGGCTGAAGTAGATATTACGGCAGTACCATCTGCCGATAAATCAAGACTGGTTGCTTCTTATAAAAGAATGTTAAATAAACCTGGGAATAGTAATGCTCGTCTAATAAGAGGATATGGGGAGGGGAAAATCCCCAAAGATAAAATATTATTTAAAAGAGTTGATATTACTGATTTATTTAAATAAATTATTCATACCAAGTATTTCTTTTAACTTTAATAAATGTGTGTCCTGCTTTAACTCGTAGATTCATTATAAATTTAAAACATAATGCTTCTGTCTTTGTATAGAAGTATTTATTTATCCATACTTTATTTTTACTACTGAATTGCCGAGCATAGCCCCATGCTTTACAGTTTGTACCAGCATTCTTATTAAAATATATGTATCTATGTTTAGAACTGCTTATTTTAACCATTTTTAATCTTGAATTATTATCAATTTAAGTCTTTAAATACAGATAAATCTACAATTATTATAAAAAAACTACTTAAATAATAATAAATCACGTGATTTATTACTCTTTTAAGTGCTTTTCAGTAATAAAGTTAGATTAAAAGTAGTAATTTACCGTATTTATATGGTTATTATCGTAATAATGTTAGATTTATTAGTTAAGCTATTGAATAAAACCCTTCCTCGTCTTGTTTTACTTTAATTTTCTCTTGGTCTCCTATATCTTCCTCTTCTTCACTACTCTCACTTGTTATTAAATCAGTATCTACAGTACCATCATATAGGAATGATACATATTCATATAATTCTTTTACAAACTCATACGTGTTCTTATCTATAACTGAATCAAAGTGTTCGTCTACAAATAACATGATATCATCTTTATCGTGGCTCATTTTAACTTATAATATATTTTATTTTTACGGAAAAATCGGAGAATTTAAATATTTGCTAAATTATAATGAATAAATTCCAAAATGGTATAATTTATTGTATCCGGTGTAAAACAACTAACGGCCTGTATATCGGTTCAAGTATAGAACCACTCAATACAAGAATAAGTAAACATATAACCGATATGAAAGGATATCTTGGACTTAATAAAAAATATAGATGTTATAGATCTTCATTTGAAGTTTTGTTTAATGAAAATTATGAAGTGGGTATTATTGAAGAATATCCTTGTCATAATAAAAGAGAATTAGAAATAAGAGAAACTTTACATATACTTAATAATCCGGAATGTGTTAATGTTCGTGTACCTATCAAAGTAAAAAAAGAAGATTATGATTTATCTAAATTACCTATGCTTCCTTAACATAAACTTTATCAGCTATATCTGTTGAATGAGCCATTATATTAGCCATCTTCTTTTTCTCCTCATTCACTTCTGAAAACTTATGACTTAATACAATCTTTCTTAACATAGTTGTTGATACTTTCTTTCCTATATACTTTTGACTAAATTTCAATAATAATTGAGATAGTTGATTTCTTGTTATCGTTTTACCTGTTGATGTTTGTAATAATACACCCATACCATATTTACGAATATAAGCTCGGAGTAATTTTTCTAAATCCTTTGGAACAGGAAACGTGATTTCCTTATAAGTCTTTTGTGTTTTATATTCATTTAACGACATAAACATTTTATTCTTTTCCATGACTAACCAATTACCACTTTCCTTTTCTTTATCACTCATAGAATTATATTTACGTTTTGTTATAGCTTCCATACCAGCCAACTCATTTCTCATAGGTAATTGTAAGTGAATCATGTAAACTAAATAGACTTGTAATAATGTTTTTTCTTTAGCTGATAATTCTTTCTTTTTCCAACCCTTTAATTCATTAGCCATCTTATTCGTCATCTCAACTACTTCTTCAAATGGAGCAAAATTTACCTTTTGTTTTTCAGATATCTTATTTGTAGCATTAGCATCTTCGTACATTTGAGTAAGCTTCAAACGTTCATCATCATACTTCTCTAATAACTTATCATACTTACCATCACTATTCAAAGCTAATAATAATATCACAATTGAATTAACATAATTCTTAATTGTTGTAAAATGTTTACCTTCCAACTTTTCCATCACTTTATCAACATTCTTTAAGAATTCATAATTATCAGTATCAAACATCTTTTTCAATTTTGTTAGGTTTGCTTCATACATCTTTATCGTAGACTGTTTAGCATTCGGCCTTGACTTTTGGAGAGTTTCATTTAGATTTTCTACCTTCATTTTATATAAACATAGATTTATTTTCTTAAATCTAAATTTTCAAAAGTGGATTATATATAATCCAAGGGTACGGCTGACTGGATTACATATAATCCATCGGGAGGGAGGATTATATATAATCCATTATTCAAACCAAAAATACCATCTTATCCAGCCATAAATGTATAGACACCCCATACATAAATGTAAGCAATCAATTAAAAACGTTTCAGTTCTACTTACAATCATTCTTACTGCTCTACAATAATACTATCTCCCTTTATCTGTAAAGTCTTGATATGTGAAATAAAAATCTTCCATAGCTTATTCTTTGTTTGACCTGTTCCATATCTAATTACTAATCTGAAATCTTTTCCACGTCCATCATAAATAGTAGATGGGTCAAGTGTTAATGCTCTACCAATAACAAAATTTTCTTTGAAACCAAGCATAGACCGACAGATACAATCGTGAGATTGATTAATAGCCTTTTCTGTTTCAATAGCCCAGTCTGAATTCAAACCCTTATCAAGAGACGATGCCTTATCAGTTGATACACGACGAGACGGTACTATTTCATGATCTATTACGAAATTGTAATTATCTAATTTATCACCAATACCGGATAGACCTGACCTATCACTATAATTGGATAATCCTTCCGTTTGACCGGCTCCAACAGAATAATTGGTTTCAAGGCTGGTGTACTTATATGTTGCCGAAGAATCAGCATTCTCCTTGAGTGTATAAACTTGTTCGTTATCTGTTGGTTGACAAACAACCGAACGACATTTAGCATGTTCTATTGGAATTTGTAGAGTAGATACTAAACTGGTTTTAGCCGTGCTTTCAAGAACACAAGCCACCGATGGAATATCATACATCATTACACCACCATTTTTCATCATAGTCATCATCTTCTTTTCTGTTTCAGCTGGAACTCCAAGCTGACGAACAACCATACGAATATTAGAAATAGTGTATGTAGGGGCCGAACTATTATCACGTTTAGACATCATTACAAAACCGGGTGCTCCATCAGTTCCAACAGCTACGGCTCCCGATGGGTCAAGTGTATTATCGGTAAACGTATATTTAATCGGTTCATCAGCCGTTCCACTTTCTATTGTAGCAATAATCGCTGGGCTATCAAAATTAACTTCAGTCCCATCTGCTAAACTACGGAGTACAATTTCTTCTCCAACTTGGAAGGGTGAATGCTGGGGATCCGATTGATTATTTGCTTTGAGTGTGTGGAAACTACCGATTGTAGTTCCATTAGCTAAACCATCAGCACCATCACCGGCAACAGAACCGAATACCGGACCCAAAGCACAACGACGATGAGGAGTAGTTGAATCAAGGACACGGAATACCTTCCTATTTTCTTCACAAGTGAATTCAATATAACAACCACCCATTACAAGATTAGGAACTGCCTTATCATTACCGGCAAACAAACCAGCATGAATTTTAAGAGATACAGAAGCCTTGATAAATGGCTGGGCTGTATTAATTGTATCAGTAGGATTATCACGTCTATTAGCTTGTTCCATATAAGGGGAATATAAGACGTTATTCTGAATAGATTTGGAAGTTCCAAGGGTACCACGTGAGGCTGGGGTCCATTCACCACAACCTTCAGTCAAAGCACGTTTAGAACGAATACTATCATTTGTATCATAGGAATATTTTACAGATACCCATGAATTATAGTGATCCAAAGTTTCCAAAGTTGTAGTTCTGTTTCCAGCATAGATGGTACATTTTTGGAAAAGAGAATTTGCCCCGGTAAGACTATCTAAACACCATTTAGTCGGGAGAGCATCTCCACTCGTATCATAATCAATCAATACATCAAAATTTAGTGTACTTGAAGCACCATCAAACAATTTAACACTTGGAGGAATGAAAACTCCGAAGGTTTGGTTTTCACCAAAACTCTCACCACCTTCGGCACGGATTTCAATATCAGTCTGATTAACTGAACTCTTTGTTCCTACATTCCAATAGCTTCCTGACATTTTATAACTTAATCAATATAATAAACCAAATGAAATTTTAAAAAATAAAGGGTGTAGAAAAAAAGATACTTAAAGATTTGACGAGATATCTATTCATAAGGAATAGAAATGAAAACGATACAATTTTTAGACGGTGATTTTACTTTGGACGGGAACCGACTTGAATACACAGGAGAAGCTGAAATCACTATGACTTTACATCTATATAACCACGACAATACTATAAAATTATCACGCTGGCTCTCATTTGAAGAGAGTGGCTATATTGTTGAAGTATTAGTCAATATACTTACTGAATTACTCAATCAAAATTTTATTGATAAGACTACCTATATTACACTAATAGCTTGTGATATAAGTGATGAAAATGAAGGACGTATTGATAATCCCGGTCTTGATAACCTTGTAAGGTACTATGATAGATTAGGATTTGTCTATGATTCACAACGAAACTCTACTGACCCCGATACATTATCTATGAAATGTAATATCCATAACTTTCTACAAATCAATCAAATCAATCAATAATTATTTCAATTTAAATCTTCTTTTATAATCTTCTATTGATGCCTTTATTGTTGGCTTGTTCCATAGTATCCATCTACTTAATGAACCAGCCGACATGTAATCATTCCAATTTTCATTAGCTTTATGTCTATCTAAATATCTTTTCTTACGTTTATCGTCCCTATGTTTTGTATAATCACTCATACCCTTTGCTCCAAAATGAGTAGTCTTTACCTTCTTACCTTTATCATCTGTAAATATAGCTGTGTACTTTTTTGATTTTAATTTAGATGGCTTGATTACTACCTTCATTTTCTTTAAGTAATATAAAAGTTCTGACACGTTTATATTTAAAATTTTATTATCTATGTTAATGTAAATGAAAACAGATACAGCAAATTCTAAAATCTTTGTATCCATTATTGAAGATTTAACCCATATCGTAGAACAGCTTAAATTAGATAATAAACATTATAACGAGGTTATACTTGATAATGAAGACCTATATAATAAAGTTGAAAAATTAGAACATAGTAATTGGTGTAAAGATATATCAATTTATTTCCTACTTACTTTGGGAATTTCACATTATATTTTTTTGTAATTTCAGCATCAACCTTACGAGCATTACCACCTAATATATAACTATAGACACGAGCATAAGCCCAGCTTTGGGGTGTTTGATTTGGTCTTGAACCAGCTGAATAATATGCCCCCTCTCCTTTTTTAAATACTTCATCAATAGCTTTAAACGGTATACCAGTTATTTTGGCTATATTACGTTTACTTCTACCACCTTTCATCTTATCTAATTCAGAACCATACTTTTTATTAAATTTTTGGGTCCATGTTGATTCTTTGGATTTGAATGATGTTTTAGGTCTCTCCTTCTTCTCTACTATACTTTTTATTTGTTTTCTTCTTTCATTACCTTTTAGATTAGCTAAATATCTATCCGGTATATTGTACTCTTTACCTTGATATCTTACCTTTACCATAATTATATTTTATGATAATATTAAAATATGATTTATAAAATTATTATTCTATTAATTGATCTCCAGTACTATCCCACCCATGAACCTTGTTTCGGGCAAATAGTTCTATCCGTTTAATATCTCCACACAACTCTACTATTTTATCTCTAACAATATCGGGTTTTTTGCTATGTTCTTCTATAGGTGATTCTATAACAGAATGAACTGAATGAGATACTGATTTAGGTTTTCCTTTAACTGCTAATAAACAATATTCAGGATTGCTTCTCGTCCACGAACCCATTCCCCAAAAATTAGTATCTGTATTTTTCTTATTTTTTTTTATCCAAGTGAAGGCTATCGTCTTATATTCAAAACCCCACGATTTAATAGTGTATAATGCTTCGGGTAATAATGGAGCAGTAGCCCACATAAACAATACACAATCTTTATCTGTTTCAGGTAATTTATAATCATAAATATCTATCATTCTCATAGCATTATAAGGCTGACCTTTTTTACTTCTTGATGGAATAGATTGTCCCGTTGCGGTATAATTCCATGGCGGATCAACATATAAAATCTTATAACTCATATATACTATGGAATATATTTTTATTTTAGATTATTTACACATTCATCATAATAATCTTTATTTAATTCCATTCCTATAAATTTACGATTTAATTTTTTACAGGCAATTCCCGTTGAACCACAACCCATAAACATATCTAATATTGTATCTCCTTCGTGTGATGCTGTACTAATTAAATTTAATAATAATTCATGTGGCTTCTCGCAAGGGTGAGATGTTTGTTTATTTTTCTTAAAATTATAATGTAAATAATTCGGTTGTGATTTTCCATTATATACATGATTTAATTCCTTGAAAGTTTTTAATTCTTCTAATGTTTTACAATCTTTTAGATTATATAATTCAATTATTTTATTATAAGTTTCTTCTGTTGGTAATGAAAAATTATTTTTAGATATTCTAAAAGCATGATCGGCTAAAGGTATATCTTTCTTTATCTGTGCTTTTGTTTTTCCTATTGCCTTATGTAATGATTTGAAATATTCTATTTGTTTTTGTTCTATCATATCTTCTTTAATGTATACTAATACATATTCACAACAATTAATCCACGATTTACTCTTTTTATATATTTTTGGTACATAACAATCTTTCGTAATAGTTATAATACGATTAAACTTAAAATTAGTTTCTTTTTCTATAGCATTTTGTAATTGAGCTAATTGTTTAAAATCATTATGAAAAAAATATAATGAACCATTCTTTTTTAGAACTCTATAGGATTGCTTGAAAACATTTATCATAAAATCAATATACTTATCTATTTTATCCCATTTTAAATTATTGTGATTAATATTATAAGGTGGGTCTGTTAGAATTAAATTAATTGAATTACTCGGTACATTATTTAATAAATCCAAACAATTACCATGTAATAATTCCATATATAAATAACAAATATTTTATTTTTTACTTAAACGAAATAACATTCAAGATGGCCGTCAGTAATAACAACATATTTCTTTACTTCAATCCAAGCATTTAGATTGTATGAACCAGCACTCATCTCGGCGTCACTATGAAGGTCAATACCACGATTATCTATACGTTGAGATAGACCCGAGAGACGGAAACCTTGATGGAAAAATTCACCGGAAAATTGACTTCGTTGAACCCTTCCCTCAAACTCATAAGAAGCATCGTCCGTTAAGGCTTCGGGCCCTTCATCTGAATATAAACAACGAGGAACAAACGGAATCATACCTGCAGTCTCTTTAAGATTATGGAATTGACGTGCTGGATTAGTGATATCTTGAGGATATAGATATTCACCATTTACAAACAAATTAGATTTTAGTGGTTTTCTTGCTTTACCACCAGCCGTAGCATCAGCCACCGGAACCTGTCCATTGTAAGCACCAAGGAGGAATGTAGCATTTCTATCTAACTGATGAGCCCAATATACACTATTTACAGCCATACCATTACCACCAATATTACGAACATTATTTATAGATGTACCACCAGCACCACCACTTACGGTTTGTTGAGAAAGTCTATAATCACTATAACTGAACGTCATACCCTTACTGAATTCACTTCTGATTTCGTCCATGATATCACCAGCATAATATACATAATCAGCTATCATCTTACATTTTGATTTAGTGATATTAATAGGATTAGCAACATTAGCATCATCACCAGCGGAAATAGCCAAACGATTATAATTTAGACCATCACCACTAAAAGCCCAATATAATACAATTTCAATCTGTTCGTCCGGTAGAAGGAAAAGTGGAAGCTGATTTCCTTGTCTACAATATTCAAAAAGGTCATGTAGCTTAATACGGAATTCAGGTTCATTAGCATTTAGAATTTCAGGACGAACCGATAAACCTTGTCGGGCTCCGGCCACAGCACTATCACAATATTCATATCCATTTGATATACCATATCCTTCTCCGGATTTTACATCACTCTTTACATCATATAACATTTCAAAATCCATCTGACGACCAGTAAGTAATTGTTCTCGTTCCTTATTAACTGAATTTTGGACGAACATAGATTTTACTGATTGGAGTTTATCATATTCATCAGTATCATTAATTACACGGCCAGCCGTAGTTCGGAGAACAGCACGACGGATTAGAGAATGTATACCAATATTTAGATAAGGGAAAGCCCGAGCAATAGCTCCCTGTACGTCGCATGCTATAGTAATAGATGACCCGGGGTGAAGAATACCCCGAGGCTGTAATCTAAAAACACATTCACTTTGACTAAATGTTAGTGGTTCAAGAACGTCCGATTGAACTTTCATAGCTGTATTCGTAGGGATAGAACCGGTATTAAGGATAGAGGGCCTATTAGATTTTGAAGGGCTTGGAGCAGGAGCAGAATCGCCAGCGTCCATTACGGGTGTTGGAAGATCTTGGGAATTCATTTTATATTATATTTAATATAATATTTAATGAAAAAGTTTTTTAAAAAATTGATTTAACGGATTATATGTAATCCATTTATTTAACGGATTATATGTAATCCATTTAATTTTAGAGTTGGATTATATATAATCCATTACTGACGAACTTGGATACCCATTTGATCGTATAATACACTCGTCTCGGCATTTACAAACAGGAAGAGAGACTGGGAGTTATTACTTGTTAAATCACATTCAATAGCTAAACCGAATTGCTCCTGTGATAGATTAATTCCTGGGCCATCAAGGAAATTATCATAATTAACACCTACACCCTGTACTACACCACCATTAGCTACTAACTGATATGGAATACCTGTTTCAGCACCACCTACAATTCCACCGACAAAATTTCTGTTTACATTAGCCAAGGATCCCTGTAAATGTCTAATCTTATCAAAATCAACAACAGAATTTACATAATCCCTGAATAATACTGGGTCAGCCGACATAGTTGAAGGAGTTTCTTTAATATTTGTATCACGGGGGAACAATTTAGGATATAGAGTTCCACCACGTAATAGACTAACCTTCTTAATATCGGCTAATGTACCATCTGTATTAATTGGAGCAAGTGTAGCAAAACTATCAGCCCCAAGGTTATTAAGCTGGTCGCTGGGTATCATGTTAACATAAAGAGATTTGACCTTCTGTAATCCGAAATTCATAGCAACCTGTAGCTGTGCCGAGTTTGATGTATCATAGAAAGAATGAACCGACTGGAAAGTCATAGCTCCTTCCTTTTGGCTCATCAATCTTGATAATTCGTCCGGAGGTGGAGTAATTACAGAGCAAACCAGTTTTAGATTAGATAATTCATAATAGGCTCCGGTAAATGCTGATGTATCCGGTGCCGTTGAATTATCCGCTGGAAGAACATTCATTACCATAGCATCACTCTCAAGCATAATAGATAAATCTAATGAACCAATTGTATTACGTGTTAGAGGAATAGATGAACCGGATTGTAATAGAGAACATGGTAGATGCACACAGAAACTTTGCCGGGTATCTTTGGCTACTACTGATTTCCTACTAACTTCAAAATTAGGCATAGTTAATGCTGACTGACTTAAATGACCTATTGAATCTTCAAATCCCGATGTTAGGGAAATGTAGGAACTTAACCATCTATTCCAGTTCTTTTCATGAGATAGTGTAGTTTGAAATTTACCACTTCTCCAAATTAGCTGTTGGAAACAAGACCATACACCTAAACGAGATGAAATAGCAAGGTTTCCATCAGGAGTAGCATCAGCATCATTTTTGTAAAATCTTATATCACCTACAAGCCGTACCGATGAAGGGTCTAATACATGTTGACCTTCCGGAATAGAAAAATTAACTTGGGCTACACCTTTCTTAAAAGAATACTTATCGTCCGTAGTCTTATTCGTTGGGGCTAACTCTAAATAACGAGAACTCATATTTATAAATATAAGAAACATAAAAAAAATTATAATAAAAAAAAATTAAATTATTGAGTTGCTGTTGAACCTAATGTTTCGGCTATTTGACCTGATCCGGCTAAATTACTACTGGCTGGAGCTGATATAACTTCGGGGGGTGCTTTCTCTTCTTCTGCTTTTTCTTTTTTCTCACCTGATACTAATTCACTAACATCACTTACAATTGAACCAACTGCCCCTAATCCAACACCAGCTAATACTAATAATGGGTCTCCTGTGGCCACTCCCATTAAATCGGCTCCTGAACCCATCTCATTCATAAAATTACCAACCTTATCTCCTGTATTTACACCATAGAAAAATTTATGATCTTTTACTTGATTATATACATCTGTTCCTAATTGACCGGCACTAAATAATGCTCCACCTACTTTGGCTACATTCTTGGCTACTTTAGAACCTATGCTTGCAGTTTCCTCACCAATTTCTTCAGCTGTGCTTTCTATTTGGCTGGCTGTGTTTTCAGCTGTACTTTCACCTGTTTCCGGAATTGATTCAGCTGGAGTTGAACTTTCGACTTGCTGACTTTCAGCAAAATCTTTAAATTTTTGTCTACGTTGAGATGCTGGACCAGCTAATCCAGCTCGTCGGGCCGAAGCCATTACATCACTCACAGAGCTTTCTTTAGCTATTTGACTGGCTCTGTCTTTTACTTGACTGGCTACATCTTCGGCTGTTTGTTTTACACCAACACGTAAAGCATCAACCGCACCACCCGGATCACCCACAGCACCAGCCACACCTTTAGCAAATTTATAGGTTCCTAAATCTTGTAGTTTTCCACCGGCTTCTATAAAATCCTTATACTCTTTGTATTTCTCTCCAACCGCTACACCGTACTCACCTAATTTTTGATAGGCAGAATCTTCTGTTTTAGTTAAATCATCTTTTACAGCTTGTTTCTGCTCGTTGAATTCAGTTATCTTTTGACTATTAACAGTCGCTAATGCCTGTAATCTATTAGCGTCCATAAACGATTGATTGTTGGCTTGGTTTAAGGCTGATTGTAAACCGGCTAAATTTTCCATATTTATAACTATATGAAATATAAAATAAAATATATTAAAAAAATAATTTTATTGG
>Ga0070754_10002191_pt1 | contig 14628 bp, 17 predicted proteins | sample VirMetDEL_Sep_01_FD_75181 | JGI IMG/M metagenome (GOLD analysis project Ga0070754, IMG submission 75181) | Aqueous microbial communities from the Delaware River and Bay under freshwater to marine salinity gradient to study organic matter... | ecosystem: Environmental > Aquatic > Marine >... | reverse complement strand
TTAGGTAAGCGTCAACTTTTTCTACGATTTCTGATTTAGTTTCTTCAACTTTCTCATTAACCTTAGTTTCGTATTCGCTCTCTAAATTTTCTATTTCTTCAACAAGTTTTGCTTTAACAGCAGCTTCAAATATAGTAGAAGCTTTTTGTTTAAACTCTTCCGATAGTTCTTCACCATCAGTTAGAGCAACAACGTCTTCTTTCATATCCATGTCTTTTACTTTATCTTTAGCAGACATTTCTTTTTTCACTTCTTTTTCATCTTCTTTTTCTTCTGCTTCTTTAACGTCTTTTTTCTTGTCATCATAAGACTCTTCTTTTTTCTTTTCATCTTCTTTTGACTCAGATTCTTTAACGTCTTCTTTGTCTTCAGCTTCTTTAACGTCTTTCTTGTCTTCTTTTTCTTCTTTTTTCTCGTCTTCTTTATCATCCTTTTTATCTAGGTATTTTTTAAGACCAGCTGGCATTTCACCCTCTTTCACATCTTCTTTTTTCTTCTCATCATCTTTAGAGTGTTCTGCTTCTTTCATATCTTCTTTTTCTTTTTCGTCCTTTTTCTCATCAGCTTCGTAAGTAGCCTGAATATCTTTTTTAGGCTCTTTTTCAGCAGAGAGAGTAGGCATTGCGTCCGCTGTACCTGCACTTTTTTGTTGTGGGTCACCTGTAATGTGGTTAACCCCTTGTGCGAAATCTACTTTTGCGTCAGTCGGTGAAGTGATTGCTTTATTCATCACTTGTTGTACAGTTGCCTGTAACGACTTTGCTGGTTCAGCTGGAGCTGCATTTTTTGTTGGCAAATCTGCCACAGTATTGTCAGCCATCGTTCTATCTCCTCAATAGTTTTTCTTGTTGTTGTAAAATAAATGCACCAATCCTCTCGGAATGAGTCAATTACTATTTATAAAATTACAGTTTTTTAAGAAAAGATTCGAATACTTGAGCATTCTTTTCTGCTCTTGCCATTCTCTCTTTACTTTCTACTTGTAACTTTAATTCGTTTACTTCTTGCTCTTTCAAAATCCCATTATTCCAAACCCACTCTTTGCCTTCCATAATGCCTTCTACGAAAGCGTCTGGAGCACTTGGGTCTGCGACTATATCAGCCGCGGTCGCAAGGTAAAAATCGTCTTTAACTACATTGGCACCACCTACATTTGCAAGTGTACCCATTCCTCTACTTGAAACACCTAATTTTGCACCCTCGTCAATTAAACTTTTCACTATTTTTCCATATGGGGTATCTAAAACTCGTGCTTCACCTATAAAATTTGCGCCTTCTGGATACAAAGCCTTAATCATATGCGAAACTCTTTCTAAATTTACTGTCGGGCCATCAGGATGACCAAGTTCGCCGAATGCTCTGCTTTTATTGATGAACTCTCTATTGTATCTTACAACTTCTTTTTGTAAGATTTCTTTAGGATAGATTCTTCCATTCCTATTCTTAACGTCTGATTGCATGAATATACCTTTAATGGAATAATTTCTTTTACCATTTTTTTCTTCTACGATATATTCTGCGTTTGATATTTCTTCGGTAATTAACTTCATTTGTATCTATCTCTAATTTCTCTCTAATATTTATACAAATTGCTATCTGAAAACCACTAAAATCGTATAATTATCACCGTTTGCAAAGTTTTTTGTAGAAAGCAAAACATCACCTGTAGGTGTTGTTGCGTTGTTTAAAATCTCGTTTCCATCGGCACGTAAGTCCCAAAAACCTTGACCAGACAACAAAACTGCCGTTGCATTATCTGTACCATCCCATATCAATTCAACTGCTGATTTAGGATTAGCAGTGTTTATTGAATAAAAGATTTTTGATATTTTACGATTACCGTCTTCAGTCATAAAAGTTGTTTCGCTAGCGTCAACTTTTTTAACTAAAGTTTCACCTGTACCGTCAGAAAAGTTAGTCATCTTAACGGCAAACTTTACGCCTGTCGTATCTGTTAATGTTTGTGTAGATACTGTATCAGCCATGTTAGTGTCCTACGCCTACAGCAGTAGCACTTATATCATCACTTGATGAAATTGTATGTTTAGGATGTTTTTCTATCGTAATTTCATCGCCAGCAGAATGTAATAAAGTTGTACCTAAAGTAGTACTGCCATCTTTTACTGTAATAGTATTTGTAGCAGCAGTAGCAACTACTCTTACAAAAGGTGAATTGTCGATTGAATTATCAGTCAATGTACCTTCAATAGCGGTTCCTTTTATTATAAATGTTCCCATTTCTATCTCCTTAAAATTGTTAACGTTTCTTTATCAAAATACGTCATTAAATCTTGTTTACTTACACCAAATTGTTTTGCAGCTGTATTGACATTTTTTTCAAAATTAGATATTACATCTGCGTCTTTATCAGCAGCTCTGAATATCATATCTACAGCACGCTTCATTTTAGGCGTGAGTTTGTTGTACTGTCTAGTACGCTTATAATCGTTGCCTTCAGTTATATTATCTTTGATAAAATTACTGAGCCACTTCATCACTAGCTACCTCTGGTGCAGGAGTTTCAGCACTTATATCATTACCACTAAACACATTCGCTTCTGGAGCGTCTGCGCCTTGTTGTCCTGTAAATACTGACTTTGCCACATCAACTTTAGCGTCATCTAAGGCTGCACTAACTTTATCTGCAAGAGCATTTTTTAAGTCATCTCCTGCCTGTTTAGCGTCACCTTGTTGTAGTGAATTAACAAACTTGTTTAAATTTTCTTTACTCATAATATTATTTATCTCCTATTACTTTTTTTCTTTAGTAGTTTCAGATTTTTTTTCTTTGTTAGGATTCTTTGTTAAAATTTCAGATATTACTTCTTCTTTAACTTCTTCCTTAGGTGCTTCTGTTTTCTTTACGTAAGGAACGCCACCAGCACCATATCTAATTACTTCTTCCGACATCTTTTTCTCCTTCTTTTGGTTTTAATGTTGGTTCTTTTTCTTTACTGCCATTCGTTTCTTTTTTAGGCGTGATGGCTGGGACTTCTTCGGCTTGTCCTTCAGAACCTTCTTCTTTAATTTGTTTATCAATTTCATCAATTTCTGTTTCATTTTGTTTTAATATCTTGGTTCGTATATACTCATTAGAGAAATATCTACCAACATACCCTTCTAGTTGTTGAGCGAGCATAACTCTTTCTCTCATCATTTCGCTGTGTTTTAATTCAGCAAAGTAACCATCTTGTAAGAAAGAATATGTAATATCGCCTTGCATACTGTCCCATTCTTCTGGAGCAATAACACCTTTTAATATTAATTGTGTTTTTAATAGATCATGGAAAAGCATACAGAATTTTTTACGTAGTCTGCCTACAAATTTAGTAAACTTAACTTCATCTCTACTAATTTCAGCTGCACGACCTAGATTAAATCCTTGACCACCTTCTAATCTACTAATTGGTATATTAAGAGAACGATATAGTTTCTTTTGGAAGTATTCTATATCTTGTATTTCACCTAAGTTTTGACCACCAGGTAATGTAGTAATTTCAGTTCCTCTCCCACCTTCTCTACGAGGTAACCAAAAGTCTTCTAACATACTCATCTGATTTCTATCGTCTTTAATTTCACCTGTACTTGCGTCATATACAAGTTTGTTTCTATATCTAGCCATAACATCTCTTAAATATTGTTCAGCCTTAATTTTAGGTAAGTTACCTACATCAATATAGAATATTCTTCTTTCTGGTGCACGAGCAATTCTGTATATTACAACAGCGTCTTCAATCATTCTTAATTGATTGACAGGTTTAATTGCCTTGTGTAAATAAGATAAAACTTGATTTGCCTGCTGATCTATTAAACCAGACGGACAAAACGAAATAGCATCTGGTGCTATTCTTAACCCACCTGCGTTAGATGTAGCAGTCGGGTGTATTCCTCTTTCGTTGAATATATAATATTCTTGGAATTTGTTTTCAAAAGCAAATGAAGAAGGCATACCATCTGTTCTTTGCTTTCTAACCTCTCTAATCTTTTTGATTTTCCGAGGGTCTATATATCTTAATTCTGTAATTCCTAGCCTAGGACTATCTTTGTCTATAATTTTATGATAGTATAATCTACCATCTACGTACCATCTTCTAAAGATGTCGTGGCCTTTTATATCAAAGTTTAATAACTTTAATACTTCATGGAATGATTCTCTTATTTTCTTTTTGATAGATTCGCTGTACTCAATTTTACTTAAATCTAATTGTACAGATTGTTGATTTTCATTTGATACGATTGCTTCAGATATGATATCCTCTATTGCAAGGTCACACTCGGGATGAAGTGATACTTCTCTATATCTTCTTATTAAGTCTAGCTCGTTTCTAGCCGTTACATCAAATCCGCCATAAGACGCAAAAAACCCACCAGCGGGGACGGTTTGTGTACCGTCTTCCGCTTGAGGTGGAACTATATTTTGTCTTGGATCGGTTGTAGCGTCTTTTAAACGCTCTATCTTAAACCCAAACAGTTCAGCCATAATTTAATTTCTCCTATTACTATTAATACTTATAACGGTATTAAGTAGTAGTGTTTGTTTCAAAGTATTGGTATCTATGTGTAGCAGTAAAACTCTCTACGGAGTTGTTATCACTATACGATAGAGCAATATCATCCAGAGTTGTTGGAAACATTCCTCTGAATGTGTATAATTTAATCACGTTACCATTTCGGTCTAACTGATCTACAAATGCGTCAACTTGATAATCAACAGGATTTACTAACCCCTCGTTATCTGACATATTGTTGATACCGTTTAACCATCTTTCGTAAGCGTTACGTATTAAGAAGTTAGTATCATTTAGAATAGTTGTAGTCCATGTAGCAAATGTTCTATCACCTGCAACATATAACTCCCTACCTCTAAATGGTATTGCAACTTCCGTTACAGTCATTCCTGGTAAAGATGTAGATGTAGTTAAGAAACTCATAGTTTCTGTTTCACCACCTACAGCAGCAAAACCAGGAAAAGGCATTGTTACTCTAAACTGATTGGCACGAGCTCCACCGCCTCTTAACTTAGCTTTAAAGTCATTTATATTTGGCATGTGTTTATCCTCCTACCACTTCTTCAAATGCGGCGCCTGATCGTGTCGCAACGAATTGTAGTTGTATAAAGTTGATTGATCTATTTGGTTTAACAAATATATCAGCTCTAAACTCATTACTATCAATGACATTAGCAGTGTTATTAGAAGAATCACAAACTACTCTAAAGTCTGTAACACCCCTTCTACCTTGTACATCTCTTAGGAATGGTTCAACTATGTTTCTAAATTGAGCTCTTGTAAACTCGTCATTAAATTCAAATAGTTGAAATTTAGAAGCTGTTGATATTGCCTTCTCCAAAGTAATAAACAATCTTCTTACGTTTATTCTATCAAAAGCACTCGGCGTTGATAATCCAGTTTTATCACCAAACAATAAAGTACCTTGTCCTGGTAATGTTACAACTGGGTTTACTCTCGCTATGTACAATTCATCTCTTTGTCCTTGTGTTGGATTGTAAGCAAGTTTAACTGCACCTCTAATTACTCCTCTGTTGAAACCAGCAGGTGAGAACCATGAGTCTGCGATTAAGTCTGTTCTTGCAGCTAATCCAGCAATGTCACCATTTAAAGGAACATATCTGAATACGTCATTATATTTGTCGTATGTATATTTGTAACCACTATCAAATACAACGTATGATGATGATCTAATACTGTCAAAGAAACTTTTTACGTTAGTTGTTTGAGTAGTACTATTTGAAACATTAACTACATCCGTTCTTTCAGGAGAAACAAATACTATTGCGTCTTTTCTGTTTTCAGCGATTGTAATTAAGTTATCAATGTGTGTAGCGTCACCTTTACCAGCGATGATTAAGTTAACATCTACAGTATCAGCGTCATTGTATTTTTCGTAAGCAGCTTTTAATTCAGCAGTACTTACTGTTGAACCATCTGCACCATCTATAAGTGATCTAGTAAAAGGTGCTGACAGAGCAGTAAATGTTATTCCTGCAACTGCACTACCCCAATTTGTTCCTGTCGCAACGTGATCCATCCAATAGATGTATTCTGATTGGTTGTAAAGTACGTCAACGTAGTAGTTAGTATCGCCTTGTCCTGTTTTAGCGTCTGATCCTTTTGATACTGAATCATAAACTTCTAAAACTTCACCAGCAGTACCTGTAATACCACCGTCTTCATCAACGACTACTATGTGCATTTCGTCATTTACACCACTTCTATTAGAAGCGTATGTTGATGTTCCTGGCGCTTTATCTACTAGATCGTAGTATTGCCATCTTCTTCTTACTTGTGAACCGTTTGCAACAGCTGTGTGTAGTCCGCCTGTGCCTGATGGATGTCTTACAAAAGTTAAAGTGTCTGTTGAAACATCTGTAACTCTATATTCATGTCCACCTGACTCGCCGAAGTTTACAATATCACCTACATTAAAATCAGTTCCTGAAGTTAATACGATAGTTGTATCTCCAACTGCTGTTGAAGCGTCATTTGTTGTTGTTTTATTTACTGTTTCATATGCCGTTGCACTCGGACATACTGAAACTTTTAAGTTATTACCCCATGCGCCTGCTGTTCTTGCAGCCCATTCGCCAACGTTAGCCGAACCATCGTTATAAGGTCCTGTACTTCCGTCACCGTTTTGATAATGATCTGTGTTCTTAATTCTTAATGCTGATCCAGATACAACAGCGTTAACACTTGAAGTGTTTGCAGCTCGTACTACCCTTAAACTTGATGAGTATTGCAAGAAACTTGCAGCACTAAACCAAAATTCAAAGTTTGTAGAGTCAGGTTTACCAAACGTTTCTACTAATTCTTTCTCCGAACTAATAGACGTAACTTCGTCCATAGGTCCTTGATTGAATTGTCCTGCAACGGCACCGATCGTAGTTGCCACTGCTGGGATTACGTTTGTTAAATCCCTCTCTTGTACGAGAACACCTGGTGAAACTTGAAATGCCATATGTTTGTTCTCCTCTTATTAGCTAATAGGTATCATTAATCTCGTTTATATTTATAATATCTCACCTTTTCGTACGGTAACTGGCCGCCATACTTCGCCACTATCATCTTGTTGATATTCTTCTTCCATACCATTGTCCATGAAACCAAAGGGTGCCATATCTTGTTCTATTGCGTTTTGTTGTTCTTCATACATTCTAGCACGTACATCTTGGTCTGTCATTTCTTTGAAATATCTTTGATTTGTTATCCATGCAAATATAACGCAACACATAACTAAATCGTCATTAGAACCTTCCTCTGCTTGCCAACCTGATCCTCTTCTTACAAATGTTGATAACTCTTGTATTGTATGAAAATCATTTATCAATATCTTGTCGCCTTCTAACAATGATTTTAAGTTAGAACAACCTATACGTTTTACTTGTTTGGTCATACGTACACCTAATTGCGTACCTCTTTTACTGAAACCACCACCTAATATCTGACCTGCTCTACCTTTCATCATACACATTAATAAGTTTGTGTATTCTAATTCAAACTGTAAAGCGTCTGCTATTTGATGTCCTAGATCATTTACTTCAACACATATATGAGCATTGTTATATGCTCTTGCGACTTTCTCAATAGTATGAGGAAATAATATAGGTTTAATTTCGTTATCTCTAAATTTTGCAACCAACTTATATGGCATTTGTGTTACATCAAATACAGTAAAGGCAGAATAATCTCTTACAGTACCACGTGCTACGTCAACTGTCATAACATAATCTTTACCTTTTTCTGCTCTTTCGTACATATCTAAACCTTCGTTAGATACTAGTGGTGTATTGTGTGATAAGTTTCGTAATTTAGATGGATTGATTAATGTATCTACTGAACCTACAAACTCACACTCAAACTCTGTAGCAAATTGTGCCTCACTTGTGTTTCTAATTGTTTCTTCTTTCCACTTATCATCTCTACCAGGTACCTCTGACCAATGTACTTCAATAGGTTTATAATCGTTTCTTCCATGTATTGTGTCATTCCACAGTTTATAAAACATATTCATACCATGTGGTGTAGATACAATCATAACTTTAGAAGATTTACCAGAAGAAATTGTAGGATATACTGAACTAAAAAATTGCTCAGATATGTTATTAGGTATGAAAGCAAACTCATCAAGGAATATGATATTAAATGAACCTCCTCGAATAGCGGAACTTGATGTTGCAGCTGCAAGTATCTTTGAACCGTTTTCTAATTCAAGTGAACCTTTGTTCCAGTTTAAGACACCTTGTTGTAACCATTTAGGTAAGTTTTCATATGCAAGTTGAAGTCTACCTAATAAATCTCTAGCAGTAGAACTTTTGTTGGCAAGTATGGCCACATTTATATTATCGTTAAATATAACTTGATGTAATAGATATGCAATAATTGTTGTTGACTTACCTGACTGTCTTGGTAGTTTACAAATAGAAAAACGATTTTCATGGAATGTCTTAACCATTTTTTCCTGAAAACCATACATATTAAAAGGTACTAGACCTTCATCAATATTTACAATTCTAGTATATGTTTTTATAAAGTGTATAGGATCATCCATGCACTTTGCAATCTCTCTTACTTGATCTTCGGTGTAACTTTGTTGTAGATTTGCTTTATATAGGTTAGGGTTACCTAGATATGCTTCAGTCATTAGGATTTACCTTTTTAAAATCTTTGTCTTCTTCACTTTCAATATCTTTATTTTTATTCTTTAACATTTTATGTAACTCTGCTGAAGAACCAACAAATAATGCTTGTTTAATATTTGTAGATGTTTTATTTGGAACGTCTTTTAGATTTTTTAATTTACCTTGCAAGTCTTGTAACTTATCAACTGTGTCAGCAACTTGTTTAATTAAGTTACCTGCAACTTCGTATGCTCTAGGGTGTTGACTTTCGTTTGCAATATCAAGTATGCCTTGAATTGCGTCTTGGCCTCGTTCTATAAGATTGTAATAGTTTTCTCTACTATACTTGTAATCATTGTCCACATCTTCATTATTTTTATCTTCTAACCTAGGTACAGGAGGTGTATATTCTTTTTTGACAACAGCTTTAGTTAGTATTTTCTCGTTAGAGATACCAAGAGCTTCGTTTATTTTTTCATCTATAGTCATAATTAATAATTCGTTATAGTTGTTGTAAATCCAAAATCATCATCAGCGTCAGCAGTTGTCGGATTAGGAACTACAACAATTCTTTCTTCTTTTTCTGCACTAGTGCCTGTGTCGTTATATAAATCTGTTTGAGCAGTTTTAATAACTTTACTAGAATATATAGGGCCATATAGATAAGTTTTTGCTGTAAAGTTTAATGTATAGTTTACAGCTCTTCTTTGTGTAAATGAACCATCATATGTATCCTGATAATCAACACTATTTAGTGTTATCGGTACATCTCTTTTTATACCCATACTTGGTATTGCATTTACTGTAACTGTATAGTCTGGTTGAAAGTATGGTAGTATTTGTTCTATAATACATAGACCATCTTCAGCAGTTGCTGTAAATGAATATAAGTTAAATGACAAATTGTAAGGTACAGGATTGTATTGATAATATTGTTTAGTTGCGTCTGAAGTATTTACATTTTTAAACTTACCAACTCTTTGTAACTTACGAGATGAGTCATAAGACAAACCAGCAATTTCAAAACCCATACGAGGTAATGACATTGCCATTTCTCTTTGATCTAAATTAGGTTGTTGTTCTAATCTTGTTAAAAACTTTTCTTTAGGCGAATATGCAAGAGGTACTTTTAATCTTTGTATTGTACCACCATCACCATCTTTTCTTACAATGATAATGTTATTGAATATTGTACCAAATGATACAACAATTTTTCTTAATGATTCGTGGTAAAATTGTTTTCCAAACATTATGTTTCATCAACCTCTCCGAAAGGGTTTCTTTCTGTAAAGTCTAATATGTCATCACCTGTACTAGCAGTATCAAACCCAGCGTCAGCATTGTACGTGGCGTTATCAGCATAATCTCTAGTTTGTGTTGCAAGATTTTTATCTTCGTGTGTTTCTGTCAATAAGAAGTTTATAGTGTTTAATGTAGTATCAGAATCCTCTAACATGATACCACCACCATCTTCTAATGTTAATTGATGTTGTAATTGGTCTATAGATAATCTATCTTCAGCAACGTCAATTTCTGGCACACCAGTGTTTAATTTTTCTGAACTATATTCAAATCTAGTTGTTTTTAATTTATAAACTGGCAAATTGCCTAATTGAAAAAATGGCTCTTGGTCTTCAACAAACTGTATTTCAAAAAAACTGTTCATTAAAGGTACATAAACTAAATCACCTTCGTTTGGTCTTCCTGTTTTGATTAATGTAGCTGTACTATCAACTTGATTTTGCCATCTACGTTTAGAAATCATAAATGTTGTATCTTCTCTAATTTCTAAACCAAATTTAGATACTAATTCTTGTTCACCTGCAAATCCTTCAGTTGTTTCAATATACATTTCTAACATATATGATTGATCAAATTTAGATAGGACATCTTCTCCTAAAACTAAATCGTGGTTAACAAGTGTTCTTGGTAAATAGTAACAATCGTGGCCGTAAATTTTTAGACCTTCTATGATTAAATCTTCGTGTAATCTTTTTTCAGAGTCATTTCCTATACCATTGCCACCTTGAAAATAATGATTAACTGGCATGGTTTTATCCTATCATATACGTTACAGGCGTTTCGTATGTGCCTCTTATTTCTTCTTCTAATTTTCTTATATCTTCTAAAGCTTCTGAAAATATTTGTTGACCATTTAGTGTTACACCACCAATCATAGTAACACCATTAAATTTTGATAGGTTCGCACCCCATTGTCTTTTAAGTAATGCAGTAACATATCTTTTTAAGTATATGTCGTTATAAACGTCTGTCATAACCGTAGGGTCTAATTTTCTAAAACATTCAATAACAAGATACTCACCTACTGATATATCTGTTTTCCAATCCATATCTACAAATAATTTGTTATTGTATTGATTAAATCTAATAGGTTTTTCACCTACTAATATGTGGTCTAAAAAATCTAAATGTTTCATTACCATTTCATAATGAATAATTGAAGTAGATGAAAAATCATATAGATCATTTAATCTCATTTGATATCGTACATCAAACATATTTTGATTACCTCTATTTGATAGAGGGAATATTCTTGTAACTGCTAATACAGCTTCTGGTACTACTATGAAATTATTTTGTTCAGTCTATGCAGTAGTAACTGAATTTTTAGTAACACTTGACGCAGTATCACCTGTAGGTGATTTAATTCTATCTACGTCTGCTTGAGTTACTTGATATTTAAGGTATGTTCTTTCAACGCCATCATAATGATATTGAGCAAAATATTGTAACGCTTCATCTATTCTATCTTCAGCCTGATCGTCATCTACATTTATCTCAATGACAGGCTTGCCTAATGTTCTTAAAGCGTACTGTTTTAATTCTTCTCTTGTTGCTGGGTTGGCCATACTAATCCTTTTATACTATTTATACGATTATTAGGCGTTGCAAAGACGCAATTATGGTGTGTCTAAAAATCGGTTTAGATTAATTGATTATTAACTTGCAGAACCAACAATTGTCTTAACAGCAGATCCAGTTGAATCATTAATTACTAATGTAACAGCACTAGCAAAGTGTGAAGATGTAAGGCCTGAAATCGTGTTTGATCCAGCAGCAATTGTTTTGTTTGTCAAAGTCTGTGTAGCAGTCAGTAACGCAATATCAGCTGTATCTGATAAATCAGTTGAAGCAATAGTTATGTCTGCACTACCATCAAATGACTGACCAGCGATTGTTCTAGCCGTTGCTAATGTTGTTGCTGTGTCAGCGTTACCTGTTACATCTCCAGTAATATTACCTGTGAATGTACCAGCAATCGTACCCGTACCTGTAATTGTAGGTGACGTTAATGTTTTATTAGTTAAGGTTTGTGTTGCGTCATTTAAAGTTATATTTGACGTATTAGATAAATCTGTTGAAGCGATAGTTATATTTGCTGAACCATCAAACGATTGACCAGCAATTGTTCTAGCAGTTTCTAATGCAGTTGCCGTATCGGCATTACCTGTAACATCACCTGTTACGTTACCTGTAACATTACCTGTTAAGGCACCTTCAAATGTTCCTGCTACAAATGTTTCTGAACCAACAGTCCATTTATCATCTGTTTCGTTCCAAACTAAAGTTTTATTTGTAGATGTTCCTCGTTCAATCTCTATACCACCGTCTTGTGATGGTGTGCCTGCTTCATTACTATTTAAAGTAATAGTGTTATCAGCAAGATTTATAGTTTCTGTATTTACTGATGTTGTAGTACCACTTACTGTTAAATTACCAGAAACGGTTAAATCATTAAACGTTACATTATCTGTAGTAGATAAACTTTGATCTGTGTCGGATAAATCTGTAGCAGCAATTGTAATATTAGCACTACCATCAAATGATTGACCAGCAATTGATCTAGCAGTTGCAAGTGTAGTTGCTGTGTCAGCATTACCTGTAACGTCACCAGTAATATTACCAGTAAATGTTCCTGCGATTGCACCTGTACCTGTGATTGTAGGACTGGTTAAAGTTTTGTTTGTTAACGTTTGAGTTGATTTTAATAATACAACATCACTTGTGTTTGATAAATCTGTTGAAGCAATTGTTATATTAGCGCTACCATCAAACGATTGACCAGCAATTGTTCTAGCAGTTTCTAATGCAGTTGCCGTATCGGCATTACCTGTAACATCACCAGTAAATGTACCAGCGATAGCACCTGTACCTGTGATTGTTGGACTAGTTAAAGTTTTATTAGTTAATGTTTCAGTACCAGCCAATGTAGCAAATGAACCATCACTTAATGCACTATTAAATTGTGCTGTTGTACCAGTTAAAGTACCTTCAGATAAATCTAATGTTAAAGTGTTTGAAGCACTATCAATAGTTTTATTAGTTAATGTTTCAGTAGAACTAGCTGTAATATAAGAACCTAAATCTGATATATTAGATTCAGTAATTGTAATTGTGTTTGAAGCACTATTGATTGTTTTGTTTGTAAGTGTTTGAGAACCAGTTAATGTTGCAACAGTACTATCAATGTTTAAAGTAATTGTATCTGTTGTAGCAGTTGATGTTAATCCAGCACCACCAGCAATTGTGAAAGTATCTGTACCAACTGTGATTGTGTCTGTACCACTATCACCAGCAATTGACATATTTGAAGATATGGCAGCTGTACCAGCAGCAGTTAATCGTCCTTGAGCGTCAACTGTAAATGTTGGAATTGCAGTTGAAGAACCATAAGCACCAGCAGAAACAGCTGTGTCATCTAAATTTATTGTTAATGTGTTTGTAGCACCTGAAGTACTAATACCAGTTCCACCAGCAACTGTAAATGTTTCACTATCTAAATCAATAGCAGCTGTACCAGTATCACCAGCAACATCTAAATCTTGAGCTGTAACTTGTGAGTCAACATATGCCTTAATAGATTGTTGAGTTGCAAGTTGTGTAGCAGAGTCAGATGCCATATTGTCTTCATCTAATATAGCAGTACCTGAAACACTTGTATTTAATACAGCACTTGTTAAAGTTTTGTTTGTTAAAGTATCTGTTGTTGCTTTACCAACTAATGTGTCAGTAGCGTCTGGAAGAGTAATTGTTCTATCAGCAGTAGGGTCACCTGCTGTTAAAGTTAATTCGTTATCGTCACTTGTACTACCTTCAAATACTAAAGCATTTTGTACATCAATAGTAGTTGAGTTTACAGTAGTAGTTGTTCCTGATACTGTTAAGTTACCTGATACTGTTAAGTTATCATCAACTGTAACTGTACCACCAGCTGAATCTATAGTAAGATTTCCTGATGATGTATCTATTTCGTTATTTCCTGTTACACCGATTTGAATATTTCCTGATCCATCTCCAATAGTGTCACCACCTGCAGTAGATCCATCGTGTAAACGAAGTTTATTTAATGTAGTATCTACTGTTAATTCACCGACTGAACCTGTATAGGCATCGTTTTCAGCAGTAGTACCTCTTCTTAATTGTAAAATTGTTGGCATTGTTGCTCTCTCCCTTTTTTAACAAACTAACTTGTATTATTTATAATAATAAGTTGTTTAACTACCTTTGTTTTTAATTTTTAAATATAACCAAAATCAACTATTCCAACTGCCGCAACAATTGTTCCCATATCAATAATATCGAAACCTGGATTTTCACAATCCGTTATTACTTGTTCTAAAGAAATCCCAAAAGCATCTACTGGTGAATTATTAACCCCAGCTTCACCACCACTCAAATAAATTGTTTGTACTGCTGATTTGTCTAAAGAAGTAGCCTTCATTTCAGCAAATCTGACTTTACTACTATCTATGTTGTTTCCTATATAAGCCATTTAATTTCCTTATGTTGAAATATCATCTACTGTACTTACAATAACATCAAGTGAACTAGCAGTATTAGAAACGACTTTTAAAACGTCTCCACTTTTTACTACGTATTTAGCCCCACCATCTATTACTTGTAAAGCACCACCACTTTGAATTGGTGCACCTTTAACAAGGTACACGTCATTTGAAGAATCAGCGTCA
>Ga0070754_10002190_pt1 | contig 14635 bp, 17 predicted proteins | sample VirMetDEL_Sep_01_FD_75181 | JGI IMG/M metagenome (GOLD analysis project Ga0070754, IMG submission 75181) | Aqueous microbial communities from the Delaware River and Bay under freshwater to marine salinity gradient to study organic matter... | ecosystem: Environmental > Aquatic > Marine >... | reverse complement strand
TTCCTCGGGCACCAGATCGTCGGCGGTCTGGCAGACATTGGCTTCCCCATCGAGCATGTTGAGCATCTCGGCGGGCTTGAACCCGGCGCGCTTGCCGACTTCGAAATCGTTGAAATCGTGCCCGGGGGTGATCTTCACCGCGCCGCTGCCCAGTTCGGGATCGGCATGTTCGTCGGCGACGATCGGCACGCGGCGCCCGGTGATCGGCAGCACAACATGCTTGCCGACCACGCTGGCATAGCGCTCGTCCTCGGGATGCACCGCCACCGCCATGTCGGCCAGCATGGTTTCGGGGCGCGTGGTCGCAACCTCGATATAGTCGCGACCATCGGCCAGCGTGACGCCGTCTTCGAGCGGATAGCGGAAGTGCCAGAACGAACCCTTCACATCCTGCGTCTCGACCTCGAGATCGCTGATCGCGGTCTTGAGCTTGGGGTCCCAGTTGACCAGCCGCTTGTCGCGGTAGATCAGCCCGTCGTTATAGAGATCGACGAAGGTCTTGGTCACCGCCGCGCTGAAATGCGGGTCCATGGTGAACTGTTCGCGGCTCCAGTCCATCGAGCAGCCGAGCCGGCGCAGCTGGCGCGTGATCGTGCCGCCGCTTTCCTCTTTCCACTCCCACACCTTGGCCACGAAATCCTCGCGGCTGTAATTGGTGCGCTTGTCCTGCTTCGCCTCCAGCTGGCGTTCGACGACCATCTGCGTGGCAATGCCCGCGTGGTCGGTGCCAACCACCCACAACGCATCCTTGCCGCGCAGCCGTTCGTAGCGGACCATGATGTCCTGCAGCGTATTGTCGAGCGCATGGCCGATATGCAGGCTGCCGGTGACGTTGGGCGGCGGATTGACGATCGTATAGGGCTGCGCATCGGGGCGTTCGGGGCGGAAGAGGCCTTCCTGTTCCCAATGCGCGTACCAGCGCGCCTCGATTGCGGCCGGGTCGAAGGTCGTGGGTAGCTCGGTGCTCATGGTTTCCTGTTCGTAGACGCTCTCGTCCCGCGCCTGCCCGTACGCCCCCGGGAAGTCGCAGCCAAATGGTGAGCACCGCCTTTGCCAGCGCGCTTGTTGCGATGCAACGTTGCAGGTGACACCCGGCGATCGCCGCTTGGCAAGCGGCGGATTTGCTCGCATACCGCGCGGCAATGGGTGGTTTCGCCGAATACGATCTGAGCGAAGATGGCGATGGGGGCAATGTGCTTGCCCTGTCGGGGCCCTATCTCGTGTCCACCGTCGGCGCGATCGATCAGGATCTGCGTGCACTGGACGGTCCGATCGCCCGGATCGATCTGGCCGATGTGACCGAGATCGACACCGTCGGTGCCTGGATCGCCTGCAGCCTGGCGCGCGAACACGAGGCCGAGATTTCGGGCGCGAGCGAGCGCGCCGAACGCCTGATGGGCGCGCTGAAAGGGACCGGGTCGGAAGAGCAGATCGCCGCTCCGCGCCTGCCCGTATGGGAACGCGTGCCCAGGGTGATGGGCGAGAAGATATACGCCGCGCGCCGCGGGATCTACGGTGTGGTCGGCTTCCTCGGCGCGCTGTTGCTGTCGATGGGCAGCCTGATCCGCCACCCCCGGCGGTTCCGCTGGCTGGCGCTGGTCCGCCAGCTCGAGCTGGTGGGCGTCTCGGCGCTGCCGATCATCGGCTTGATGAGCTTCCTTATCGGCGTGGTCATCGCGCAGCAGGGCGCAGTCCAGCTGGCGCAGTTCGGGGCGGAGACGCTGACCGTCAATCTGGTCGGGCGGATCACCTTGCGCGAGCTGGGCGTGCTGATGACCGCGATCATGGTCGCCGGCCGGTCGGGCAGTGCTTTCGCTGCGCAGATCGGCACGATGCGGCTGACCGAGGAAGTCGATGCGATGCAGACCATCGGCATATCGCCGATGGAAGCGCTGGTCATTCCCCGCGTCATGGCCGCCGTGCTGATGATGCCGCTGCTGGGATTCTATGCCGCGGGTGTCGCCATCGTCGGCGGCGCGGTCGTCGGGCAGTTCATGCTGGGCATTCCGTTCTAGACCTTCCTCACCCGGATCCAGGACGTGGTCCCGATCTACGATTTGTGGGTCGGGCTGCTGAAGGCGCCGGTATTCGGGCTGATCGTGGCGCTGGCAGGCTGCTATCACGGCATGCAGGTCAAGGGTAATTCGGAAGAAGTCGGCCGGCGCACCACCATGGCCGTGGTCACGGGGATCTTCGCAGTGATCGTTATCGACGCCTTCTTCGCGGTCTTCTTCACCAAGATCGGGTGGGGCTGATGGCGCAGGACGAAGCTGGGCGCGAACTGGGCCGCCACGAACGCTATCGCGGCGATTACCCGATCGTCGTCGAAGCGCTGACCAATGCCTTTGGCGACCAGGTCGTCCACCAGGATCTCGATCTCAAGGTCCGGCGCGGCGAAATCCTCGGCGTGGTCGGCGGATCGGGTACCGGCAAGAGCGTGCTGATGCGCTCGATCATCGGGCTGCAGCATCCCACCGCGGGCGACATCAGCGTGTTCGGCCGCTCGACCATCGACAGCGATCCCGAGGTCGATATCGGCGTGCGCAACCGCTGGGGCGTGCTGTTCCAGGGCGGAGCGCTGTTCTCGACCCTGACCGTGGGCGAGAATGTCGAGGTTCCGCTCAAGCAGTTCTACCCCGAGATCGAGCCCGAACTGCGCCACGAGATCGCCCGCTACAAGGTCGTGCTGTCGGGCCTGCCCGAAGAAGCGGTGGGCAAATACCCTTCCGAACTGTCGGGCGGCATGAAGAAGCGGGCCGGGCTGGCGCGCGCGCTGGCGCTCGATCCCGAGCTGCTGTTCCTCGACGAACCCACCGCCGGGCTCGATCCGATCGGCGCGGCCGCGTTCGACCAGCTGACGCTGGAACTGAAGGAGACGCTCGGGCTGACCGTGTTCCTCATCACCCACGATCTCGATACGCTGCACGAGATCTGCGACCGCGTCGCCGTGATCGCGGACAAGAAGGTCATCGCGGTCGACACGGTGCCGAACCTGCTCGATCTCGATCACGAGTGGATCCAGCAATATTTCAACGGTCCGCGCGGGCGCGCGGCGCTGACCGCGCAGGCGCTCGACGAATTGCGCCGGCACATGGACGAACCGGTCGCCGCGCATGCGGTCAAAGCGTTGGACAAACCGCCTGCGGGCAAGGCATAGGGCGAACCAATGGAAACGCGGGCAAATCACGTTTGGGTAGGGGCGGTTACGCTGCTGATCCTTGGCGCGCTCGCGCTGTTCATCGTGTGGCTCGCGCGGCTCGGCGGCGGGGACCAGAACGAATACGATATCTTCTTCAAGCAGTCGGTCGCCGGTCTTGCCAATGGCAGCTCGGTCGATTTCGCCGGCGTGCCGGTGGGGCAGGTCAACCAGATCGAACTGTGGGACAAGGACCCCGAATTCGTCCGCGTGCGGATCAAGGTCAAGGAAAGCGTGCCCATCCTCGTCGGCACCACCGCGACGATCCAGGGCAGTTTCACCGGCGTGTCGACGATCACGCTCGACGGCGCGCGCAGCGGTGCGCCGCCGATATCGTGCGAGACCACGGCCTGCACCGAAGGCGTGCCGATCATTCCGCCCACCACCGGCGGCGGGTTCGGCGCAGTACTCGCTAGCGCCCCGCTCCTGCTCGAGCGGCTGGCCACGCTGACCGAGCGGCTGACCGTCCTGCTGAGCGATCGCAACCAGGAAGAAATCTCGCAGATCCTCGCCAACACCAATGCCGCCAGCGCGGGCTTCGCCGCTGCCGCGCCGCAGCTCGAACGCACGATGGCCGAACTGCAGGTGACGCTGCGCGAAGCCAGCGAGGCGCTCGACCAGTTCGAACAGGTCACCGCCTCGACCGATCGCATCATCAACCAGGAAGGCGAGGCGATTGCCCGCGACCTGCGCTCGACGCTGAAATCGGCCAGCGGCGCTGCGCGCGCGCTCGAAGACACGCTCAACGAGGCGCGGCCTGCGACCAAGCAGCTGACCGAAAGCACGCTGCCCGCCGCTGAAGCGACGCTGCGCGACCTGCGCGCGACCAGCAAGGCGCTGCGCGACGTGACCGAAACGATCGATGAAAAGGGTGCCGGCGCGCTGCTTTCCAGCCAGCCGCTGCCCGATTACAAGCCGTAAGGGGCACCAGCATGACACGCATGACCAAACTTGCTGCGCTGGCTCCCGCCCTGCTGCTGGGCGGCTGCCTGAGCTTTGGCGGCGAGGCACCCGACAGCCTGCTGACTCTGACCCCCGCTGCCACCGCCCCCGCCGGCGAAAGCGCCGCGAGCGACCGGGGCACGGCCTTGGCGATCGTCCCGTTCGAGGCGACCAAGGCGCTCGATGTAACGCGGGTCCCGGTGCAGGTCACCGACACCGAGCTGGCCTATCTGCAGGATGCGTTCTGGGTCGACCGGCCCGCCCGCCTGTTCGGCCAGCTGGTGGCCGAGACGATCCGCTCGCAAAATGGCCGCGTGGTGGTCGATGGCGACGATCCCGGCCTGAACGCGGCGGACCGCCTTCACGGTTCGCTGCGCGCGTTCGGCTACGATGCGCGGACGCGCGAAGTGGTGGTGGTGTTCGACGCGGTGCGCAATGGCGCGGGCGCAAGCGCAATCAGCCGCCGCTTCGAGGCGCGCGTGCCCGTCGCCGCACCCGAGACCGAATTCGTCGGCCCGGCGCTCAACCAGGCGGCCAACCAGGTCGCCGGTGAAATCGCCGACTGGCTCGGCTGACGATCTCGTAACACGCTCGCCGTTCGTTTATATGAATGGAATGTCTGATGACGCTCCTACAGACCGTCGGCGTCGTTTCGTACTGACAAGCGAGGCGAAGAAGGCGGCAGGCACCCTTAGCGTGATCGGGGGTCTTGCAGGCTTTGGCTTGAGTGGCTTGCTCCTTCCCGCTGTTGCAGCAGGGCTCGTCGGTGCCAGCTTGGGTGTGGCGATGAATCCCGAAAAACGCTCGAAGCCCGTAAAGCGCGTAGTTATCAACTAAGATGCGTCATGGTTTCTTGAGCACCATCGTCGCTGGTGGTGTGACCGGAATCGCAAGGTATGCGTGGGGCGACGCGGGGGCGGTCGATTGCGCAATATCCGCAGTTGCTGGTGCCGCGGTTTTCTCAACATTGGCATTCATAATCGTGATCTCTGGCGCGTTGGATGAGGATGTCGCCGTGATCGGCCAGGTGGTTTCCGACAACAAACAGACCCTAGAAATAGCGATGTTGCTATCCTTGCTTTTCGGGATCTACCTTTTGCTCATTTCTTTCGGTGTAGATTTTCCGACCTAATTCTGTGCCAACCGTACGAAGGCCATCGCCTTGAGGAATGCCTCCAGCCGCTTCGCGCGGCGCGCGGCGGCTTCCTCGTCCGCGCCCCATTGTTCGATCTGCCAGTCTTCCTCGAGATTGGCCGCTGCCCACAGCGCTTCGCCATCGGCATCGTGGTCGAGCGCGGCCAGGCCGACGCACAAGGATGCGGATAGCGCAGTCAGCTGTTCGAGCGCAGCGAGGGTGAAATCATCCAGGCTTTCCAGCCGGGCTTTCAGCCGGTCCATCGTGGCCGGGGCGTGCGGTTTCGCCACCACCCCGCTGACGCGTTCCAGCACGATGCCTTCGCGGGCCTCGAGCGTTTCGACCAGCGGGTCCCACATGTCGCGCTGGCGATGCCACAGCGGCTCGTCCGGATCGGCGCGATAGCAAAGCGTGTCGGTTTCGGCATAGCGCAGCAGCTTGGCGATCGCCGCGGTGCGGCCTTCGGGCAGCGTGTCGAGCGCGTAATCGGCCATGTCGCGATAGGCAAAGCGTGCCGGATCGATCGTCTCGCCCTGTCCATCCCATTCGCTTGCGAGGGCTTCTGCCAGCGCAAGCGAATCGACGACCTGCTGCCGCCCGCCCTGCGTTTTCAGCGGCCGCCCGTCGAGGAACACCTGATGGCCGGAAGCTGCGCGTTCGACATGGACGCGCGTATAGAACCGCTTCACTGGCCGCTTCTCCAGCGCTTGGCGAGCACGATCGGGAGGATGAATATCTCGGCCACGCCCAGTGCGACGAGGATATAGCCGGCAATCTCGGGCAGGGGCAGGATGCCGCCCAGCACCAGCGCGCCCAGCACCGCCGTCACGACCCCCGACAATCGCACTGCCTGGATCGTCAGGAACCGCGCCTTGGCCGGGTCATGGTCAGTTTGTCCCACGGATCAGGTCTCCCAATTGCTGTGCGGTTTCGGCCACCGCGCTGGCCCCGGCGTCGAGCAGTTCGCGCGGTTCGTGATAGCCCCAGGCCACGCCGATCGCGCGGACGCCGGCTGCCTGCGCCATTTCCATGTCGAAACTGGTATCGCCGATCATCACGGCGTCGGCAGGCGCCACGCCGGCATCGCCCAGCGCGGCTTCGAGCATGGCGGGATGCGGCTTGGAGGGATGGCGGTCGGCGGTCTGCAGCGAAACGAAGCGATGCTTGATCCCATGCGTGTCGAGGCACGCGTGGAGCCCGCGGTCGCTCTTGCCGGTGGCGACGCCCAGCAGGCGGCCTTCGGCATCGAGTTCGTCGATCAGCGCGGCGATGCCTGCATACAGCGGTTCGCGCAGCGCGCCCGAGAGGCGGAGCTCGCGGTAACCCGCCTTATAGGCCTCGACCACGGCATGGCGTTCGTCGTCGGTGGCATCGGGGGCCAGTTCGCGCAGCGCAAAGGGCAGGCTCAACCCGACGATCCGGCGAACCTTGTTGCGTTCGGGCGCGGCCAGGCCGGTGTTGCGGAAGGCCAGTTCCATCGTCTCGCAGATCGCCGCCTGCCCATCGACCAGCGTGCCGTCGCAATCGAAGACGACCAGCCGGCTCACTTGCGCGGGCCCTTCGGCTTGCCTTTCGCCATCGCGCCCCGCGCCCGGCGCGGCGAGCGCTGCGACTTGCGGAAGTTCTTCGCATGCTGGCGGGCCTGCTGCTTCTTCTCCTCGCGCGTCTTGGGCGGCGGATCGTCGCGCATCGGGGTGGCATCGGACAGGTTCACGTCGAACCCGAGCTGCTCCATCGAGGCGGCGAAGTGTTCGGGCAGGTCCGCGGTCACGTCGAGCTTGCCGCCGTCGGGGCTGTCGATGATCAGACGCCGCGCGTGGAGGTGCATCTTGCGGCTGATCGAGCCGGTCAGGAACGCTTCCTTGCCGCCATATTTGCCATCGCCCACGATCGGGTGGTCCATCGCCGCGCAATGCACGCGGAGCTGGTGCGTGCGGCCGGTCAGCGGCTGCAGTTCGAGCCAGGCGGCTTTCTTGCCCACCGCGTCGACGACCCGGTATTTGGTCTTGGCCGGCTGGCCGCCCTCGTGGTCGACATGCATTTTCTCGCCGCCCGATCCGGGCTGCTTGGCAAGCGGCGCCTCGATCACGCCTTCCTTCACATCGGGCACGCCGATTACCAGCGCCCAGTAGATCTTCTTCGCCGAACGGCCCGAGAAGCGCCTGGAGAAATAGGCCGCGCTGCCGGGCGTGCGCGCCACCAGCAACACGCCGCTGGTGTCCTTGTCGAGCCGGTGAACCAGCCGCGGGCGCGGATCGTCCTCGCCTTCGACATATGCGTCGAGCAGGCCGTCGACATGGTTGAACGTGTTCGTCCCGCCCTGCGTCGCAAGGCCCGGCGGCTTGTTCAGCACCAGCGCGCCCTTGGTCCGCTCGATCAGCATGGCCTGCGCCTGCTCGATCTCGGCGGGCTTGAGCTCGCGCTTCGCCTTGGGCTGCTTGTGCGGCGCATCGCCCCCCGGGGGCACGCGAATCTGCTGCCCCTCGGCCAGCCGGTCGTCGGGCTTGACCCGCTTGCCGTCGACCCGGACCTGGCCGGTGCGCGCCCATTTGCTGACCGTGCCGAAGCCGACCTGCGGCAGGTGCCGCTTGAACCACCGGTCCACCCGGATGCCGTCGTCATCCGCCTCGACGGTGAAATTGCGTACTTCGTCGGAGGTGTTCATCCTGCCATCCTCATCACGCCGAGACCGACCATCAGCCCGGTGATGCCCAATGCAATCGACAGCACTGCATAGAGCAGGGCGAAAAGATATTGTCCGCGTTCGATCAGCAGCACCATTTCAAGGCTGAACGCGCTGAATGTGGTGAAGCCGCCCAGCAGCCCTACACCCAGCAGCAACCGCAATTGCTCGCCTTCCCCGCTGCCATGGCGTGCCAGCCAGCCGGCCAGCAATCCCATCGCGAGACTGCCCGCGGCGTTGGCCGCCAGCGTGGCGAAGGGAAAGGCGGTCACGACCGGCGCGCCGAGCCAGCCGGTCATCGCGCGGCCGAGCTGCCAGCGCAGCACCGCGCCGAACCCGCCGCCGATAAAGACGTGCAGCGCGGCAACGAAAGGAGAGAAGGTGGACATCGCCGCTGCCTTTAGCCGCCAATTGCCCCTGCGTCATCCCGATGCTGCAGCATGCGACAAAGACTTGCCTTCGGCTGCGAGAATCCGTATGTGCGCACCCGTTCGAGCCGGTCCGGAACGGATTCGGCGCGCTTTTCGTTGAACAAGCGAAACCCCAATTCAGGAGGCATACCCCGCTTTTGCGCGGGCTCTGGCCCGCAAAGTCGAGGTATTGAAGTTTATGCAGATCATGGTTCGCGATAACAATGTCGACCAGGCCCTCCGCGCGCTCAAGAAGAAGCTGCAGCGTGAAGGCGTGTATCGCGAAATGAAGCTGCGCCGCCACTACGAGAAGCCCAGCGAAAAGCGCGCCCGCGAAAAGGCGGCTGCGGTCCGCCGCGCGCGCAAGCTCGAGCGCAAGCGGCTGGAGCGCGACGGCGCCAAGTAAGTCGCTATTGCGACTGCTACCAAGCTAAGCCATGAGGGCGCGGAGCAATCCGCGCCCTTTGCGTATCCGCCGTTGCGAATCCGGAAGAGACTTTCATGACCGAGATCACCCGCGTTCCCCTCCAGCCCATCAAGAAGGGCTCGCTCACCAAATTGTGGCTCGGCGTGCTGCTTGCCGTCCTCGTCGCCGCGGGTCTTGCCTGGGCCGCCATGCCGCGCGGGCTCGAGGTCGAAACGGTAACCGCGGGCTCGGGCGATTCGCCGCAGCTCGGCGATGTCGTGTTCGTCAATTATGTCGGCACGCTGGTCGACGGGACCGAATTCGACCGGTCGCAGCCGCTGCCGGTGCCGCCGGGCCTGTTCCCCGAAGGCAATCCGCTGCTGCTCGAGGAAGGCGCGATCATCGACGGCTTCATCGAGGGGCTGCAGCAGATGCAGAAGGGCGGCAGCTACGTGCTGACGATCCCCGCCGATCAGGCCTATGGCGCCGAACCGCCGCCGGGCTCGCCGATCCCTGCCAATGCCGATCTGGTGTTTGAAGTGGAAGTGGTCGACTTCATGAGCCGCGACGACTTCCAGGCGCGCGCCGCCGCCCTCCAGCAGATGATGGGGCAGCAGGGCGCCGACGGCCAGGCGGGACCCCCGCCGGCGCAATAGGCCGGCCGCCGGGGGAGGGCGCATGACCGAGGCAATCGCCGTTCACGCGCCCGCAGCCCATGCCGACTGGCCGCTGCGGCCCTGGGCGCTCGCCGTCCTGCTGGGCGTCGCCGGGCTCGCCGTCCACCTGTTGTCCGACTGGAACGCGGCCGACATGCCGCCGTGGCGGGCCGCGCTCGCCGCCGCTTTCGTCTTCGGTCCGCTGGCGCTGGCCTTCACCGTCGAGCGTATCCGCTGGCAGGAGCCGCTGGTCTTCGCCGGGCTGGTCGCGCTGGTCACGGCGGGGATCGCCTGGCGGGTGACGAGCGCGGGCGACCGCTATGCCGACGAGCCTTTCTGGGTCGCCGCCGGGCTGGTCGCGATAACGCTGGCCCTGCCGCTGTTCCAGGCGGGGTTCCACCGGCTGCGCTGGCGGACGGCCTACGACCAGACCCACTTCCATGTCTGGACCGATGCCATCAGCGGCGTCGGGGCGCTCGCCTTCACCGGCGTATCGTGGCTGCTGGCCGTGCTGCTCGCCGCGCTCTTCTCCGCCATCGATATCGACGTGGTCGAGAACGTGGTCGACGAGGCCTGGTTCGGCTGGATCTTCTCGGGTGCGGCATTCGGCGCTGCACTCGGCGTGCTGCGCAACCAGTTGAAGGTCATTGGCACGCTGCAATCGGTGGTGATGCTGGTGTTCTCGATTATCGCCGTGCCGCTGGCGGCCGCGCTGGCGATCTTCCTGCTGGCCGTGCTGGCAAGCGGTATTGCGGTGCTGTGGAATGCGACCGAAAGCCCCACGCCGCTGCTGCTGTCGGTGGCGGTGGCGGGCTTCGTCCTGGTCAATGCGGTGATTCGCAACGCCGATCACGAAGTCAGCGCCAATCGCGTCTTGCGCTGGGCCGCTTTGGTGCTGGCGCTGGCGATCTTCCCGCTGGCGCTGCTGGCGGCAGTCTCGACCGGAACGCGGGTCGCCGAATACGGGCTCAGCCCCGAACGGCTCTGGGGCATCGTCGCGGTGGCGGTCGCGGTCGCTTACGGCATGGCCTATTTCATTGCACCGATCCGCGGACGACTGATCGGCTGGATGGACCGCGTCCGCACCGCGAACATGCATCTCGCGGTGGCGACATGCGGGCTGGCCTTCGTGCTCGCGCTGCCGCTGTTCGATTTCGGTGCGATATCGGCGAAGAACCAGATCGCCCGGCTCGAAAGCGGCAGGGTTGCGGTGGACGACTTCGACTTCGACGCGCTGCGCTGGGAATTCGGCGAGGCCGGGCGCGAAGGACTGGCGCGGCTGGCGAAGGGCAGTGATGCCGAGGTGGCAGAACTCGCTGCCGGTGCCCTCGCGCAGGAAGCCCGCACCTATCGGGATGTCGAGAGAGGCACCGAGCGCAACGAGCGGCTCGCGAATTTGCGGATGCAGTTCGAGGACGAGACGCTGCGCCGCCACGTCGAGAACCATGTGCGCGCCTCGCCGTGGCGCTGCGACAACCCTTGCGTGGCGCTGGATGCCGGGGCTGGCGACAATGGGCGGCGCAGGGTCGCCCTGGTCGAGGACGGGCGCATCGCCTGGGAAGAGTTCGATCTTGCCGGGCCCGCCGATCAGACAGCTGTAACGGCAGCCCGCGAAGCCGCGATCAGGGCGGAGTTCGACGCGCCGGATCAGCGCGCGGGATCGCAGGTGGAAATCCGCGAATGGACCGGGCGGCGGGTCTATATCGACGGCCAGCCCGCAGGCGATCCCTTCGAATAGCATTGCGCTGCAGCATCGCTGCTTGAAGCGGGCCGCGCGCGCGGCTAACGCGCGAGCATGTCAGTCACACGCGAAGAAGTGGCCAAGATCGCCTCGCTCGCCCGCATCAAGATGGGCGATGACGAGCTCGATACGATGGTCCCCGAACTCAACAATATCCTCAACTGGGTCGAACAGCTGGGCGAGGTCGATACCAGCGGCGTCGAGCCGATGACCGCGGTCATCCCCAATACGCTGCGCCTGCGCGACGATGTCGTCGACGCCGACCCGCTGACCGCTGGCGGACGGCGCGAGGATGTGCTGGCCAATGCCCCCGCCGCCGAACACGGCTTCTTCGGCGTGCCCAAGGTGATCGAATGAAAAGCCACGCATTTTCATTCGATCATCCTGAACAGCGGCTAAGCCGCGCGTGTTTCAGGATCCAGGAACAGGAACGCAGCTCTTTTGAGGACGACACCGTGATTGTGGCGAAATGGACCCTGAAACAAGTTCAGGGTGACGAAGCATGACCGAACTGACCAAACTCGGCGTCAAGGCGATCCGCGATGGCGTGGCGGGCGGCAGCTTCACCGCGCGCGAAGTGGCGGAAGCCTTCAACGCCGCCGTGGCCGAAGCGGCCGACCTCAATGCCTTCATCGTGACCACGCCGGACCATGCGCTGGCGGCGGCCGATGCCGCCGATGCCAAGCGCGCCAAGGGCGAGGATCTGGGCATCATGGGCGGCGTGCCGATCGGCATGAAGGACCTGTTCGCCACGAGGGGCGTGCAGACCACCGCTGCGAGCCATATTCTCGAAGGCTTCACGCCGCAGTACGAAAGCACTGTCAGCCAGAAGCTGTGGGATGCGGGTGCGGGCATGCTGGGCAAGCTCAATCTCGACCAGTTCGCGATGGGTTCCTCGAACGAGACCAGCTATTTCGGCAATGTCTCCTCGCCGTGGAAGAAGAACGGCACCAATGCCGCGATGAGCCCGGGCGGTTCGTCGGGCGGTTCGTCCAGCGCGGTCGCCGCGCGGATCGCGCCCGCTGCCACCGGCACCGATACCGGCGGTTCGATCCGCCAGCCCGCCGCCTTCACCGGTATCTGCGGGATCAAGCCGACCTATGGCCGCTGCAGCCGCTGGGGCGTGGTCGCCTTCGCTTCCAGCCTCGACCAGGCGGGCCCGATGGCACGCAGCGTCGAAGACTGCGCGATGATGCTCGAGGCCATGGCCGGTTTCGATCCCAAGGATGCGACCAGCCTCAAGCTGGACGTGCCGCAGTGGGAAGCGGGCCTGTCGGCAGACCTCAAGGGCAAGAAGATCGGTATCCCGAAGGAATACCGGATGGACGGCACCGACGAGGCCATTCTCAAGAGCTGGGAACAGGGCAAGGAATGGCTGCGCGATGCGGGCGCCGAGATCGTCGATATCTCGCTGCCGCATACCAAATACGCGCTGCCCGCATATTACATCGTCGCGCCTGCCGAGGCCTCGAGCAATCTCGCGCGCTATGACGGCGTGCGCTATGGCCTGCGCGACCTGCCTGACGGGGCGGGCCTGCAGGACATGTATGCCGCCACCCGCGCCGCCGGGTTCGGCGACGAGGTCAAGCGCCGCATATTGATCGGCACCTATGTGCTGAGCGCCGGCTTCTACGATGCCTATTACACGCAGGCGCAGAAGATCCGCACGCTGGTGAGCCGGGACTTCGAGCAGGCGTTCGGCCAGTGCGACGCGATCCTCGCGCCGACCACGCCGACCGCCAGCTTCCCGCTGGGTTCGCTCAATGAAGACCCGCTGACGATGTATCTCAACGATGTCTTCGCCGTGCCGGCATCGCTGGCCGGCCTGCCCGCTATGAGCGTACCCGCCATGGTCAATGACGACGGTCTGCCGCTCGGGCTGCAGATCGTGGGCAAGCCCTTCGACGAACAGGGTGTGCTCAACACCGGACTCGCGATCCAGCAGCGCGCCGGGTTCGACGCGCAGCCGGAGAAATGGTGGTGAACGAGGCCATCTTCACGCTGGTCGCCGCGGTGGCGGTGCTGGGCGTGATGGCGCTGCCCGCGATCCTGTCCAAGCGGATCAACCACGGCGAGGCGCGGTTCAAGAGTGACAATGGAAAGCCGAAAGACGATGAGTAACTACCGCATCCAGGGCGCAACGGGGGAATGGGAGGTCGTGATCGGCCTCGAGGTCCATGCGCAGGTCACTTCCAACGCCAAGCTGTTCAGCGGCGCGTCGACTGCCTTCGGTGCCGAGCCCAATACGCAGGTCAGCCTCGTCGATGCGGCAATGCCCGGCATGCTGCCCGTGCCCAATCGCGAGTGCATCCGCCAGGCGGTGCGCACCGGCATGGCGATCGAGGCGCAGATCAACCGGTGGTCGCGGTTCGACCGCAAGAACTACTTCTATGCCGATTTGCCGCAGGGCTACCAGATCAGCCAGCTCTACCACCCGCTGGTGGGTGAAGGGCAGCTGCTGATCGATGCCGACGAGAAGGCCGGCATTCCCGAGGACAAGGTCATCGGGATCGAACGGATCCATGTCGAACAGGATGCGGGCAAGCTGATGCACGACCAGCATCCGACCATGTCCTATGTCGATCTCAACCGCAGCGGCGTGGCGCTGATGGAAATCGTCTCGATGCCCGACATGCGCAGCCCCGCCGAAGCGGGCGCCTATGTCCGCAAGCTGCGTTCGATCCTGCGCTATGTCGGTTCGTGCGACGGCAATATGGAAGAAGGCTCGATGCGCGCAGACGTCAATGTCAGCGTGCGCAAGCCCGGCGGCGAGCTGGGCACCCGGACCGAGACGAAGAACGTCAACTCGGTGCGCTTCGTGATGCAGGTCATCGAATATGAAGCCAACCGCCAGGTCGACGTGATCGAGAATGGCGGCAGCGTGGACCAGGAAACGCGGCTGTTCGATCCCGGCACCGGCACCACCCGGACCATGCGCAGCAAGGAAGATGCGCATGACTACCGCTATTTCCCCGATCCGGACCTGCTCCCGCTCGAACTGGAGGACAGCTTCCTCGAGGAATGCCGCGCCTCGCTGCCCGAACTGCCCGATGCCAAGCGCAAGCGGTACGAAAGCGAACTGGGCCTGACGCCTTACAATGCGCGCGAACTCACCGCCGAGGTGGAAACCTTCGCACGGTTCGAAACGCTGCTTGCGGCGACCGCGGCCAAGATCGGCAAGAGCGAGGCCGAGGTCGCCACGCAGGTCGCCAACTGGGCGCTTTCGGTCGCGCCGGGCGTGGTCAAGTCGCTGGGTGATGAAGCCGATATGGCCAATGCCACTGCCGTAGCGCAGGCCAGCATCCTGGCGATGCAGGACAAGGGCGAGATTTCCGGCGGACAGGCCAAGGAAATCTACGAAATCGTCCTCAAGGATGGCGGCGAACCCGAGACGATCGCCGACGAAAAGGGCCTCAAGCAGGTGTCCGATACGGGGGCGATCGAGGCCGCCATCGAGGAGATCCTC
>Ga0070754_10002181_pt1 | contig 14662 bp, 19 predicted proteins | sample VirMetDEL_Sep_01_FD_75181 | JGI IMG/M metagenome (GOLD analysis project Ga0070754, IMG submission 75181) | Aqueous microbial communities from the Delaware River and Bay under freshwater to marine salinity gradient to study organic matter... | ecosystem: Environmental > Aquatic > Marine >... | reverse complement strand
TTGCCGGGCCAGGACCTGATTCATTCCGTGTACGGCCTGGGCTACAAGTACGAGCCTTGAGCCTTCATGGGCTGGCGATGCCACCGAGGCGCTCCGCGTTCTCCCGCAACTCCCCCGCCGGGTCTCGCCCTTCTGTCCACAACACGATGGTGCGTGCTCCGGCTTGCTTCACCGCTTGCGCCAGGGCGGGCGGCGGTTCGCGGTGGTGCAGGGTAGCGACCACCGACGCGCTGTGCAGACGCCGGGTGAGTTCGGCCAGTGCATCGGGTGACCAGCCTTCGTCGGCCCGCGCATCGGTGCCAGCCAGGTCAAGGTTGAAGCCACTCACCAGGTAGTCGAGCCGATCCGAGAGGCTGAAAACGGTAAGGTTGGTCGCCGCTGCCAGGCGAGATTCAAGCTGCGCCGAGGTGGCGAGCAACTGCCTGCGAAGGGCCGACACATTGCTCTGAATCCGGGGCTGCGCATCGGGCACCAGTCGCGCCACATCGCTGGCAATCACATCCGCCATGCGGCCCAGGTTCACCGGGTCGAGCCAGGGCAAGGCGTTTGAAGAGACGTCGCCTCCCTGCAGCGCGATGCCGGGCAGCGAAGCATCCAGCGGGCGCGCGGCATCGATCTCGATCAGGCGGATGTTCTGGCGGCGGGCCAGGGGAAACAGCGGGTCGTCCGGCCAGATGGAGCGCAGCGCCACCACCGCGTCGGCCTGGCGCGCGGCTTCGCCCAGGCCCGCAGCCCCCCGACCGGTGAAGTAGGCGAGCTGGCGACTGGCGGGCAAGGTCTCGGGCACTGGGCGCAGCACCTCGATACCGGTATCGCGCATCAGCGTGGTGGTGAGCGCTGCCACCACGGGGTGCGCCACCAGCAGGCGAGTGGGTGCAGCGCTCTGCGCCACGGCGGCGGAGGCACCGACGCACAGCGCGAAGACCGCAATCAAGCGCCGGGCAGGGGATGGCAATCCAGCGGTCATCCGGCATGTCCGTTCAAAGCGGGCGTGAAGCCCCGAATCACCGCCGCGAGTGCGAACAGCCCTCCGGCGGTGAGGATGATCGCGGCGCCCGAGGGCACCGGCAGTTCAAGTTCGATCGGCACCAGGATGCCGATCTGCGTGCTGACCGTGGCGATGAACACGCTCAACCAGAAGAAGCTGCGAAGCGAGAGGCTGAGCAGGCGCGCGGCGGCCGCCGGGATGATGAGCAAGGCGCCGACCAGAATCGCGCCGATGACCTTGACCGATGCCACGGTCACGATGGTCACGAGCACCACGAAGAGATAGTCCAGCAGCTTCACACGCACGCCGCGCACGCTGGCGAGTTGCGGGTTGAAGCTGGCCAGCATGAACCGGTTGTAAAGCGGCAGGGTGAGCGCCACCACCAGCGTGCCCACCACCGCCAGCACCAGCAGATCGCCCGCATCGACGGTGAGCACCGACCCGAACAGCACGTTCTCCAGAATGTGGATGTTCACGCGGCCCGAAAGCATCAACAGCAGGCTAGCGCCCATGGCCAGCGACACGGCAAGGAACACGCCGATCAACGTGTCGGGCGAGAGCCCGGTGCGGTTGCGCAGGTAGTTCAGCAGCATGCCGAACAGCAGACAGTAGGCGAACAGGCTCCCATAGGGCCCGGTGTAGGGTTCGCCCAGCAGGATGCCGATGGCCACGCCCGTGAGCGCGGCATGGCCCACGGCCTCGGAGAAGAACGCGAGCCGCTTGACCACCACCAGCGTGCCCAGGCCACCCAGCACCGGGCCGATGAACAAGCCCGCCAGCACGGCGTTGACCACGAAGCCGTAGGCCAGCGAGGCCGGCAGTGTGCCCTGCACCGCCAACTGCTGGATGGCCTGTCGAAACGTGTCGAACGCGCTCATGTCGCCACCGCCTCTTCGGCCGGTTCGTCCCGCCGATGTCGGCCGGAGAAGAGTGCCAGCACGCGCTCGGGCGTGAGCGTCTGAGCGGCAGGCCCGTCGAACAGCACCTGCCGGTTCAGGCCCGTCACCCGATCGGCCAGGCGCGTCACCGCGTCGAGGTCGTGCTCGATCCACAGCACGGTGACGCGTGTCTCGCGCCAGTGCGCGAGCAGGGTCTCGAACGTTTCCACGCCGGCTTCGTCCAGCGCAGACATCGGCTCGTCGAGCATGATCAGGTCGGGGGCGGGAATCAAGGCCTGGGCCAGCAGCACGCGCTGGCGCTCGCCACCCGAGAGCGCACCCATGCGCCGTGCCGATTTTTCAAGCATGCCGACGTGACGCAAGGCCTGCTCTACCGGCGTCTTCCAGCGCGGCGACAGCCCGAGGAAGACCGGCCGGCGCTGGCACATCGCGCCCATGAAGTCCATCACCGTCATCGGCAGGCCGGCATCGAAGGCCAGCGCCTGCGGCACGTAGCCGACCACGCCCGCTGGTTCGCCGGGCCAGGAGAGGCTGATGCGCCCCCGGTGCGGCAACTGGCCGAGCAAGGCCTTGAACAGCGAGCTCTTGCCGCCGCCGTTGGGGCCCACGAGCGCATGCACGCTGCCCGCAGCCACCTGCAGATTCACCTGCCGGAGGATGTTGGTGTGGCCGAGCGTCAGCTCGACAGATTCGAACGCGATGCGGGGACCGCCTGCAGCCATCACACCGACTCCCGGATCGCGCGCACCACAGTGCCCAGGTTGCGCGCAATTTCCTGCTCGAACTTGTCGGCCGCGTAGGGGCCGTGCGAGATGTGGGTGAGCGCATAGAGGCGCACGCCGGTCTCGCGCCGAATGGTGTCGACGTACGCCGACGGGAAATCCATCTCCGAGAAGATCACCTTCACATCGAGCGAACGAATCTGGTCGATCGTGCCCTTGAGTTGCGACGGGCTGGGCTCGATGCCATGCGCGGGTTCCACCACGGCAGCCACTTCCAGCCCGAACTCACGCAGCAGGTAGTCGTAGGCACCGTGGATGGTGGCGATGCGCAGGCCACCGGCTGGTGTCTGCGCGATTTGCCCGAGCGCTTCGGCACGCAGTTTGCGAAGCTTTTGCGCGTAGATGCGCGCGTTGGTCGTGTAGGCGGTCGCGTTCGCCGGGTCGAGCCTGCCGAGCTCGCGGGCGATGGTGTTCACCTGTGAAATCGACGCCGTGACCGACAGGAAAGTGTGCGGGTTCACCACCCTGCCCGAGGTGCCACGGCCCGTGCCCACTGCGGCGAGCAGCGGCACTTGCGCATTGGCTTCGATCACTTCGAGATCGGGCTTTTCGCTCGCCGCAATCATGCGTCCCGCGAAGTCGTCGTGTCCCACGCCATTGACCACGATCACATCAAGTGAGCCCATGCGCTTGATGTCCTCGGTGCGCGGCTCATACGCATGCGGGTTGAAGCCCGCAGGAATGACCGGCACCACCTCGGCCAGATGGCCGACCACGTTCGCGACGTAGCTGTAATACGGGTGCAGCGTCACGCCGATGCGCAGTTTGCGCGGCTGGGCGAGGGCTGGCGCGCTGGCTGCGCAGAGCGCCACCGGTGTCCAGGCCAGGGCTTGCAGCAGTTGCCGGCGGCGCGCGGAACGTGGTTCTTGAAATGCCATGAGGGAGATCCTGATGAAGTAACGGATGGCTCAGCGCGTGGCGTCCTTGCGCGTCACGCCGACGTCGTAGCGCACCACCACCTGACGCCAGCCCTGGCGCGTGAGCGATGCGTCGTCGAGCGGATCAGGCCAGGCCTGGGGACCTTCGCGCTGCAACCAGACCTGGGCCGCTCCGTCGTGGCCATGCGGGGCCTTGTCGCTGCCGGCGCCCCGGGCAGGCAGTCGCACAAGAAACGAGGCCGCCACCTCGGGTGCAGCGCTGCGACCCACATAAGCGGCTTCATGGCCTTGCGCAGCCAGTTGCCACTCGTGGCCGCCGCGCGCCATCGCAGCCGATCCGGTGGCAAACGGCGGCAGTTCCATCGCCCGCAGGAGATCCACAGGCGGCCACTTGCTGTCGGCGTCTGCCAGCGCGGCGATTTCTTCGGCCGCCACCAGCAGGTCCGCGTGCACGCCCTGCTCTGCGGCGTTGAGCTGCGTGCGCGCATCGATCTGGTAGGGCGCGAGCGCTGCAGCCTCGACCGACTGCACCCGTGCGCCGATGACCAATGCAGCCACTGCGAGCACGATGGCCGCCGCCAGCGCCACCCAGAGCGTCTCGTGACCCGCGCCGGCAGGCCTCACCACCACGACGCTCATCGCAAATCCTTCGTGCAACGCACTGCGGTGCGAGCTTTGCCAGGGTAGGCGGTCGCAGTGTTCATGGCTTGATTTCGGTGTGGTCCACCTCGGACGCGTGCTCTCCCCCATCCTCCAGGCGCACGAAGAATTCACCCGTTGGCCGCTTGAACAGAAGGGAAGCGTCGCTGCCCAGCGTGCTCTTGAAAAGCACGCGTTCGTCGTAGGACTTCACCAGCACCGACATGCCCGCGGCGTCGCTGCCGTCGGAGAACTCGCCCACGCAACGCACCATGCCCTCAGGGGCGGGCTGGCAGTTGAGCATGAGGCTGTGCGCACGAGCGAGTGCTGGCAAGGCCAGCGCAGCGATGGAAAGGAAGACCGTCGCCAGGCTTCTGCAGAGGTGGTCGCGCATGAAGGGATCGAGGATGAGGCAGTTGGATTAAACGATAATGCGAATTGTTCTTAATTATATCCATCATTTCCATGCCCGCAGCCCTGCACCATCTGCCCGGCGACCTGACCTCCCTGGCCGACCACGAACGCCACGCCCAGCAGAAGCTCGATGAAAAAACCTGGGCCTATCTTTTCGGCGCCGCTGCCGATGAGCTGACCCACGCGCGAAACATCGGGGCCTGGCGCGGCCTGGAACTGCTGCCGCGCGTGCTCCGGCCGCTGGCGGGTGGTCACACGCGCATCCAGTTGCTGGGCCGCGAACGACCCCACCCGATCCTGGTGGCGCCCATGGCTTTCCACCGGCTTGCCCACCCCGAAGGCGAACTTGCCACTGCGCTGGCCGCCGCTGCACTCGGTGCCGGGCTGGTGGTAAGCACGCAAGCCAGTTGCCGGCTGGAGGACGTGGCCGGCACCTTCCTGCCGGGAGCCGATCGCGGTCCGCTCTGGTTCCAGCTCTATCTGCAGGCCGACCGCAACTTCACGCGAGATCTGGTGCAACGCGCCGAAGCAGCGGGCTACGAGGCCCTGGTGCTCACTGTGGATGCGCCCGTGCAGGGTGTGCGAGACAGGGAACGTCGGGCGGGATTTCGATTGCCTGCCGGCGTGCGCGCCGTGAATCTGGATGGCATGAAGCTGCCCTCTGCACGCACCCTGGGTGCCAGGCAGAGCGTCCTGTTCGACGACCTGTTGCTGCATGCACCCACTTGGGAAGACGTGGCGTGGCTGTGCTCGATCACGCGTCTGCCGGTTCTGCTCAAGGGTGTCCTTCACGCGGAGGACGCGCAAATGGCGATCGAAAGCGGCGCCTCGGGTTTGATCGTTTCCAACCACGGCGGCCGCACGCTGGACACCGCAGTGTCCAGCGCCGCTGCCATGCCAGCCGTGGTGCGAGCGGTGCAGGGCCGCGTGCCCGTGCTGGTCGACGGCGGCATCCGGCGCGGCACCGATGTGCTCAAGGCCATGGCCCTGGGTGCCTCGGCCGTGCTGGTGGGTCGCCCCGTGCTGCACGGGCTCGCCAACGCGGGCGCTCAGGGGGTGGCGCACGTGTTGCGATTGCTGCTAGACGAACTTGAAATCGCGATGGCGCTCACAGGATGTCGAACGCTGACCCAGGCTGGCGAGGTTCTTGCCTCCTCGCCCGGGTCAAAGAAAAACCCGTCCATTTGCCCGAATTCATGAGAATGCGACACATTCTCGTTTAGAATGGCAACTCATTCACCCACCCATGCCGAACGAAAGGAAGACCGATGATCACCGGACTGACCGTTCTGGGCAGCAGCCTGATGCTGCTGTTGCTCGCCATTTGGTGGGTGTTTCGCCATTGAACGCACTTTCAAGCCGCCGATCCCGCTAAGCTCATGAGCCTCGCCCGCGCAAACCCTGCGCTGAACTTTTCCCCACCCATGGACGCCACGCCGCGCCGCCTGAACCGTCGCGTTGTCATCGTGCTTTCGGTGATCGGCCTGCACGTGGCGGCCGTCTGGGCGCTGCAAAGCGGTCTGCTGCGGCGGGCGATGGAGATCGTGATTCCGGTGCAGGTGATGGCAGAGTTGATCGAGCCGCCGCAGCCCTTGGTGGAACCTCCGCCACCGGCGCCCCCGACGCCCGTGGCTGCACCCACGCCGCCCAAGCCCCGGCCGCGGCCGATTCCGCAGCCGCAGCCGCAGCCGCAGCCGCAACCGGTGGCCGAACCCGAGCCGATGCCGCTGGCCCCCGTGGTGCCACCCGCACCGCCGGCGCCGCCCGCGCGCCCCGAACCCATCGTCGCTGCTGCCCCTCCGCCGGCCCCTCCAGCGCCACCGGCACCGCCCCGCATCGACCTGCCTTCGAGCAACGCCGACTACTTGCGCAATCCGCCACCGCCCTACCCCCCCATGTCCAAACGGCTGGGCGAACAGGGTCGCGTCGTGGTGCGCGCCTTCATCCAGCTGGATGGCACCGCTTCGCGCGCCGAAGTGCAACGCTCCAGTGGCTATGAGCGGCTGGACCAGACCGCCGTACAGACCGTGCTGCGCTGGCGCTACGTGCCGGGCAAGCGTGCCGGCGTGCCCGAAGCCATGTGGTTCAACATACCGATCAATTTTGTTCTGGAATAAGTCACCGTTTCCCCGGAGTCACAAGCATCATGGAACCACAATTCGCATCAACGGGCCTCGCCCATGTCTGGACGCAGGGCGACTGGGTCACCCGCTCGGTGGCCATCGTGTTGCTGCTTATGTCGCTGGCCACCTGGGTCATCATTCTGTGGAAGGCGCTTGACCAGCGCGCCCAGCGCGCGCAGGCCAAGGGCGTCGAAGGTTTCTGGCACAGCGCCGACTTTGCCGAGGGCCTCGACAAGCTCGGGTCGCCCGAGGGCAATCCGTTTCGGGCGGTGGCGCTGGAAGGCCGCGAATCCACCCGCCACATCCTGCACAAGGACGGCCACAACGGATCGCCGCCGCAGCGTCAACTGCACGACAGCCTCGACGTGAGCGACTGGGTTGAGCGCTCGCTGCGCAAGAGCGTGGACGACTTCACTGCGCGCGCCCAGAGTGGCCTTTCAGTGCTGGCCTCGGTGGCCTCGACCGCGCCATTCGTGGGCCTTTTCGGCACCGTCTGGGGCATCTACCACGCGCTGCTCGGCATCGGCGCGGCCGGCCAGGTCAGCATCGACCAGGTGGCTGGCCCGATCGGCGAGGCGCTGATCATGACCGCGCTCGGCCTCCTGGTGGCCATTCCCGCCGTGCTGGGCTACAACGCCCTGGTGCGCGGCAACAAGGGCATCCTTCACCAGCTCAACCGCTTCGCGCACGATCTGCACGCCTATTTCGTCACCGGGGCCCGCGTCACGGCGGGTGGCGACGGCAAGGTGCTGCCGATGAAGAAAACCCATTGAGGAGCCCGCCATGGCCATCGGAACCACCCAGGACGGCGACGACATGATGAGCGAGATCAACATGATCCCGTTCATCGACGTGATGCTGGTGCTGCTGATCATCTTCATCATCACCGTGCCGGTGATCAAGCACGCGGTGAACATCGAGTTGCCGCAGGCCAGCGTGGAGAAGGTCCAGGACAAGCCCGAGAACATTCGCCTGTCGGTGGACGCCGACGGCACCTATTTCTGGAACGAGCAGCGCGTGGAAGACGCGGCGTTCACCAGCCGCCTGCAAGCCGCCGCCGCACAGGTGCCGCAACCTGAGCTTCACATCCGTGGCGACAAGGCAGTCCGCTACGAACGCGTGGCGCTGGCCATGGCTGCCGCACAACGCGCCGGCGTTCGCAAGATCGGCTTCATCACGGAGCCCGCCGCACCATGAACGCGCCAACGTCTTCTCCGCAGACCGGGCAGGAGCCACAGAACGAAGCCACGCTGCCCAGTGCGGCAGGTGCCGAATTGCCGGTGCTGCCCAGCGCCACCCTTTTGCGCGGCCAGAAGGCGGTGGCGATCGACCACAACGGCTCGCTCTACCGGCTGCAGACCACACGTCAGGGCAAGCTCATCCTCACCAAATGACACCGGACATTTCCACCGGCAGACGTTTTTTCATCGTGGGGCGACCCGGGGAACTCACTTCCCCGAGCGTCGTTTTTGGCCAGCCAAGGGGCACTCCACCTCACTAGCCAGGCATTTTTTACAGCCCTATCGCTGCAATCCCCGCACGCGCCACCTGCGCATCCTCGGTCGACTTGACCCCGCTCACCCCCACCGCGCCCAGGCAAGCGCCGTCCTTCATGATGGGCACACCGCCTTCGAGCATGCCGGCCAGCGTCGGCGCGCTCAGAAACGAGGTGCGTCCCTGGTTGATGATGTCCTCATAGATCTTGCTTTCGCGCCGGCCCATGGCCGCCGTGTGAGCCTTGGCCGGGGCAATGTGGGCAGATATGGCGGCCGCGCCATCCAGGCGCTGCAACCAGAGCAGGTGGCCGCCGTCGTCCACGATGGCGATGGTGACCGCCCACTGGTTCTTCAACGCCTCGGCTTCGGCCGCAGCGGCGATGAGTTTGACGTCGGCATGGTCGAGAACGGGCTTGTTTTTCATGAACTTGGTCCTATTTTGGCGATTAGAGCCTGTAGCAGTCGGGAGATGCGGCTGCCAGAAGCGTGCAGTGGGAACGATAACGCGGCCATTGTGGTCCTTCCGGACACAAGTGACCTTACCAAACAGGCGTTTTTCCGACCGCTGTCCCTCTGGCGACCCAGACCCCTACAATGCAGCTTCACCGGCAAAACGGGCATCCTGCCCGCCGTCACCGGCCCCGAGTGTCAGATGATGAAGGAGATCACCACCATGACCGACCACGTACAGAGCGGCCGCTTCGGCACCGCCGTTTCAAGCGATGCGCAGCGCAACAAAGTCATGCGCAACACCTACTGGCTGCTGGCGCTGTCCATGCTGCCGACCGTGCTGGGCGCCTGAATCGGCGTGGAGACCGGCATCACGGCCGGACTGACCGGGGGTGTGGGCCTGATCGTTTTCCTGGCGGGCGCTTTCGGCTTCATGTTCGCCATCGAGAAGACGAAGAATTCCGCCGCCGGCGTCCCTGTGCTGCTGGGTTTCACCTTCTTCATGGGCCTCATGCTCTCGCGCCTGCTGGCCATGGTGCTGGGCTTCTCGAACGGTTCCAGCCTGATCATGACCGCCTTCGGCGGGACGGCCGGCGTGTTCTTCATCATGGCCAATCTGTCCACGGTGATCAAGCGCGACCTCTCCGGCATGGGCAAGTGGCTCTTTGTGGGCGCCCTGGCCATCATGATCGGCGCGATCATCAACGTGTTCGTGGGCAGCACCGCCGGCATGGCCGCCATCGCTACCCTGGCCATCGTGGTGTTCAGCCTCTACCTGCTGTATGACCTCAAGCGCATCGTCGACGGTGGTGAGACCAACTACATCACCGCCACACTGGGCCTGTACCTGAGCCTGTTCAACATTTTCCAGAGCCTGCTCATGATGCTGGGCCTGTTCGGCGGCGACCGCGAGTAAGCGCTGCACCCTCCGGAAGAAAGGACCTTCGGGTCCTTTTTTCATGGGTCGGGACCGAGAAAAATTTCCGCTTGCCGACGTCAAGTTCCGGCCAGAAACGCCGAAACATCATGGAAACCACCCGCCCTGCCATGCGACACACCGTCTTCACCCTCTGCATCCTGAGCGCTGCCGCCCTGTTGAGTGGCTGCGAGGCGCTCGGCATCGAGTCGGCCACCCAGGTCAATGCGAAGAAGGATGCCGAAGGCAAGGCCATTGGCAGTGCCTGTCGCCACGCGGTGCGCAGCATTGAGGACTGCTTCGGCAGCTACCCGCGGGCTGGCAAGGCTGCGGTGTTCGCGGGCTGGAAGGAAATGGACGAATACATGCGGGAAAACTCAATCGTCGGCATGCCCGCAGAGCCCGTCACGAACCCGGGCCAGGACAAGGCAGGCGACGCCTCGCACGGCGACAAAGCCGCCACCGCTGCCCGCACGTCCTGAGTGGTTCAGGCGCCGCCGTCGCCCGGCGTGCGCGTCGGGTCCAGTTCGAACACCGCCATGCTCTCCACGTGCGCCGTGTGCGCAAACATGTTCACCACGCCCGCCGCCACACAACGGTAACCCGCCTGGTGCACCAGCAGGCCCGCATCGCGCGCCAGCGTGGCGGGGTTGCAGCTCACATACACGATGCGCTGCGGAGGCGTCCAACCCTTGCGCAACTCGGGACGCTGGTGCAGATCCGCCATGGCCTTGGCCAGCGCGAAGGCACCCTCTCGCGGGGGGTCCACCAGCCACTTGTGCGCGACGCCATCGGCCACCAGCTGCTCCGGCGTCATGTCGAACAGGTTGCGCACGGCGAACGTCGTGGGCGCCAGCGGCCGATCGCGACCGGCCTGATTGCCTTGCAGGTTTTCTCGTGAGCGCGCCACCAGCGACTCGCTGCCTTCGATGCCCAGCACTTCACCAGCGCTGGTGGCGATCGGCAAGGTGAAGTTCCCCAGACCACAGAACCAGTCGATCACCCGTTCATGGGCGCGCGCATCCAGCAGGCGCAGCGCGCGCGCCACCAGCACACGGTTGATGAAGGGGTTGACCTGCGTGAAATCGGTCGGCTTGAACGGCATGGTGATGCCGAACTCAGGCAGCGCATAAGACAGGGAGGCGCCCCCCTGGTCCAGCAGCTTCACCGTGTCCGGCCCCTTGGCCTGCAGCCACCATTGCACGCCGTGACTTGAGGCGAATGCGCGCAGGCGGGCGAGGTCGTCCTCGCTCAGCGGTTCGAGGTGACGAAGCACCAGGGCGGTCACCTCGTCGCCACAGGCCAGCTCGATCTGCGGGCATGTCTCACGGGCGTCCATCTCGAAAATCAAGGCACGCAGCGGCATCAGCAGGGCGCTCACGTGCGCGGGAAGCACCGGGCAGACGCGCATGTCGGCCACGTAACGGCTCTTGCGCTCGTGGAAGCCGATCAGGACTTCGCCCTTCTTGTGCACATGGCGCACTGAAAGGCGCGCCCGGTAGCGGTAGCCCCAGGCCGGGCCTTCGATGGGTCGCATCATGGTCTCCGCCCTCACCTTGCCCAGATGCCAGAGGTTGTCTTCCAGCACGCGCTGCTTGATGGCAACCTGGGCCGACTCGTGCAGATGCTGCATCTTGCAGCCGCCACAGGCGCCGGCGTGCAAACCAAAATGCGGACAGCCTGGTCGCACGCGCTGCGAAGATTCGCGATGAATGGCGGTGACCGTGCCGGCTTCCCAGTTGTTCTTCTTGCGGTGCACGTTCACGCTGACGTGCTCGAACGGGAGCGCACCCTCGATGAAGACGACTTTCCCATCCGGGCGTCGGGCAATGCCCTGGGCATCGATATCGAGGGATTCCACCGCGAGCCAGCCATCAGGCAACGGTTTTTCCGGCGTCTCGTGGGCTTGTGCGCTGGCGGTGGTGAGAAGGCTGTTTTCGTGGAGGGTGGACGCTGTCATCCACCGATTGTCTCAGGCCCAGGCCTTGAGATATTCATCCCAGTGAGACTCGGTGGGCGCAAGATTCCCCAACGTGTCCTTCACCATTGCGATTTCCTGCTCGTACTCGGCCTCGGTCAGGCCGCCACGCATTTTCTGGAACCGGCAGTAAACCAGATAGGTGTTCATGACATCGGTTTCGCAATAGCGGCGAATATCCTCGGTGTGGCCGGCGAGATACTGCGAATAGACCTGCGAACCGTCCATGCCGAGCTTGCCCGGAAAGCCGCAGAGCTTGGCCATCGCGTCCAGCGGTGCATTGTTCTTGGGTGAGTACATCGCCAGCAAATCCATCAGGTCGAGATGGCGCATGTGGTAGCGGCTGATGTAGTTGTTCCACTTGAACTCGCGGTCGTCTTCGCCCAGATCCCAGTACCTGCTCGCCTCCACGCCGTGGCGCAAGCCCCGGTAGTGCAGCACGGGCAGGTCGAAACCACTGCCGTTCCAGCTCACGAGCTGGGGGGTGTGTTTCTCCACTGCATGGAAAAAGGTCTGCACCACCTTGCCTTCGCTCAGGCCATCGCGGTCCACAAAGGAGTGGATGCGCAAGCCCTCGGCGTTGCGGAACACGCAACTGATCACCAGCACACGCTGGAGGTGCAGTGGCGTGAAGTCGCTCTGGCCTTTTTCCTTGCGCTCGGCCAGCCAGGCCGCGTACACCTGTTCGTCGGTGTCGGTGGCAGGCACACCGCGAAGGGCCCGAAGTCCTTCGACGTCGGGAATGGACTCGATGTCGAAGACGAGGACGGGCCAGGCCATGCCGCGCGCCGGCTCAGCGCTTGGGCAGATGGCCCATGGGATCGACGGGCTTGCCGAGCCGGCGGACCTCGAAGTGCAGCTTCACGCGGTCGGTGTCGCTGCTGCCCATTTCGGCAATCTTCTGGCCCTGGCGAACAGCCTGATCTTCCCGCACCAGCAGCGCCTGGTTGTGCGCGTAGGCGGTGAGGTAGGTGTTGTTGTGCTTGAGGATGATGAGGTTGCCGTAGCCGCGCAGGCCGGCCCCCGCGTACACCACACGTCCATCGGCGGCGGCAATCACCGGGTCGCCGATTTTGCCGGCGATGGACACGCCCTTGTTGTTGGCTTCGTCGAAGGGCGTGATCACCGAACCCTGCGCAGGCCAGATGAAGCTGATCTCGTCGCCGGCTGCGGCCGGCGGTTGCGCGGGCGGTGCAGCGGGAATGGGGGCCGGTGGCGCGGCCTCGGTCAGGGGGCGTGCCGTCACGCCCGAGCTGGCCACCGGACTGGTCGAAGGCCCGGTGGGCACGACCACTGGAGGCGGGGTCGTGGCAACGGCCACGGGTGGCAACACGCGCAGGACCTGCCCCACTTCGATCGAATTGGCGTTCGCCAGTCCGTTCCACGTCTGGATGTCGCGCCAGTTCTGACCGTTGTCCAGCGCAATGCGGAACAGGGTGTCGCCCTGTTTCACGGTGTAGTAGCCTGGTTTGCCGGCGTTCTCGCTGCCCGGCAGCACAACCACAGGCACAGCACCGGAGGGGACCGCGCCCCGGTCTTCCACCGGCGCCGGCCCGGCCACGCGGCGCGTGGAACAACCAGCCGTCACGAGCAGCGCGGCCAGCAGCGTCGCGACCGCAGCGCCCTGCCATGCCGGGCGGCCCGCATTGCGGGGCGGACCCGACCACTGGAAAACACGCTTGTTCATCAAAATTCCCACCATTGGCATGGGCACTGTGCGATGTTGCCGCACAGGCCCTGTAAGAAAAACGGCCGCGCTGTCAGGGACACGCGCCAGCTCATGCGACCCCCGATTTTAGAGGCACAAAGAGAACCGCCTCCAGTTCGGTGCGCACCACGCCGGTGGGGGTCTTCTCGACCACCACCAGATTCTGACGGCCGGTTCCGGTGACGGCCGGCGCCACCAGCCGCCCGCCCACGGCCAGCTGATCGATCCAGGCGTCGGGAATGTCGTTCCCACCCGCCGCGGCAATGATGCCGGCATAGGGCGCTCCCCGTGCGTAGCCCAGCATGCCGTCGCCAAACAGGAGGTGCAGATTGGACAGGCGGAAGGCACGAAGGTTCTCGCGCGCCTTCTCATGCAGGCCCTTGAGCCGCTCGATGCTGTAAACCTCGCGCGCCACATGGCTGAGCACCGCAGCCTGATAACCGCAGCCGGTGCCGATCTCCAGCACGCGACCCAGTTTTCCGGCATGTCCCTGGCAGAGCAGTTCGATCATGCGGGCCACCACACCGGGCTTGGAGATGGTCTGCCCCAGGCCAATGGGCAGGCTGGTGTCCTCGTAGGCCTGGTTGACCAGCGCGGAGTCAACGAAGCGGTGCCGTTCCACGGCGCGCAACGCTGCGAGTACGCCGGCATGCGAGACGCCCTGGGCCTCGATCTTGCGCACCATGGCAGTGCGCACCGCGAGCGAGTCCAGGCCCAGACCACTGGGCATGGGTGGCCGCGACGACGTTGCGGCGGCATGCCCCCGCGCACTGGCGGGCGGATTCGGTCGGGGCACGGGAGGCAATGCCTCCAGCCGCGCTGGAAAACCGGGCCGCAGCCGCGCAGCGGGCGGACTGGAGGGCGGTGTCGAGGGGCGAGGGGGCTGCGCAGGCGTACCGCGTTTCACGTGGTCGCCTCTGCCGTGTTGCCCGGATCGGCCAGCGCCGCCGCCGTGGGTGCCCAGTAGGCCAGGCGATCGTGGTCGGTCAGGTCCACCTGCAGCGGCGTGATGGTGGCGAAACCCTGCAGCGAGGCATGGAAGTCGGTGCCCTCGGCGTCGTCCTTGGCCTTGCCGGCGCTGCCAATCCAGTACATCGTCTCGCCGCGCGGGTTGGTCTGCGAAATCACCTGCTCGGCCGCATGGCGGCGCCCCAGGCGCGTCACCTTGAAGCCGCGAATGTCGGTGATCGGCCGGTTCGGGATGTTCACATTGAGCAGCCAGGGGTCGGCAGGCGGACCGTTCTCCAGCGAGGGCAGCAACTGCGACACCAGCCGCGCCGCCATGCGGCCCGCGTCTTCCAGATGGGCCCAGCCCTTCTCGGTTTGAGAGAAGGCAATGGCAGGTATGCCGAACAGATAACCCTCCATCGCCGCGCCCACCGTGCCGGAGT
>Ga0070754_10002178_pt1 | contig 14674 bp, 23 predicted proteins | sample VirMetDEL_Sep_01_FD_75181 | JGI IMG/M metagenome (GOLD analysis project Ga0070754, IMG submission 75181) | Aqueous microbial communities from the Delaware River and Bay under freshwater to marine salinity gradient to study organic matter... | ecosystem: Environmental > Aquatic > Marine >... | reverse complement strand
TCGCCGCGAAGGATGCCGAGGTCGGCGACTTCTTCCATGTCCTCCACTTCGGCAAACTGATGAGCGTCGACACGAGCGGCTACTCGGCGGGCGACATCCTGTTCGCGTCCGCTTCGACGGCCGGCGGCCTAACCGCGACCGCGCCGACCGCCCCGAACAATATTGTGACGGTTGCGCTCGCGCTGAACTCGAAGTCGAATGGGACGCTTGTCGTCCGTCCGACATGGGGTGCGAAACTGACCGAGACCGAGGACATCTTCCTGTCGAACCTTCAAGATGGCGACCGTCTGTATTGGGATGCCGGCAACTCGCGATGGGAGAACACGGCCGCTTCGGTCGGACTGTCCGGCTCTGAGGTCGTGTCTTATGATGGGAGCATTTCGTGAGTTGGACTTACGGCGGCGACCCTGCCGCAAACGCCCGTGACGCCATCCGGTTCCTTATCGGCGACACCGACACCGACGACCAGTTGCTCACCGACGAAGAGATCGCTTGGGTGAACACCGAGGCGTCCGGCACCTCCACCGGAACGACCGCCCTTTACGACGCCGCCTACCGGTGCTGCCTTACGATCGCTTCGAAACTGGCCCGCGAGGCCGACAAGAGCATCGGTGACCTTTCGGTCAGCATGTCGCAGCGAGCCGGCGCCTACCGTGAACAAGCCGCAGCCTTGAAGGCGCTCTCCGGCCGGGAAGGTGGAGTCCCCGTTCCTTACGCGGGCGGCATCACGATCTCCGACAAGGAGATTGACCAAGAGAACTCGGACATCTTCCGGTCATGGTTCGTGGCCGGCCAGTTTGAGAACGTGCGCGACGGCGGCAGGACGCAGACCATTCAGGGCTTGCAATACTTCGAACCCGGAGCGGACTGATGGGATACGCGGCGAGCGCCTTCTACAGACAGTTGCTTGGGCTCAGCAAAGAGACCGTTTCGCTCGCGACCACGACCCGCAACAACTACGGCGAACTGTCCGCGGCGTCGTCGACGAACTACGAAGCCTACGTTCAGCGCGTCACCTCTTCCGACCACGCGGCCGACACCGAAACTCGGATTGTGGAATGGGTGGCCTACGTCCCCGGCGTGACCGCGACCACGTTCACAACTGACGACCTCATCACGTTCCCCGGAGCCGTGCAGCGCCGAATAATCAAGGTCGACTACCGGCGAGACGAGCACGGGCTTCAATGTGCCGTGATTAGCGCGGGAGCGGCGTAATGGCCTCCGTCCGAGTGACCGGCATCGCGGAACTGAACCGCGCCTTGGCGTCTCATCACACCGCCATTCGGAAAGCGGCGGCGCAGGCGTTGTATGCGACCGCCGTCCAGATTCGAAACAAGTCGGGCCAGTTAGTGCCGATTGACACCGGCAACCTTCGCTCCACCCGCGAGATTGAGTTCGAAGATGGGCTCACCATGTCGGCGACCATCTCTTACGGTGACACCGCCACCCCTTACGCGATCGTGCAGCACGAGCGGACCGATTACCGTCACAAGGGCGGCCGGCAGGCGAAGTATCTGGAAGAGCCCTACTTGGAAGCGACCGCGTTCTGGCCGCAGCCGCTCGTCGACCGTATCCGGGCAATCTATTCGGTGGGATGACATGGCGATCCTCGACGACATTGGAACGCTTCTCGCGGCGCAGATTGGAAGCCTGACGCTTGGCACGAGCCTCTTCCTTGGCCGGCTGCCTAACGAACCGGCAACCTGTGTCGCCCTGTTCGAGACCGGTGGAGAGGCGCCGGTGAACACGATGGGTGGCGGCTTGTACGAAATGGAGCAGCCGCGGATTCAAGTGCTCACCCGTGGCGCGTCCTATTCGGCAACTCACGCGCTCGCCCTGTCTGTCTGGCTTGAACTGGAAGCGATCGTGAACGAGACGGTGACCTCTTCGAACTATCAGCGGGTGACGGCGATTCAGTCACCGTTCCCGCTGGAGCGCGATTCGCAAGACCGCATCATCTTCTCGCAAAACTTTCGTGTCCAGAAGAACCGATGATTCCGCCGGACCCTTACGCCGAACTGAGGCACCGGCCGGAGAGCGCCCGGATAACCCGCCTGTCGGTCCGTTGCGCCGGTTGCGGCAAACTGCTCGCCGAAATGGTGACGGCCCCTTGGGCTATTCGATGTCCGCGATGCAAGTCTGAGAACCGGAGCACCGAAGGGCCAGAAGCGGCCCGTTAGGTGTCGTCGCTCCACGAGACCGACGAACTGCCAACCCCGAGATACTGAGATGCCTGCCGGTACGTTTCGCACTTGTCGCGGAGTTCTTCAATCTCGCGAGCGGCCGCTTCGAGTAGTTCGGGCAGGCCGTCGGCAACATAGTGGCGTTGCTGTCTGAGCCGTTCCACAATCCCTGTCATGTCTTCCCCTTTATGTCGGAGTTCGCCCCATAATACACGATTAGTGGCGGCAGTCCACCGCACCTTGCAATCGGCTGGCCGGAGAGGCCGCCAGATTCCCGTCTGAGCGACGTTAGGCCGCCGCCGGCCTCACGGTGCCGGACACGATTGAGCGGGCCGTGCACGGGCAATCAGCGGTCGGTGTCGTCGACCGGCTTGCGGCACGCCTCGCGGGCGTCCTTCTTCCGGCGGTCCGGAACGGTCTGAGCGCGTAGCCTCTGCTCTTGAAACAGTCGGCGCTCTTCGTCTGTCCACTTCCGGCCCTTCATCGTCAGCCCTCCAGTTCCAGCGGTCCGCGTGAATCGGTGAGACGTCCCGCCGCAAACGGTTCCCACAAGGCCGCGCCGTCGACCGACAGTTCGACCTCTTCGGTGACCGTGACGCCGCCAAGAGTGGGATCGGCTTCGAGCGCCTCGCGGGCCCACGCTTCGGCGTCGCGGAGCGCGGCGAACGTCGCCATCGCGTTAGCGTGACTGGCGCAGAACCGGGCGTTGCCGGTGAGTGTTACCCGCGCCATGTCAACCGGCCTCCGCGATACGAACCAGCAGGGCCGCTTCGGCGTCGAGAGCCGACGGGTAGGCGTCAACCTGACGGGTACCTTCGACGAGGGTCGCAACCTCGCATCCGTCGCAGAGGACGAGCCAAGCCCCTTCCTTGATTCCGCTGAGGTCTCGGCGGTAGTGATGTCCGGTGCAGTCAGTCATTGTGGTGGTCTCCTTGTCTCGTGGTGGTCAGCGGGTGACGCTGCCCTCGGCCATGACCCACCCGGCGGCGAGCGGGTCATTGTGGAAGTCCCCGTCGGTGGCGATCCCGGCGGCGCTCATCGCGAACCCCATGTAGCGGGCCCGCTCGACGATGATCACCTCGCCGGTGTCGTGGATGTCGGCGACGATGTCGTAGTGGTAGACCCCGTCCACGACGTAGGCGCGGGCGCGGATGGTGGCGGGGCGGGTGGTGGTGGTGGTGCTGCTCATGTCTCCAAGTATGCGGGATACGCTTCCCGATGTCAACCCCATATCCGGGATTTTTTGGGATATGTCGCGAAGGTGCAGGTCAGGGCACGAAAAAAATCTTGAAGATTCTCGCCGAAACCGGTACAACGCCACCCTCTCCGCAAGCGGTAACCTTCGAACCGAAGTGCGCTCGTCGCCGCAGGTGTCCGCCGTGACCGTCCGTCACCAACGGCCCCTGCCCGAACACGGAAGGTCGTATGCGATACAAGGTGACAGGCGGAGCCGACGGCATTAGCGGAATCGCGATGGGCGGCAAGCGGTACGAAGCCGGCGACACGATCGAGATGTCCGGCCAGAAAGCGCAATGGCTAATCGACAAGGGTCTGCTCGAACCGGACACCGCTAAGCCGGCCCGCGGCAAGAAGGCGGCCGATGAGAAGCCGGCCGACATGGAAGAGGACGCTCCGGAACCGTGGGCGTTCGACAACGATTCGGGAGATGAACTCTGATGCCCACGTTCGTTCACGGCAAGAACACGAATGTCCTTCTCGACGAGTTCGACCTGAGCGCCTACTTCAACAGCGTCGACGTTTCAGCCACCACCGACACGGCCGAAACGACCGCATTCGGGTCATCCTCCAAGTCGTACATTGTCGGCCTCGCGGACGCGACGCTCTCCCTCTCCGGCATGTTCGCGCAAGATGCGGACGGCTCCGACGAGGAACTGTCCGCGATCCTCGGTTCAGCAACAACCCCAATCGTGTCAGTCCTACTTGACGCCGGCACGATCGGCAATCGGGCAGTCGCCGCGAAGGCGCACGAAACGAGTTATGCGATCTCCAGTCCCGTCGCCGACATTGTGACCGTCACCGCCGACTTCAACTCGTCGACCGACGGCACCGCGAATCTGACCTACGGGCTTCGAACCGGTGTCCAGTTGACCACGGGCGCCTCAATCGCATTCGGGTCGCTCGGTGACCTCGCGTCAGTCGACCAGTCCGCTTCCAGCGCGAACGGTGGAATGGCAAACCTGCATGTCACCGCGAACACGGTCGACGACGCCGTAGTTATCAAGGTGCAAGACAGCGCCGACGACTTGACGTTCGCCGATCTCATCACTTTCTCATCGGTGACAGCAACGACTGTCACTTCCGAGCAGAAAGCGGTTACCGGAACGGTGGAACGGTACGTCCGGGTCACCGCGTCCAGTTCGTCGGCGACAACCGGCAGCATCACCTTCAATGTAGTATTCGCCCGTTACTGAGCAACAGGAGACCCTAAAGCCATGCCCACTTTCGTTCACGGCAAGTCCACCCACTTCGAAATCGACGACACCGGCGGCTCGTCGCGGGACATCAGCGACACGCTCACCAGCGTCGACTTCCCGGAGACGATTGACACAGCCGAGACAACCGCATTCGGCTCGACGTCGAAGTCGTACATTGTCGGTCTCCGCGACGCGACCCTTTCGGTGTCCGGCATTTGGGACGCAACGGTCGACGGCTACTTCATCGGAACGGAGCCGGCGAGCCGCACCTTCATTTACGGCCCGGCCGGCGACACCGGCGGCAACGTGAAATACACGGGCGAGTGCATCCTCACCTCGTTCTCAATCTCGAACCCGGTCGGCGACGTCGTCACCTACTCGGCCGACTTCCAAGTCACCGGGGACGTCACCCGCACCACCTTCTGACCTAACCCACAACACAAGGAGTGACCACCGTGTCCATTGTTGACAGAATCAAAGCGTCGGAAGACGTCGACCGCGAACTCGTCGACATCCCCGAATGGGGCGTCGCAATCGAAATCCGTTCCATGTCTGCCCGGCAGCGGGCCGGAATGGCGAACTATGCCGAGGACGACGACCATTCGAACTCGGAACGGCAGGAAGCGTTGTGGGGTTTTCTCCTGACCTCATGCTGCTTCGATCCGGACACCGGCGAGCGCGTGTTCAGCGCCGACGACATGGAATGGCTACTGAACGACAAGTCGTTCAAAGTGATTGACCGGCTGACCGCAAAGTGTCTGTCGGTTTCCGCCGTGCTCCGCGACTCCGTGGATGAGGCGGGAAAAGGCTCCTTGGATTCCCTGACGGAAATGGAGTAACACACCCGGAACGCCGCTTCCTCTTCCACCTCGCCCGTGAACTCGGGATGACGGTCGGCGAACTGTCCGACCGAATGTCGAGTGCAGAGTTGGTTGAATGGATGGCGCTCCACAAGATTGAAGCCGGCGAGAGGGACCACCAAAGGCAGGTAGCGAAACAGCGGAATAGTCGGAAACGGTAGACATGGCAGACGCAATCATCGGGCGGGTGCGGGCGGTAATCACCGCCGACACTAAAGGGCTTGACAGCGGCCTTGCTCGTGCCAGCGCCCGACTCGGCAGTTTCGGCCAGTCCGCAACAAAAGTCGGCCGGACGCTCACCACCCGGCTTACCCTCCCAATCGCCGGCGTGGGAGTGGCCGCCGTCAAGATGGCGTCCGACTTCGAAAAGTCGATGGCGTCCATTGTCGGACTCGTGGGCGTCGCCGCCGACGAAGTGAAAGCGATGGAAGGTTCCGTGCGGAGCATGGCGCGAGCCTTCGGGTCATCCGCCACGGAAGCCGGCAACGCGCTGTTCTTCATCACCTCGGCCGGTCTCCGCGGAGCAGACGCGACGAGCACCCTCGAAGCGTCATTGAAAGCGGCCGCCGTCGGCCTCGGCGACGTCTCCACAATCGCCGACCTTGCAACATCCGCCCTAAACGCCTACGGGTCAGACACCCTTTCAGCGACCGCCGCAACCGATGTCCTCACCGCCGCCGTCCGAGAAGGCAAACTTGAAGCCTCCCAGTTAGCCGGCTCAATGGGTGGTGTCCTCCCGATCGCGTCCGCGATGGGCGTCCAGTTCAACGAGGTTGGTGCAGCATTCGCCGCCCTCTCCCGAACCGGCACTAACGCGGCAGAAGCGGCCACCCAAATCAACGGCATCCTCGGCGCCCTCTTGAAGCCGACGCAACAGGCCGAGAAGGCGCTAAGAACGATGGGGCTCTCATCCGAGTTCCTCCGCGCCAATATCAAAGAGAAGGGGCTGCTCGACACCCTGAAACTTCTCGCCGACGAGTTCGACGGGAACGCGGCAGCCACCGCCAGCGTCTTCGGAAACGTCCGCGCCCTAAAGGGTGTCATGGACCTCATGGGCGCCAACGTGGCCGGCACAGAAGCCATCTTTGCGAGCATGGCGGACACGACCGGCACCGTCGACCAAGCGTTCTCCGTGATGGCAGAAACGACCGCTTTCAAGTTCCAACAGGCGGTCGCCGAAATGAAAGACCTGCTTCTGGAGTTCGGGCAGACAATCATGCCGATCGTCGTTCAGGCGCTCGAAGGGGTCTCCGGCATTCTGGCATCCGTGTCATCCGCCTTCGGAGGAATGTCGCAAGGCACAAAGGATGTCATCGTCGCCCTCGCCGGTGTCGCCGCGATCGCCGGACCGGTCGCGCTCGCAATCGGCGGCGTCACTAAAGCGATGATCGCCCTGAAAGCCGCGGCAATGGCCCATCCGGCGCTCATGGCGTTCTCCCTCGCCATCGGCGCAATCTCGGCTGCCGCCGCCATGTTCCATCGCGAAGCCCGAGAAGCGCGAGACCGTCAAGAGTCACTCACCGCCGCCTTCGTGGAGGCAGGCGACCCCGCTTCAACTGTCGTCGACCGTCTCCAAGACATCGCCGCCGGCATGGAAGCCGTCACCGCTGCATCATCCGACGCCGAAGATGGTGTCGAAGAGTTCATGGGCGCCGCCGTCCTGAACGCTGAACTGATGAAGCGTGACGTCCTCGACGAGTTCGGTGCTCTCTCCACCGAGGGGCAAGAGGCGCTCCGCAACCTTGTCGAATCGGGATTTGACTTTGAAGGGTCAAACCTGTTCCGCAACTTCCAAAACATGAACGATGCGACTGGAGCACTCGCCGCCACCTACAACACGGCGAGCGGCCCGCTCGAAGAGTTCGCGCTCGCTCTTTACGAACAGGCCGAAGCGGGCGAACTGACCGTCAGAGAAATCGAGAACATCCTCGTCGCCACCAAAGACGTCGGCAAAGCCTACGAAGATCACCACAAAGCGGTCGAAGAACTCAACGAGGAATATGTCACCAGCGCCCAAGTCTTCAAAGACTTCGAAGGCAAACTGCCGGAGAAGGCGATCCGTGACATCATCACGACGAGCGACACATACACCGAAGCCCTCTTGCGAATCGAAGCGGCCGCTAACGATGTCGCCTATGTCCACGCCACCGACCTCGAACGAGCCCTCAAAAACACGCAAGAAGCGATGGACTCCGCGACAGTCTCCGCGAACGACACGGCCCGAATGCTCGTCGAAGCGGGCGAGGCAGCCGGCTACGACAAACGCCAGTTAGTGGAACTGACACAACAACTCGGAATCCTCGACAAAATCGACCCGTCCGTGCAGGTCGAACTGGGGCTCGACGTCACCGCCTTCGACCAACTCATCGACGGCCTCGACGAGTTCATCAACGCGCAAATCCGACTGATGACCGTGTTCGACGACATCCCGGCCGCGCTCGCCGCCCGCAGCCCGGCCGTGCAAGCCCTCTTCGATCTTCGAAACGCACTCCGCGAAATGGCTAACGCCGGAGACGAAGTGTCCGACTCGTTCACCGGTGGAGGCGGCACCGTGGACGCAATCGACGAACTGGACAAGGCGGCAGAAGAGGCCGCCCGTGAAGCGGAACGTCTGCAACGTGAGGTGGATCGCCTCGCCGAAAAGATCGCCGACCTCGGCAGCGAACTTGTGGGCCGCGACTTCTTTGAGTTCATGCTCGGAGCATCCGCCGACGAAATCGAACGCAGGTTCTATGACATCGGGCAGGCCGCAATGGCTCTCGTCGAACAGGCAGAGGCGCTTGGCCTCGCCGGCGGCGACCGTTTCCTGCAAACCCTCGCCAATATCGGCGTCGAGTTTGACCGTCTCGCCTCCCTGCAAAGTCGCGTCGCCTCCACCCAAGCGGAAATCGCGAACGTGGAAATGCGGCTCGCGGACGCCACAAGCAGCCTCGCGTCAGCCCAAGCGGACCTGAACCGGGAGAATGAGCGATATGCCTCATTCCTTTACGGTGAGGGTCGCGGCGGCGGCACGTTCGGCGAGCAACTGGACGCGCAACTGGCCGCCTACCGCGATTTGCAGAAAGAGGTCGGTTCCCTCGAACAGGCACAGAAGAGTCTCCAAGATCGCCTGATTGCCAGCATGAGCGCAGACGCCGGAACCTTTGCTGGTGCCGGCGGCGTTATGGGGAACGTCGGTAACGTGCTCGCTCAGGCCCGCACATTCCGAAACAATCTGATCGAACTGCGAGACCGCGGCTTCCCGACCGACGTCATCGCTCAAGTTGTCGCTTCCGGCATGACGCAAGGCAACGTGATCTCCCGTCGCCTTCTCGCGCTCGGCTCCGCCGAGTTCGCCGAGTTCCTCGCCCTACGGGACGAAATCGGCCGTATCGGTGCAGAGACCGCGGCGATCGCCGGCGAAGTCATCTTCGGGGCCGACATCGCCGAGGCACAAGGGGCAGTTCAAGACCAGTTTGCGGTCGTGGACTCCATGTTCCAATCGGCCATCGCTCAGGCAGCCGCAAATGTTCGCGAACAGGCCGCCGTCGTGGACCGGCTCCGCTCTGCCCTCGCCGCTCTCCAAGGGCGCCTCGACAATCTTCGCGAGGACATCGCAACACTCGCGGCCGACATTCAGACCGCTCTCCGCACCGCGTTCGACGAGTTCCTCGCCGGCCTGAACGCCGCTATAAGCAGGCTGCCAGACGTCCGTAGTTTGCCGTCTCCCGCGAGTTCCGGGGGTGGCGGCGGTGGAGGTGCAGCGAGACCGTCCGCGGCGCCTAGCGCGGCGCCTAGCGCGGCACCTAGCGCGTCTGTTCCGTCGGCGCCGGTTGCGGCCCCGTCTGGCTATTCGGTGCAACGTGGCGACAGTCTTTGGGCTATCGCCGCCCGCGAACTCGGCTCCGGCACCCGCTGGCGTGAGATTCAACAGGCAAACAACATTTCCGGCACACTCATCCATCCCGGCCAAATGCTCACGATTCCCGGCCGTGCTCGTGGCGGACCGGTCCGCGGCGGCCGCCCGTACCTCGTCGGCGAAGCCGGACCGGAACTCTTTGTACCGTCAGAGACCGGAACGGTCGTCTCAGCCGGCAAAACCGCCGCAATGAGCGGTAATGGTGGCGCGGTCTACAACATCAACGTCCACGCCTACGGAGACCCCGCCGAAGCGGGCCGTCAGATCGTCAAGGCGATTCAGGAGTGGGAGCGTCGTAACGGAAGCAACTGGCGCTCGTGACCGCCACCTACCAACAAGCCGGGGTTGTCTACGACTCGGTCGGTTACACCTATCAAGGGTTCGGTGCCGGTGACCGTCCCGTCGTGAAGGTTGAGATCGGTTGGACCGCACCCGCCTATGAACAGGCCGAACTCGACTACAACTCGGACGTCTCTTACGGCGCACAAATTGCGGCGCTCGACCCGAACCCCGGCTGGACCGACGTCACCCCTTACGTCTCGTCGCTTCGCATACGGCGCGGCAACGACAACTTCCTCATCCGTAACGTGGAGTCGGGTTCACTCACCGTCGTGTTTGAAGATCCCGATTCGCGGTTCCTGCCGAACAACACCGGCTCGCCGTACTACCCGAACGTCGAACCGGGTCGCCCGATCCGTGTCGTCGCCGACTGGTCCGACGCCGAGACCGTCATCTACCGAGGGCAGACGACCCGCTGGACACAGAACTTCGTTCGCAACACCGAGAACACCGAGGTCGTGTTGACCTGCTCCGACGTCCTCAACCTGCTTCAGAACTACACGGTCGACCAGACGACCCTCGGCTCGAACGGGCAGGCAACCGACACCCGTATCGGGCTACTGCTCGACGACACCGGACCGTTCGGACTTCGCCCACCGTGGCCTACCGCGCTTCGCAACATTGACACGAACACGAGCGCCCTCGTCGAACAGGACGCCGCTGGGGAGAAGCGGGTGCTGGACGCGATCAAACTGGTGACCGATTCGGAGTGGGGACTGTTCTTCATTGACAAGGAGGGACGCGCCACGTTCCTCGGACGGGCGGCGGCGAACCCGGGTGCCGTCGCGGAGATCACACCCGACTATTACTTCGGTGACGCCGATTCGCGGGTCAACAACTTCGTCCCGTCCTACGACTTCGCGTATGGCGACTACGACGACCCGGAACTCGACTACAACGACGGATCGTTCAACGTCACGGTCGCTCAGGCCCGTTACGACACGATCGAAACAGAATCGGATGATGACACGCTGACCAACGTGGTGGAGGTCACCGACGCTTACGGTGCGGTCGGCGGCTGGAAGTACGACGACAACATCGCGGTCTATGAGGAACGCCGTCTGCCGGTCACGACCCTGCTCGCGGATTCGACGGCGGCGAACACGCTCGGCGAGTTCGTCCTCAACAACCAGTACGACCCGGCGCTCCGAGCGAAGCGGGTCGGGTTCTACATTCAGACGTCCACGGCGGCAACGCAAACCGCTGTCCTCGCTGAACTGAAGGACACGGTCGCGATCCGGCACAACGCTCCGGGCGGCGTCACAGTCGACTTGACCGGTGTCGTTATCGGTGTCGAGCAAGAGATTCGTCGGGACTTCTGGTACACGACGTTCACGTTCGGGGCAGGCTCAACGCAGGCGACGACCGCTACTGTAGGATCGGCGCTTGTATGACGACCGCGTACCCTGCCGCTCTCGACAACTTCACGAACCCGGCGTCGACGGACCTTCTGTCGGCGGCGGGCGTGTCGCACGCCGATCAGCACGCGAACGCGAACGACGCTATCGAGGCGTTGGAGGCGAAGGTTGGTGTGACGAGTTCGGCGGTGGTGACGAGTCACGATTATCGGATCGCCCAGTTGGAAGCGGGCGGAGCAGGCGGCGGCGGGTTCGCCAACATCTTTCTAGTGATGGGAGCGTAAGGCTATGGCTCAGGCGTACAAGGTGCTCGGACAGATCGCTCCGGCGGCGACAACGGCGACCGCTATCTACACGGTGCCGTCGGCAACCGAAGCGGTCGTGTCGTCGATTGCGGTGTGTGAGCGTGGAGGTGCGGCGGCGACGTTTCGTCTGGCGGTCCGACCGGATGGGGCGACGCTCGCCAACCAGCATTATCTGGTGTATGACGCCGACCTTGCGGCGAACGACACGATCATTCTCACCATCGGTGTGACGATGGATGCGACCGACGTTCTTGAAGCGTATGCCTCATCCGGTGACCTCACGTTCCACGCCTACGGGTCGGAGATCAGTTGAGTCATGGCGATCGTCTCGGTCAACAACGCCGGTATCGCTTACGGCGCTAAGTACCGTCGGCTAAGTGAGATTCCACCGGCGCTCGTCGTCGCTTACCTTGTTCTCGCTGGTGGAGCAGGCGGCGGAGTTGGACGCAACATCTCCGCCCGCACGAACGGCGGCGGTGGTGGTGCGGGCGGCTACCGAAACTCTTACTCAACTGAAACGTCGGGTGGTGGAGCGAGCACCGAGACACCTCTCTCGTTGGAGATGAACACGAACTACACGGTGACGGTCGGAGCAGGGGGAGCAAGAGCAGGTTACGACCAAGTTGGATCAAGTGGAGGGAACAGCGTGTTCGCAACGGTCACCTCTCTCGGTGGTGGCGGCGGTGGTGATGACGTCGGTTACGGTGCGACCGGTGGATGCGGTGGAGGTAGTGCGGCAGGTCGGGTCGGAACTCCTGCCGCTGGTACTGCCGGTCAAGGTTTCTCCGGTGGCGCTGGCTGGTACAGCGGCAACAACGCTGGCTCCGCCGGTGGAGGTGGCACCGGTTCTGCTGGCGTGAATGTCAGCACGGGGGTCAACACGGCGGGAAGTGCCGGTGGGTCCGGTGTCTCGTCAAGCATCACGGGTTCTGCCGTGACCCGTGGCGGTGGCGGTGGCGGTAATGGTGACGGCGGCGGTGGTGCTGGTGGATCGGGCGGCGGCGGTAACGGGCCGAGCGGTAACGGAAGCACGAACCTCGGCGGCGGCGGTGGTGCTGGCAAGGCGTCAGGAACGGCAGGAGTCGTCGCTAATGTCGCCGGTAACGGCGGGTCAGGTGTCGTCGTTCTCCGTTACCCGTCGACCTACACGATGACTGCCGGTGCCGGTCTGACATACAGCACGACAACATCCGGAGACGAGAAGATCACGATCTTTACCGCTGGCTCAGACAACGTATCGTTCGTTAGGTGACAGTCATGGCTCATTACGCACTTCTGGATTCCGACGGGATCGTGACTCAAGTGTTCACCGGTCGAGACGAGAATGATCTTGCTGAGGGTGTAGATGACTGGGAGGCGTACTATGGCAACGTCCACGGACAGACCTGCCTCCGCACCTCATACAACACCGTCGGGAATCAGCACGCCTTCGGCGGCACACCGTTCCGAGGGAACTACGCCGGAGTCGGCTATCGGTACGACGAAACGCTGGACGCTTTCATTCCGCCACAGCCGTTCCCGTCATGGATGCTGGACCAGTCAACGTTCCAATGGTCTCCGCCGGTAACGTATCCTGACGACGGTGCGACATACGAATGGGATGAGGAGGCTGGTTCGTGGACAGAGGTGACGATCTCCGAATAGGGCCGGTGGCAGACACCGAGGCATACCGGCTTCTCAAATCCGAGGTTCTCGGTTCGCAGTTTCCGTGGTACTGGCGGGAGCCGCATAAGCAGGCAGGGTTCCCGTTACATTGTCACACCCTGATCGAACGCCCGGAGGCAGGGCTACGGGTACCGAAGATGTCATCTCCGTTCGCTGAGTTGGCGCACGATGTCGTTCTAGAAACGTGCGAGGCGAACGGGGTGCTGGTGAACAGCATCTTGCGGATGGCGGTCAATGCGACCGAGCGACGCTCAGGGTACAAGACGACGAGTGAAACTCATGTCGATCACGAGTTCGACCATCGGAACCTTCTCATCTACCTCACCGATGCGGATGGGGCGACGGTGGTCGGTGACCGTCGGCACGAACCGGAAGTGGACACAGCCATCTTCTTCACCGGCTCGCATCATCACGAACTCCCGACGACTGGTCGACGGATCGTTCTCGTCACAACGTACATCTGAACTGGACCGCCGTTCCGATGAACCGGAACTCTGCTACTGTCTGAGGTGCTATGGCTACGAACTTCCCGACATCGCTTGACTCGCTGACGAACCCGACAGCGTCCGACAAACTGAACTCGGTCACGGTCCCGCACGCCTCACAGCACGCCGACATCAATGATGCGGTGGAGGCGCTCGAAGCGAAAGTCGGGGTGAATGGATCAGCAGTCACGACCTCCCACGACTATTTGATCGACAAGCAGTCGGTGGTGCCGTATGACGACGCTTCGGCTCGGACGACTGCGGTGCCTTCCCCGATTGAGGGGCAGATGTCGTATCTGAAGGACACGAACTCGGTCGAGGTGTACAACGGTTCCGCATGGGCCGCAGTCGGCGGCGGCGCAGGTGGCACGTACATCGATCACAGCGCAAGCGTCACGTACAGCAACTTCACACTCGGCAACGGTACTGTGACAGCGGCTTACACAAGAATAGGCGACCTCGTTCATTATTACGGCATTATCACTATCGGTTCGACAAGTACGTTTCCGGCTACGCCGATGGCTATTGAAACGCTTCCTGTTACACCTGCGCTTGATTTTCAACCAGCAGGAGTCTGTTGGTTCTCCAACATTGGAGTGAGCACCGTTCTCGGCTTTGCCCGAGTCTCCCCGACACAAGTTTTGCTGTATGCGTTGGACGAAACGGGAGGATTCGTCCAGCCCGATAATCTTGACGGCTCAACGCCATTTGGTTGGGGATCGGGGGACATTATTCGTTGGGCAGTCACTTACAGGGCGGCATGACATGAGCACCTTTCACTTCAACCCCGAGTTCCCCGACGCGACCGACGACCAGAAACGCGAACAAGTGCGTTTATGGCGCAACGTCCGTCTGGCCCGTACCGATTGGACGCAGGTTGCTGACGCACCCGTCAACGCGGCGGCGTGGGCGACGTACCGGCAGGCGCTCCGTGACCTGCCTGCCACGATCAACCTCGCTGATCCGGTCCTGCCCGACCCGCCTGCCTGACCCGTCGACCGGCAACCCGAGTCGACGGTCGACTGCTACCCTCGACGTCATGTTCTCACCTCTCTTTCTCAAGGACGCCGCTGAGCGTGCCGTCGCCACGTTCGCCCAAACTCTCGTCGCGCTGGTCGGCACGAACGCGGTCGACATCCTGTCCGT
>Ga0070754_10002177_pt1 | contig 14680 bp, 7 predicted proteins | sample VirMetDEL_Sep_01_FD_75181 | JGI IMG/M metagenome (GOLD analysis project Ga0070754, IMG submission 75181) | Aqueous microbial communities from the Delaware River and Bay under freshwater to marine salinity gradient to study organic matter... | ecosystem: Environmental > Aquatic > Marine > Coastal... | reverse complement strand
GGCTGGTGGGTTGATGCTACCACGATGTTGATTGAGATATGGGGTACCGGGGAAGAAAGCAAGCAGGGCGTTGCAATCCATCAACGCATACGCTGTGCTGATTTCGTTAGCGTTCTGTATGCCTGCTGTACCAGTCGGGCCGTTGGAGTATGGATGTGTGTAGAATGACGAGTAATCGTTTTGCGAACCGTCGTTGACATCCAACACCACACCGCTAAATCCACCACCAAAGTAGAGTGGAACGCTGTGGTCGTTGCTGTCACGCCCGTTCTTGAAGTAAGTAACTGGTTCACTCTCAATGCTTCCATACAAACGATAACCGCTGAAATCCTTGTCAGCATGAAGCATCAACAAAACATCGGCCCTATCAGCACTTGCTCCGTACAATGTATTCCATTCTTCGTTGTAATTTATTGCAACAACTTTCAGTTTGGTTGCAGAATTAGCACCTTGAACAGAAGTCACAGTAGCGAACCTGTTGCTTCCCGACCAAATGACCTTTGCATCACCGAAAGAAACCAACTTGGTAAGGCTGTCAAATGTAGCCGCTTCTTCCCCTGCCGGAACAAGTATATGTGTCGTTGTTTCACCGGAATTTGTAGTAAAAACATCATCACTGTGGGTAAAGTCTGTAGTCACCAAGGCGTTGTCAAGAGCGGGTAAAATGTGGTCGCCGCTACGAGAAGTGTAAGTCAATCCTTTGAGGTTATTCGCCCAAGTCTTGGTAGGCACAGGGTCGTTATAGGAGTCAACAAGAATGGGTGTGGGTGTGTTGGTGTGATAACCACGGGCTTTTGTGCGAATCTGTAAGACAGTGTGGGGTAAGTAGCCGCAATCTACTTTGCGGTGATTGTCTTCAATATCAGCATCCGATACAGGTTTGTTGAAAGCCGCCGGTGCCGTGACCGTCCATTGACTGTTTGATGACTGGTCAAGTTTTTCGTACTCACCAAATTCAAGATGTGGTGCCTCAATACCCAAGTCTCGGTGCAGTGATGCCTCAAACATTGTGGACAGTGGGCGTGCGCCACGCTGTGGGTTGTGGGCACGGATTCGGATGGCATCAGCGGCCACACCCCACTCTCCAAAGGTACGCCCGTCAACCGCATACATGTGTCGGCAATCAAACGGAATGCCTTCGGGTGTGTTTGGGTCGGCCATGTTGATAGCCTCGGCAGTGACAGCCGCCATCAACTCATCAGTCATCAGCGTTGTCCAATTGATTCGTGGTGAAATAAGTGCTTTGATGATGCGGTCTGTAGATGCGTTAAACATTGACACCGCAGTATTGGTGAGAGAAGTTGCCGTAAGACCGGTCAATGAGTGAGATGCTGTAAACTCACTTCCTCTCACACCGTAGAATGTGTGAACTCCCGAATCACCAGCACTGTTCAGTTGTGTACGGCTTTCGTAAGAGATGACATTCCCCACAGTTCCCTTATCCGTTGTACCAGTCATCGGGTCAGTGATTTGAATGACACCGTTTTGACGAGGGAAACCGAGATAACCAAGAATGTCGGGGTGGTTGCCAAGTTCTTGCCCGCTATCAAACGGCGCACCAAGTTGTACCGTAAGCGTGGTTGCACTTGCATCCCAAGAAATAGCACAATCAATTCCAGCCGAAGGAGCATACACCCCTCGCCATTGATTCCCTCGCCAACTGTTCATCGTGACAGTAGTGACATCCAATCGCCCTGTAGCATCACCAAAGCCAAGCATGTGCTGTCCAATGGTAAAACCAGCCTTAGCCACATCCCCATCGTTAAAGTAAACGCAAATCTCATCATCAAGTGTAGAGGGTATGGTTGTCAAATCGTTGGCAAACGCTTCATCCATTTTGCGATAAATGAAACGCACACCGTAACCTTGTCCTCGGTGGTCGTTAAAGCGGAAACCGTACAATGGTGTGTCTCCTACCGCATCGTCTGTTATTTCAGCAGTGTTTACATGTCCACTGTATGAAGTGATGGCTGTAGGGGATGTGCCCGCTTTGGGTAAGCCTTCGTTGTACAACTTGTCAAACTCGTCATCACCCTTGCGCCCAAGCCCATGCTTACCAGCGATAGGTGAAAATCCCGGTACCCCCGACGCTACAAGCCCACCGAAGTTGATACGACCAGTTGCTTGTTTGCCCATTCGCAATCCCTTAACCAACGCAGTGGACGGGCTTTGTGTTTCAAACGATTCGTCGTTTACGCTGTTATGTGCGATACCACCAAGATGAGCGGAAATGTTTCGTCCCTTGGGGTTAGCCGTTTCATTACGGCGTGGGGTAATATCGTGATTACTGGTGAAAGCCTCATCCGGTTCTTCTTGTGCTACGAACTCACGCAAAGTAGAGACTGGTGCAAATGGCCTTCCATCCTTGTTAAGCGGCATAGGGGCAGGGTGCATGTTTTCACTCAGTATTTCATCGGGTTGTGCCCAAAAATTGCGGAGACGACCACCATGACCGATGAGGAATTGCGGTTGATAGGAAGATTGCCCTTTGCTGTTGTCAAGCCACACACAGAAGTTGCGACCCGATGCACCGGGAATAGTAGAGTGAATAACAATGCTATAGCCCTCGTTGCCGTTGATGTCTTCAACAACCCGACCCATGTGCGCCCGAACATAACCCATGTGTGAACCACGGTCATGTGAGTCAAAGGCGATGTCTCCATACCAAAAGGGAGCAGGGTCATAGGTAGAGCCTGTAGCCGCAAAATCAGCGTTGATGTGAGCGGAGGTTGGGTCTTTGTTCGGGTCTGCTGTGTCTTGTCGCACACCAATACGAGTGAGGTCAAGCCGCTCACTTTCACCGGGGTATTGTTGTGATGGACGACGAGCATGTGTGCGACCGTTAAGCGCACCCCCTTGATTGATGAGGCGCACCATTTCTCGTGCCGCCGCCTCAATATCCGTGACACCTTCCTTCACACCAACTTCACCCAAATCAAGTGTCATGCGGCGTACAAAGTCCATCTGTGTCCAATGTTTGAGGTGTTGCAAGCGAGACTCTTCATGGCTGGCAAGTTCAAGTGTAGTGTTTCTTTTCCCCTTCAAACAAAGGAATGCTGAGATAACACGAGTACCATCGGGTGTGTCAAAGAGCGTGCTTGCATCTTTCAAAGAGTGCGTAGCGGGGTTTTGAGTTGCACGGTGTAATTTTAGTTCACGCAACAACAAATCTCCTTCTTTTGCTTTGCGAATCAACTTGTGAATTTCATTTGCGTAATACACTGATGCCACAGCAGGTTGTACACGAGGAAGCACGCTATCACCCACAGTATGTGTGTTCCCTGTTTCTTCGTGATATAATCCAGTATGTACAAAGTGTCCGTGTCCCTTACCTCGCAACAACGGATTGTTCCCAAGGCTACTTGGGTCTTGTAGGGTGTATTTGGTATCGGAGCCGGGTGTGCCGTCCACGAGGTCTTGTGATGCTGTATTGGGCACATTGTGTGCGTAGGCACTCTCAATGAATTTTGATTGTTGCGTAGAGCGCACATACTTGTTCTCCGATGGGAACCCATTGGCTACATCTATCTGCGTAGTGAAGTAATGGGGAGCACCGCCGTTGACACTGATAAGATGCTTGTCAAGTTTGATGGTGCCACCTTCGTATGCGATGTTGCGAGTAAAACCAATTGTTGGTGTATCGGCACTGGATTGCACTTGCATGTGAAGGTCGTGAAAGGCAATGAACTCACGGTCATGTCCCACATCAAACAAAAGGACACGAGCATTACCGTCAGTAGAAAGGTATGGGTCAATGTAGGCCACGGTGGGAGCCTGCGTTGCGTCCAGCCCCATAGCCTCGTAATTCATCTCCACTGTCTTGTTTACATGCTGAGCAAAGTTTTGCGCTGTTTCAAGACACGAGTTGCCAATCAAGAAGTTTTCAAGCGGAATAGAATCTCTTGGACGATTTGCCAGTGCCCCTTCGCCACCGTTAAATCCACTCCAAACAAAAGCCTCATTCATTACACCTCTACTTTTGGCGAACAACCCTTCCACAGCATGTGGATTATTGATGGTCATGTTCATCCAAACGGTATCTCCATCTCGTAGTCCACCTTGAGCGAATGGATAGACCCAACTTCGGTTGAGAATGGCATCAGCGTCATTCTGCACAACGGTGCCTACACCTATACGCACATCGTCGCCATTTGCTACAGCAACAGCATTTGCGGCCACAAGCGTGACAACTGTGTGTGCCCCGCTTGTCAAATTGGACTTTACATCTGCAACTTCACCCACATATTTTATGACATTGCTTGAATCTTCAAGGAATAACAAATCACCAGTACGAATGTTCGTACCGATGGTGTTAGCATGAGCAAAGCGATTATTTCCGTTTGTGATGTTTAGCGTTGTGGATGCACCTGCTGATGTGGCACCTACAAATGTCCACTGCTCGGCTGATGTAGATGGATGGAAAGTAGCCGTTTGCAACTCTTGGTTTTGCATGTTTGCGGGATTCACTATGGATTGGAAGGCGTTTCCTGCTTTTACAAGTTTAAACTCAGCCCCAACGAAGTCTCCAACAGTCAGCGAAACATTTTTTGGTGTTGTTACCAATACAGAATTTGCACCTGCTATTGAATCCAACTTGCCTAAATAGTACACTTCAAGCGGAGTGTCTGTGCCAATTTCAGCAATGTAGGTTAAATCGCCTTGTTCAGCGATGCTGTTATTATTGCTGTCCCTTGAGTATGGAACATCGGGAAAAAGTGAAGCATCATCAAGAATGATGTTGAATTGAAAGCCATCGGTTGCATTACCACTTATTTCTTGTACTTTCATGATGGTTGATTTTGCTCGTTTTGATATGGTGCGAGGTGCGTGTGGGTTGGCCAATGGGCCAGCCTTGAACTCCACGGCTGAAACATACTGGCGCAGGCCGTAATCAAGGTTCCCACCTTGCGTTTTCATGTTTGCCGCATCGTAATAAAATGGTGAGCGGCCTTCCAAATCCGACGATGGTAACTCAGCATCGGAGTCAATCGGCATGAGCGTTTCATTTCGGAAGCCGCCACCTGTATGGATTTTTGCCCCAACAATGGCGTTTTGGAAGAATGTCTCGGAATACCCATCAAAATAACCTCCTGTAGCATTGATTGGAATTGACAAAAACCCATCCAACGCTGGATTATTGTCATACACAGCCCATTCTCCGCTGGTGAGAAATACCCTGCGTAGGCGGTTAATCCCCTTGAGATTACCCACATCATCAGCCGCTACAATTGTAGGCGTAGCATCGGAAGAGTTTGTGGCATCGGGGAACATGTTTGGATGAGATACAAAAATGTGGAAGTGGTTGGTGTAAGTCGTGCCTCCTGTGCCTGTGCCTGTGCTTGTGTGTTTGTGGCTTGCAGTAGCATCTTCAATACGAAGAATGGTAGCCGACTCAATGTAATTTTGATTATTGATAGTGTACGAATACGCTGATTTTGCGCTCTTATCCGCTGTGGCAACATCGTTTGCTCTTCTACCCACTGGTGTTGGGTTCCATGTGTGAGCGGTGTAGGTAGCATCTACATGCACTTTCATGCTGTTATCGGGGCCGGGGAAAATACCAAGGTCGGTGTGGTCAAAGAATTGCTGAGGAAATATCGGTATCTCAACCATGGCACGGGTAGTGGCATATTGAGTGCCCAACTGATAGTCGTGCGTTACATCGTCAAGCGATTGGAACAAGCGGTCATTGACGGTGCTACCGTCCTGTGTCAATGAGTCGTTGTCAAAGTCTCCATCGTTGAAGATGTAAACCGAGGTCAAATAAGTGCCTGCTGAGCCTTGACTGATGATACCTGTGGCGTTACACCACTCGTGGAAAGTCGCATACGCCGTACCTGCACCATCCAAAAATGTTCTACTGGCCACTGCATTGCTTTCACTGAAATAGAATCCTGCGCCCGTTTTTTCTGTGTATGCCGCACTTGCACCGTCTTCAAGGAATATGCGCCCTACCTGTGGGAAACAAATAGTTCCCCATGATTTAAGGTCGGGGGAGTCGTTGTTGAGCGGTGTGACGCTCATGCTAAAGGCACCAGTGGTGGTGACTATTCGTGCCTGTGTAGCGCAACTGTGACGAGTAGAACCCGGAAGTCGCATCAGCGGGCTTGGGTCAAAGGTAGGCTTGGTGTTCACACCGCCCTGCCCCGGCCCACCAAGCGTGACCGTGACCACGGGTGCGTTGGGTTCAATCTCCTTTACCACATGCGAGTCGGGCGAGCCACTACCAACAGCAGAGACATTCTCATTCACGAAGGAGTCAGCGATGCCCGAAGCAGTGATAACCACCGTGGTCATGTTGGTTTCGGGGCTTTCTTGCTTGGATACTCCACGCACACGACAGCGGCTCATGAGGAACATGATGCTGGCGATGTTGGGTGAATCACCTGCGCCAAGGGAACGCACCAGCGACAATTGATTTACTCGTGATTTAACAGACGGCTGAACGAAAATCTTCGCCATGATGCCCGCTTCATCAGTAATCAAAACATTGTCAATGATGTTAAACATCTCAAAGACACGACTTGAATGTGTGGTGGGGCCGAGGTCAAACACACCTGTGCCCGACTTGTCGGTGGTGGGCTGGCGTGTGCGTTTGCCTGCGCCTTCGTCGGTGATGGTGTCGCTTTGACTGGACGACATCGCTTCAATGGCAAGACGGTGGTACACGGATTCGTGCGTGCCTCCGTTGTGGGAACGAGCGACGGCCTTTGGTGGGCCTGCTGGTTCAGCATTGACATCGTTTGGTGGTGTGTACAATGCAGGTGTACGGCTAAGGTCAAGTTCAGTGTCGCTGTCCTGCCCGCCCGTGTTGTCACCAATCAGCGTGTGTGACTCCTGCATGAGTGAACCGTAGCCACTGATGGCGTTTGACAGGTAAATCACACCACCGGGCGAATAGAGTGTGGTGTTGGCAAGGTCGGAGGTGATGACATCCAACACCCGTGTTGTGCCAGTGAGAATGTGAGAACCTGCTGGTACGGTCTTGGTGACCATGAGCATGGGGGTGGATTGTCCCATGCTTGCTCCTGTGAGGTCTATGGCGTTGTAATGCACCTCAACATACGGGGCAAGGTCATGCGAAGTCCTCAAGGCAGGGACATGCAGAAGGGCCACACGGCTTTCGCTTTCGGGTGTAAGGTGGAAGAGGCGGTTGTTCTCGTCAATGTCGCCTGCTTCGGGCACCGGGCCTTTGAGCATAAACGGAGCATACTTGAAGCCGCTACCGCCAATGGCGATGAGTTCCTTCTTGCTGGCAGGCATACCGTTGTTGACGATGGTAGCAACGCTGGACGAGTTCTCAATGCGAGCGATGGGTGCTTCCAGTGTTTCGCTGTAGAAGTCAAGAAGTGAGTTCATTGGGAACATCTCGTCAATGTCACGAGTGTTGGAGTCATACGCCATCTGCACGATGTCAGCGGAGCCGTCAGCCTGCTGGTCAATGATGAGTTCACTGGGCTTGGGATAGCGGCGCATGTACTCGTGGCCGATGATGTGCGAGAAAGTGTGCCGCCCACTGTGTCCTACTTGGAACAGGGTGTCAAGAGTGGCTGGCCATGTCACGGCGTAAGGGTTGTTGGTGGTGTCAGTGGCCATCTGCGAAGAGTACACCAGCCCGTGATTACTGGCATTACCTTCGTCAAGCACCATCTGTCCCGTCTTGTCAAAGATTTGAGTGCCGTAGTGCGGAGGTTGGTATGGCTTACCCGTGCCGTTGTCAATGAGCAGGTCGGCCCCGATGACCACGAAATAATTGTCCACATTGGCTGTACGGCTGTGCAAAGCACCTCGCAGACCACTTGTACCGTTGATGAAATCTACATGAATGCTGTTGAATGTCACAACACCCGTGTTTCCATTGATGCTTTCCAGTCGTACCCTTTCGGGTGGGGATTGGTTGGGCTTCTGCGTGTTGCGATTGATGGCACCGGGGTTGATGAGTAGGTTGTAAGGTGTGTGCGCTACGCTTAGGGTAGCGGCTGTGCCACTGTTAGTGTAGTAGTCCACGACCTTGTAGTTGCCCATGCTATACGGTGTGCTTGTGAATGTGGTTGTTGGTGAAGTAGCGTCGTATGCCTTGCCGGTCAAGCGAGCGATAAGCGTCTGTGCATCAGCCGCCGTCATGGTTAGCGTTTTTGTTGTTCCATCGCTGGCCGCTGTAAATGCAGAAAACTCGTAAGTTCCCTCTACGATGTCTATTGGCTCTTCAAATCGGAAGAGTGCCGAAGTTGTATTACCCTTGATGGCCATAGATGGTTGAAGCATATTCTCATCAAATTCGTTTGAGAAGTGAATGGCTTCAATTGCACCACGGAACTCACCACCTTTACCACCGAGGTACACATGCTCAGTAGAGCGTGCAAGGCGTGTTTCGGGCGGAATGTCTTGTTGAGACACAATTTCACCGTTGACAGCCAAGAACACACGGTTCTTTTGAATACCAGCCACGACATGATATAGCGGTCGGTTGTTGAAGTTGAGGTTGGTGGCATCACCGTAGTTGCTCTTGTCGTAGCGATTGTACGAGTCGTGGATGCCGCCGTGTTCTTGCTGTGGGTACACGATACCGTCCCATCGTGTACTGGCATCGTAGGCAGTAGCCAAGCGGAAATACGATGGGCCAGCGATATATTCAACATTAACGCTGAACACAGCGGGGCCGGGAGTATCCACGGTACCCATTTCAAGTGTAAACTGCCCCTCTCGGTGAGCAATCACACCGCCACAGTCGGGTACAACCCATGCCTCAATTACGAAGTCTCCCGCCGCCTTATCGTTGATTGTGGCAGAATCTCCAACTCCTTGCAGTGTCTTGGTCATGACCTTAGTACCACTACTGTCCTTTACACCCGTCTTGGTGAAGCGTCCTTGAGGGATAATCACTGAATCGCTCACGCCATCAAAGAAGAAGGCGTGACTACTGCGACCGATTGCAACCATCCATTCACCTCAAAATATCCAATCAATCGGTGCAAAGTTGATGGTGTAAGAATAAATCGGCTCACCACCAAGTTGAACGAATGTAGCGTTGGCTACAGTACCTTTGATTGCTGTGTATTCATCCCCTGTACCAGTGTATTCCGAACCTGCAACTACAGCGTTATCTGCTGTTTTATCATCTGTTTTCATAAAACCACCAGTTGGCATATAAAACAAAGATTCGTTGCTATTAACATTTGAAGAAAATGGGATTTGAATTGCGATGATATAATCACCGTATTTACTGTTTTGTAAAGCCAAAGCCGCCGCTAATCCAGCACCGCCACCTTGCACTGCTAACGCTCCACCGCTTGCGGCACCTGCTAACAATGCACCGCCGCCCACTAAAGCCGCTCCTCCTACAAAGGCTCCTCCTCCACCGTTGTTGCTGTTGTTAAGCACAGCATACAATTCAGCCACTTTGTCGCCAGCACTTTTGTTGGTGGTAGATGATGAATCACGACCTCCCGAATACTGAGTGTGATATGGTTTGAAAACATCCACCCCTGCATCATAATTTGGAAATTAAATGGTTTCATTATTTCCTGCTTTTCCTTTGTTTACATTTGTCAAAGTCACCGCAGTGTTAGTAGCACCGCTAATTGGTGAGTTAATTCGGGTTGCTGTTAATTCAAATGTACTACTGTATGTAGTCACGAGGGCAACAAGGCTGGCCGCAATATCCGATGCGCTTCTTGCAGAAGTATTGTTGTGAACGGCAATGTAATACCTCCCCGAAGAAAGTCCTTCGGTGGTACCGGAAGAAGTTTTTACCAAATAAACCTCATAAGAATTGTTGATTTTGATGGCATAATCGGCATCTGCTATAGCACCATTTCCATGACCACTTACCAAAGCGTCTATTTTTGTAGGCCAGTCCACTGTTGTTGAATTAAAAGCCTGTGAAAAATCAATTGTAGCACTTGCTTCTTGTTGGGAACTCGTATTTACCAATTGGTCATCAGTCATCACTCCCTCAATGGTGATGAGGGATTTGGGGAGGTTGAGGTCAAAGGCAAAGCGAGAGCCACCAGCAAAGGGCATAGGAAGGGGTGTAACGCCCCTGTCCACATTCATGGTCATCGTGGTAGCCATCAACTCAATGATGCCGCCATCGTTGCGTACAAGACGAATTGGCGTGCCCATCAGTACCGCCCCCTCATGGTGGTGCCGCCGATGTTGCGGGCCATCTCTTGTTGAATCATGTTACCAATTTCACGAGCAAGTGTGCGTTTGTCCGTGCGGTCGGTAATGCCGCTGGCGTTGACGGTGACATTGACCGTTCCACCACCCATGCCTACACCACCGGGGTTGTTACGCTGTGAAAGCGGGACAACGGCTTCCGGGCCGTCTTCACCAATCATAGCGAGTGTGGGCTTGTTCACGATACCACCCTTAGCAAGTTCGGGTATTTTCCAATCGGAAAGGTCAAAACTGTATTTTTCACCACCGATTAAAGGCACCCAATCGGGAATATCAATACTGAAATTAACAGCACTAAACGCCGCATTGATACCGGAAATCAACAAGTTGAAAGGTGCTTTAACGATGTCTCCAAGAGTCAAACCTTCAAACAATTCAGTGATTCCCTTCCCTACATCTGCAAAGGTGCCGAGTGGGTCATCAACCAATTTCTTGATAAAGTCCCACGCATCACCAACAAGGTCAATACCGAAGTCAATGTAGTCTCCAATGGAGATACCAAATACCCCTTGGAACAGGTCAGCGATGAACTTGAATGGCTGAGGCAACGCCCCAATAGCCAAATCCAATCGGTCGCCAATGCTGAATCCAGCAAACGGCCCATCTCCCGTCAAGAAGTCAATGGTGGTGAGAAGCCAGTCGGGGAGGTTAAAGGCGAAGTCAAGCCTGTCGGACAGGGAGAAGCCTGCAAACGCACCGTTTCCAAGAATGAAATCAACGGAGGTTTGCAACCAGTCGGGAAGTTCAAAAGAGAACATAGCACCCCAGTCGGGGCTTTCAAAAGTGAACAAATCAATCCAGTATTGTGCCGTTAAAAAGTCGGGCAATTCGGGTAACATGTCCCATATCGCACCAGCCCATCCATTGACAGTTTCACCTATACTCTCAAACAACCCTGTCCAAAATTCAAGTGTAAACACTGCTGGTAATTCTTGTAGCAAGTCCCACAGTGTGCCAAGAACACCAAGCGCAGTTTCTCCTATACTTGTAAAAACCGCACCAACCATCTCTTTGAGTGCATCCCATTTTTCTCCTACACTATCAACTGCATCACGAATGGGTTGAATGACGGTATCGTTGAACCAAGACGCTAAGCCTTTGAGAGCATCCATCGCCATCGTTCCAGCCGCTTTAAAGCCGGGGCCAATTTGTGACACCATGCTGGACATGGACGAAATCATGGAAATTAGCGACATTCTTTCACTCCCAGTCTAAAAACGAATAATCCAATGGTACGACTTCCCTATCTCCGGCTTTGGCCTGTTGCTTCTTACGCTCAATCTCCTTATTGTTCTCTTCGGTTGATACCATAGCCCAAACAAGCGATTGCTTGAACAAGTGAGGGGGCATTGAGTAAACTTCCATCAGTGAAATACCAAAGTGTTTTGCGATGATGTAAGCCCACAGTTCAATCTGTGTGCTTATGTCCTCCACCGAATTGTACTTGTCTTTCTTGAGGAAACTCTCTACCCTCACTCGGTCGGCTTGGTAAACCCCCCTTGCAGTGCCTCCGCCAACTCCTGTGGCTGTGGGAGCACCTTGCAGACCTGTTCTCCGACATGTCCTTTGAGGGAAAGTAATTCATCAGTGGTTAAACTGGGGTTGGTCTTGGTAATCCAATTGGAGAAGGCAAATGTCCAGTAGCCTGCCAAGTCAAGTGTCACATCGCCCTTTTCAACACGAAGCATGTGTTGTGCGGCGGCTTGTATGTCAAGGAAGGATATGTCTCGTATCCATACCTCAATGACCTGTGATTCATCGTCGGGGTCAATCCCAATCACATGCTTGGTCGTATCGTCATTCTTCAATAACAGGCTCTTGTTTGTCACTACTGTCTTTTTCATTTGTTTCCTCTCCATTGGATGCGGCTACCTCATCGGTAGGGGCTTCCGAATCGCCTTCAAGGGCCGCTTCTTCAGCAGGGCTTTCGGGGTCTTCTTCGGGAATAACGCCTCCGTCATTCTGCTTAAGGCGCAGGATGATTTCGGCCTTCGTACCGTACACAGGTAGGCCACGCTCTTTGCAAAGCGCACGCAGTTCTGCGACGGTCAATGAATCGTATTCTTGGATGTCAGTAGGGAAAGGGTTCACGACATCCTCTTCCACCAGCGGTGCTGGCTCGTTAGCAGGAGCAGGGGAAGATTTCTCAATCACCCATCGTTCAATGGAATGCCTATCCATGAGGTCAATCATTTCTTCGCTAAACTCCACTCCATTGTTTTCACACAACCAGCGGGCATAACCGAGCGCACCCATTCGTCGGTATTGTTGAAATGATGTTTTCATGTTAATCCCTCAGTATTTAACGATGGTATCTCGTGAAATTACCTTGATGGTCTTTGGCATGATTTTAAGTTGCGATTTGACCATACCTTTGTCTTCGGGGATTTGCAGTGGTGCCTCAATGATGTAGTAGTCATCAATGATAAGCATCATACGCTCAGTGGTTCCCGAAGTGGTTGTCTTTTCAAAATTGATGCGTATTTGGTTGGTAGTAGTTCCGTCTTCACTTGAACTGAACTCAGTAGTGGAACGCATTTTGTGGTAAAAGAGCGGGTCATCCACACCAATTTCCATGGTCATCTCGTAGGAAGTCTGCCCTTCAACCATAAGAGAGGTGTTGCGAGAGCCACCAAATGGAACTTGACTTGTAGCACTGGTTTGACTGTTTTCACCGTTGATAACATGGAATGCCTGCATACCTGTTTGGCCAGTGAGGGAGAAATTAAGCACCTGTGCGACTTGCACACCAGCCATGTTGATTGTACCGTTGTAAAACATGAATGGTTTTTGGGTCTTTGGCCCAATACCGCTTTGAAACCTTTTGATGTCCGTGTTAGCGGTATCATTGAACATACGATGGGAAGCATACCTTGAGGTGCTACCTTCCAAACGGGCAGTGTCCGTATAGCACAAAGCGGCGTTGAAGTTCACAGCCAAGCGAAGAGCGGCATCGTTGTCGGTCGTGAGGGTAAAGTCGGTGACCTTACATCCACGGAACACACGAGTCAACTCTTTGGAGTCTGTTGCAGTACCATCTACTGCTCCATCGTCTGTATCAACATCACGACGGCGTTGCGACACCTCAAGAGCAAAGGAGGGTTGGTGAGTATGTGTGAAAAGTAAGTGTGTTTGTGCATCTGCAATAACACCAGTGGATGAGACTGTGGGCGGGTTTGTATTGGGAGCATCATTAAAGTCAATGAATTGTACAGCCATGTTATCCCCGTGAGGGAAAAGAAGGGGTTCATCCAAGTAAACTTTGGTGCCATCCATACCGATGACACGACGGACTTCACTACGCAATGCGGTGTCAAAACGAGTGTCCGTAAATGACCCATCCCATTGTAAAGCGGCATCCGATATATCTGCCTCGTGTGTTGTGGTCACAGGGACATAAGTTGTGTCAACAATGAGTACATAATGGTTAGCGGCCAAATTACCATGGTCGTCAGTGAGAGTGATAAACGACTGTCCTGCTTTTGTTGCACCGTCAAGCGTCGTGAAGTGATTTGCTTCGGGGTTTGCCACTGGGTGAGCCAATTCACCACCAAGGCAGTATTTGAGCCAACGAGCAGAGTGCATTGCTACTTCAAAAGAGCCACCTTCCGTAATCAGTTTACCGGGCACTTGCACGCTGGTGTCTCGTCCAAGACCAACAACATGGAACCGCTTCAAATCTACCTTGGTTTCGGGAACGGTAAGAGCGTTAGCGATACCAAGAAACTGGTCAGTCAATACTGATTCTTCCGCTACTCCACCCGTTTTAGACTCATTCATAGTTGTGTCAAATGGTGGAGTTTTGTAAGGTAGAATGTGAAGGTCAATAGCGGCGGCACTAAGAGTTGCACCTCCTGTTTTCATTGCTGGTGAAATTTTGAGAGTTCGCCCATCGTTCTCCACGATAGTAAAAACACCAGCAGTGTCGTTTGCATCAATAGTTGAGCCAGTATCAGTCCACTTGACTTGAGAACCCACAAGCATGTTTTTTGGGTAACGAAGTGCATTACTTAAGAAAGTCAATGTAGCACCCGAAACAGCACCACCTGTTGTGGAAGCGGATAATTCAAATTCTGTAGCCGAGGTTATGCTGGCTACCGTAGAAGAGGCTGGAATACCAGCACCACTTGATGTGACTGTCATCCCTACTCGGATTTGGGTACTGGCATCGGAAGCGTGTGTGATAGTTGGGTCATCGTTGTAAGCACCGCTTCCAAGAGTAAAAGAAGGTTTGAAGAGTACGGCGTTAGATTGTGCGGAAAATGTGATGGTGGTAAAATCGTTGCCTGCAACTGTGGCAATGGTCATGTTTGCATCGGTATTTGCGTTAATTGAAACACCTACTTCGGGAGCGAAAGAAACCTCCGCCAAATCGCCCTTGTACACTGTTGATGGCATTCTTGTTCACCTATGGTATCAGTTCCGCTAAAATTACGACTTCAATTTGGAATGTCATACGGAAAAGGAATTTGCTTCGGTCGCTTAAATCGGTGCGGGT
>Ga0070754_10002174_pt1 | contig 14684 bp, 39 predicted proteins | sample VirMetDEL_Sep_01_FD_75181 | JGI IMG/M metagenome (GOLD analysis project Ga0070754, IMG submission 75181) | Aqueous microbial communities from the Delaware River and Bay under freshwater to marine salinity gradient to study organic matter... | ecosystem: Environmental > Aquatic > Marine >... | reverse complement strand
ATTCTTGAAATTTTAATTTAGTGATATGTTCATATTTTGTAATGTCTCCTTTAGATAAGGCATAAATCGACTGATACCATCCATATTTTGCTGAAAATTGCCCAAGTCTACTTGTTGTAGATTGTGCTTCGCCTCCGAAGAGCTCAGGATAATATTCGATAATTCTAGTCCTAAATTCAGAAAAAAAAACATTGAAGAAATTACTGCATCCATTGGCATATTTAACATTTGCTCTTTTGTATCTGGATTGTAATCCTCTATTATATATTTATGTTTTACTTTTGTTATTATTGGCCTGTATAAAACATTCATAGCAACCTCAATGCTTTCGTAATCTCCTGCATATGTATCAAGGTCAATATATTCTCCTAATGTCATATCATCTAAATTTGGTACAAACCCATATTCAATACCACCCATTTTAAATGTAGTAACAAGTTTAGGTGTTTTAGTAAATAAGTTAAGTATATCTGATGTAATTTGCTCAACATCATTATATCGCATAGCTTTAGCTACCTTTAAATCAACCTTACAAAATATTTCTATAATTTTTAATTGTAAAAAGGTAGTGTTTTCGATACCTTCTTGTATTTTAATAAATTTTTTATACTGTCCTAACGTTATGTCTTTTAACTGTGTTGGTATAGTAATATTTATTTCCATACTTATATAACGAAATTAAAGCACGATTTTATTATAAAAAAAAAGGGGCTATTTCTAACCCCTAATTTCTAAACAAACAAACCTAATTTTTACATCCAATTTTCTATATCATATTCTATTTCTTCCATTATTGTATTTTCTACTTCTATATTAGTTTCAAATTTTATTTCTTTATCTAAATAATTTATATAACCATTATCATCAATATGGGCTATTACAACTACTTTATTTATATCTGTTTCATTTGGTTGTGGTGCATTATAATAATCCCCTGCATTACCTTTTCTCCAATCATAATCAACCTCTAATAAAAAGTGTTCATATTCTACTTGTATAGTATTTGTTATTTGGTTCATAATCATTTATTTATTTTCCATTTTATTTGACTATTGCCTTTCATTGTTGGCTCAACTTTTTCCAATATAAATTTTTCTAATAATTTTACAATTTCATCTGGTAATTCATTATTAGTTAATGTATATAATTCACTTGTACCATCTTGTAAAAATTCTTTTCTTGCAGGTATATAGTAAATTTCTAACGCCCAATCTGTAATTATATTTCTGTTTCTTATTTTTGATTCCATATTATAAATCTATCATTAAAATTAAACATATAGTATATAAAACAACGTGAATAGCAATTAACCATTTCCAGTTGTTAGGGTCTTGTTTTAAAAATTTTCTGTACATTATATAAATTCTTTATAGTTAATTAAGTTTTCTTGAAATTTTATAAATTTCTCTGCTTGTTTTAAAGTGTTAAAACTTTTAAATTCCATTTCTTGATTTTTAGTACCATAATTTGTATAATATGCTAATTCGTACCAAGTTTCATCTCTGTCATCTGTGTGTTGAAATAATTTGTGTTTGTAAAAAATTAAGTTCTTTTTCATTTTGTTTGTTTTAAGTATTAATATATAACAAATATACAAAATATATATTAAACTAAAAAATTATATAACATTATTTTTATTCCATTCAATTTCATCTCTTAACTCATCTGCTATTAAGTATGCTTCATTACGTTGTTCTCTATATTTACTATTAGCTACTTTACAATTTGCTAAATGTGTTTGTAAATTATTTACATAAAAAAAAATATCAATTAATAATGTTTGCATTAACTTTAAATCCTCATCATCTATATTGTTATTTACTTTTTTATTTAATAGTTCTGTAAATAATATTGAGTTATTATAAAATGCTAAATCTTTAGTATTCTGTATCTTGTCCATTTATTTCTATTCTGTTATTTAATAGTTCTATTATAGCAAACATTTGCTCATCTTTTTCTTTTTTATTTTTTGCTACCTCTTTCACTCTAATCCAAAAATGATTTGACTTTTGTGGGTATAATATATCTTTTATTAAATTACCAAATTTTTTCACTGGCCTTACAACTTTATAAACTTTATTTACTTTCATCTTTTATTTCTTTTAATGATTCTTTTAAATTATCTAAATACCAAGATTGTATTTTCTGTTGTTCTTTTACAACCTGTGTTACTATAAATGGTAAATCCTTATATAATTGCTCAACATTAAATACAACACATTTATCATCATCGTGTAATATATATAGTTCTCCATCATTACAGTGTAATCTATGGGTTTCGTGTACGTAAGTATGTTTTTTAGCAACTTTTAATTGCTTTTCTAAATCTTTAATTTTTTCTTTTTGTGTCATAATTTATGAATTTTGATACCTAAAGTTAACTATGTTTTTATAAGATTCAATTACCCAACCTTTGTGGTGAGGTTTTAATTCTGCGTGTTGTAATAGCATTTTTAAAGTTGTTTCTACATCTATTAAGGCTGAGTTATCTTCAAATGTTAGTTTCATTTTGTGTTTGTTTTATTATTATATAACAAATATATATATAATATATTTAATACGAAAATATATTTAATTTATTTTATCTGGTGCCCATTCTATATGGTTACATTTTTTACATAACCACATATAGCCATTCTGTGCAGAACCTATATGAGTGTATTCATTACCACATTTTTTACAGTTCTTATCGTATTGCATATTTACCAAAATTAGGTCGTGATAATATAGAGTAAGTAGCATAACGACAAGGGTCAATGATATGGTTATGCTTGTCTTCAGGTACATTAATTAATTTACCACTTCTATCCTCTTTCCATTTATAATTCCTGAACTCTTGTATAGCATTATGACTATCAGATGTAATGTGTAATTTATATCTCTTTAATAAATCAATACCTGCATTTACTGAATCTTTGCCTTTTAAACTTGCAAATATATTATGCCCCATCCTACGTAATTCTGCTATAAGTCTTGGCTCTGCACTATCAGCATATATTGGATTGCTTAATAAGTTTTGTTCTCTTAAAAATACATTAATGTCTTGCGTTGTCATTTGCGTTCTGTATAAATGTTCTTTAATATATAAGCTATGCTCCTTAACAAAAACACTTACAAGTGTAGTAGGGTCATTACTATAACCAAAGTCCATTCCATATGCTATTAATTTACAATCCTCTGGTATTTTATTAACCTCTGAATATTTAAATATAGTATTTATGCTAGTTGCTCGTTCTCCTAACCCATATATTTGCCAATATTGGTCATCTGTTTCTTTTAACCTTTCTATTTCTTCTTTAATTATATCCTCTAAAAATGGATTATCTAAATAAGTTGTTTTATAAAAATCACAATCTTCTCTTGTTATAACATTATCATAAATCCAATGGTATTCATCTGATGGGTTAAAGTCAAGTATAATACGTTCTTGTGTTCTAAATATCAATTGTTGCCAATCTTCCCAATATAACTCATTACCCTCGTTTATAAATAGTAAATCTCTTTTACGACCTGTAATTTTTTGTGATTGGTCAAGGGATGTAAATTCTATTAAATTTCCAAATAAATGATATTCGCTACTACTTTTATTATGAAATTCATCCCTATATATTTCGTATGTATTTAGTATTTGTAAAAAATCTCTTAATACAGTTGCTCGTAAACTTGGAAATGTTTTACGACATATAGTTATAATTTTACCTGTATTATTAGTGCAATAATGGAATATAATAAATAAAAGTATATTGTAGGTTTTACCACTACGAGTACCACCTTGCTCAACAACAATCTTTTTATTACTATTAACTAAATGCTTATAAACAACATTAGTCTGTATCTTCGGTTTTGTCAATTATCTCTATTTGAAAGTTAGTAGGCATTCCATCTGCTCCTGTTATTTCTTGTCTTTCAATATATCCTCTTTTTTTACCTTTAGTTTTTAAATAAAATATAGTTGCTGATGTATTATTACCTCTTATTTGTGTGTGTAATTGGCTTTCAGCAAAATCAAGTGCAATGTTTTCTATGTCTGAAACTTCCTTAGCAAAATCTTCATCTTCGTTTAGCCATTTATAAAATGTACTTCTTGGTATCTCTGCATTCCTACAAGCTACTGTAACAACACCTAAACTATTTTCTAATGCTTTTAACATTGATTCCTTTTTTATATGTCTACTTTTGTTCATTTTTTTATTTTTTTAATTTTCATACCATAATTATTTGGCTTTAATTTATCCCAATTAATATCTGCTTTTCGTATTAACTTATTATGTTTAAATGGTGTATAATCTACATAATGATGTATTCGACTAAATCTCCATTTTACTTTTGCATATTCAGGATATACATCTTGAAGCATTTTTGATTTTGGGAGTGTACCTTCTTTATCGTAAAACTCTCCACTATTTCCACCTCTTAATACACTTGTTCTAACTTTAGCTTGTAAAAAAGCATTAAACTGTACTGTGCAAAAACCATCTTTTAATATATCTAATGACAAAATAGTATCTTCGTTATATCTACCTCTCCATCTATAAGGTATGTCGTTGCGAATAAAATTACAACTATAAATTCTTGTGTTAGCTACAAATGGTGGTCGTTTTTGTTTTGCTACTTGAAACATATAATAGTTTGGTCCTGCCATAAATAAATTTTCATAGCGTAAGCAAAAATCCTCCATAGCTTTAAATATAGCACCATTACTTACTTTTATTTGTCTGTTTTTATGTGCCCTATAAAATGAACTAATATTGTCATCCATAACCCAATGCCAATCAAAGCCATTATCAATAGAATGTTGCCAAGCAAAATTTCTTGCTGCACCGGGTCCCTTACTTTTACTATCTCCTAAATCATCTAAGGTTTCATATTCTTCTTGATATTTTTTATCTAATATTAATAATGTAACTAATTTACTATTAATATGTTTTTTATACAATTCATATTCTTGTTCTTCGATTATAATATAATGTGGAACTTTCATATAAATTAGATAATCACTTGTTAATCTAATTTCATATCTACCCTTTGATGGTATGTATAATGGATATTTAGGATTCATTTTAATATCTTAAATCCTTTACTTTATCTACTGTTAATTTAGGGTGCCATATTGATTTAGTGTCTTTAGTAATGTTTTGGCCTATTAATTTACCAAATTCCATTCTATCCTCATCATTTTCAAACGATACCATTATTCTATTTTTAGGCATATTGTCTTCTTGTTCAAAGTCAGGCATTCCTACCCATTCATCTGTTGCAATATTCTCACCAAATGTTTTTATATCTAACCCCCAATCAGTTATTTCTTGAGTATCCCAACCATTAGCAATCATATCCCAATCCCATTCTCCAAAGCCAACATTATCTTTTATAATAAATTGCTCTATTTGTTTATCAGTTAAGTTTTCTGCTCTTATAATAAAAACTTCTTTTAGTCCAAGCTCTTTACAAGCTCTATATCTCATATTGCCACCAATAATACCACCTTCTTGATTTACTATTATAGGTCTTAATTCAAGCATCTCAGGGAATTCTTTAATGCTTTTTACTAATTTTTTAAATTTAAAATCCTTAATAATTCTTGGATTCATAGGATTTTGAAAAATCTTTTTTATATCTATTTTTTCTATCATAACTATATATATAACGTAATTTATTTATGGTTTCTATTATAATACTTTAAATTATTAATCATAATTGGTTTAAACATTTTTATAGATGATGCTGCAGGATGATTAATTTTAATTATTTTTTTATATTCTTTTATTAGATATTTAATAGCTTTTTTATCTTTTTTTGCTTTACCATAACATAAAGATATAAATTCTCTAATACAATATGTAACAACTTTTGATTTTGAATATTCCTCTACTAACTCACAAATTTCATTTAATAAGTAATCTGAGAATTTTTTGTCTTTTAATTTTAATTCTCCTTTTTTAAATTTATTATTTACTTGTGGGCTACAAGGTTTAAAATAAAGATTTATAATATTTCCAACTGTAATGTTATCTTGATTTAATAAATATTTATCATATACATATAAATAATCATTATTAATATCTGAAAATGCTTTTAAATAATCTAACATTTTCCAAGCTTTATTACCATTATTTAAACTAATAATACAATCAAGATGTTCTTTTTGTATTTTAGTATCTACCCAATCAATAACATATGCAGGTATAGTTTTTTGTTTTAATAATTTAGCACTTTCGATTCTATGATGTCCTTCAATAACATCTCCATTGTGTGAAATTACAATTGGCATTAACCAACCATATTCATTTAATTTTGATTTAAAATTTTGTGAATGAATAGGCATCATATCTCTATTTGATTCTGCCATTTTTAAATTGTTAATTTCATAATAAGGATTAAATTGTCCTCTCTGTAATTCTGTGTTTTTCATTTTTGTCTTTGTTAAGGTTAATATATAAATTGATTCTGTTTAATTCTTTTAATAAACCTAATAGTTCTCTTTCGTTAAAATTTATTCTATTATGTCGTTTTTTGTTTCTTTCGTATGTACAGTTATGTATAATAAATTGTGTTAAATTATTTCTATAATTAATAAAATATAAATAATCCTCTATCGTTTGTTGTTCTTGCATTAATTAGTTCTTAATTTAAGTAATGTGTAACATTCAATATATTTTAATTTTGCTTTGCTTTTATATTCTTGTTTAAATAATTCATATAATTTTTTAGTATATTGATATTTTGTAGTACAATCTTTGTAATATTTTTCAGCAAATTTTTTACCCTTACCTTTAAAAAAGTTTACATTATCTGCTGTATCGCCTATAATCATTTGCTCATAAAAATTATATAATGCCTCTTGCTTAGAAATATCTAATATTCTTTTATGCTTAGGATGATAATTATACATTAAACAAGGGAATTGTTTATAATCTTTATCAATACTAATAATCATTACGTTATCTCTACCAAATTCTTTGCTTAGCGTATACCAATACCTTGCTACCATATCATCTGTTTCGATACCAAATCCATATTTACTATCGTATGTGTCTTTAACATACTGGTGCATTTTATGTAATAATGGTGGTATTTCTTGTTTTTTTCTATTGGCTTTATAGTTTTTAGTTAATAGTTTTCTAAAATTACCCTTACATCCATTAAAGGTTATAATTTTATCAATATCATATTTTTCCTCTAAATCATTTACAATTTTCATAAACTGCTCATCGAATTTAGTAATAGCATCATCTATGTTTATATAAAATGGAGATTCATCAGGTAAATTCTTGGTTCTACAACAACTTGCAAAAATTAAACTATCAGCATCAAATAATAATATCATTCTTTATTTCTTTGGCTATATCTTGTTGGAGATACAAAAGGTTTATTTTCATTATCAATAGTTTCTTTATTTATAATTTGTCCTTGTAAATCAAGCACAGTATAATTATGTTCTATTAATAATTCTATTGCTTTATTAATTTTTTTTGCTTGTTGCCTGTAATGGTCAAATATTTGATTTTCAAATGCGTTATTTTCTTTATACATATTTTTATATTATTTCGTTTAATGGTAGTAAAATTCCTTGACTTGTATTATTATCTCCACCCTTAACATCTCTGTCACTCCAAAAATATTTTCTACAAATATCTTTTAGCTTATCTGTTTTAATTAAGATAATATTATCGTTGCTTATTATAAAAGCATACCACTTGGATGTGCTTGTAGCTAATCCACTTGGTTTGCCTCTGCTAAAATATTCAATAAATATATTGCCTGTTTCTAATGCTTTATAATCTGTTTTAACTTCTATGGTTTCATTCTCTAAAATATTAGCTAAGTATTTTTCACCTACTTGACCAACTTTTAAATCGTATTTAAAATCTGAATTATATTTCATTTTACCAATACTAAATCAAGTTCTTTAGCAACATAATTAATATGTTTTTGTGTCGTCTGTGACCAATAGCCTAATTGTTGTAATTTATTGCCATTAATAGTTGCAACGTGTGTTGTGTAACTCCATACCTTATTACCGTGTATGGTTAAATTCTGTTTGTATTTGTCTAATTTATACATAATTAAAATTTTATTCTTGAGTTTGCTAATATTCTAAATTTTTCTGCTTGTGTACCAAGTACCTTACCACAAATAGGAGATGTTTCTGTGTGTACTTCTGTACCTGCTTTGTATATTTTGTTTTTAAATTGGGTATCTTCTGTTAACACCTCTAACCTTTTACCAGGGTAACCAAGTTTTTCTCTGTCTGGTTTATCTAAGATAATTTTACCAATTAGTTTACCTCTTAAGTAATATTCTTTAACGTAATTTTTTATTTCGTACATATTGTTTGTTTTATTATATAACAAATATATACAAATTATATTTATAAAAAAAATTATTTTTTATTTTTTTCTGTATAATAAATATGTTTACGTAAATATGTGGAGCTAAACCTATGTTGTCTTTTATTGTAGTATAATTTTATACCTAAATTTTTACATTCATTTTTACCTGTATATGTCTTATATTTATATTCTTCTCCTATAATTCTAATATCAATACTATAGGATTGTATAATGTCTATAATATCTTTTTCGTAAACATAGGGTATAATTTCATCTACATATATACAAGATTTTAATTGTGTATATCGTTCTATAATAGTTTGTATTGGTTTATTCTTATTAGGTCTGTCAATACTTGGGTCAATTTGTAATCCTACAATTAAATAATCACATTGTTTTTTTGCTTCTTCAAGCATTTTAATATGGCCAATATGCAATAAATCAAAAGTGCTAAATGTTATACCTACCTTCATAGGTTTAAATTTATTTTACTTGCTTGATTTTCTTGTAATAAATAAACAGGCTTTAATAATCTTTTTTTAGTCCACATTGTAGTATCAGGACAATACATTTTAACAGGTTCTGGTAATTTAATTTTATTTAACCAAAATAAAAAATTTCCTTTTGGGTCATTTACAAAATACAATTTAACTATATCTTTATCCATTTTCATTAATTCATCATACTTATATTTTTCAAGCATTTTATCTTCATAATATTTAGTTCTAAATTTCATTTCAATAACACAAGGATGTCCTTTTGGTGTATAGCCAGATGCATCGTAATGTGTATAACCTTTTCCTGTCCAATCTAAATTCCAACCATCTAAATTAAAAAACCATACAACTGTTTTTTCCCACTTTTCTATTGTACTAATTTGCATTATAAACAATATTAAGTTCTTTAATCCATTTGTTAATTAATTTTGGATTACAAGTACAAGGTTCAAAGTATTTATGTTTATAGTATTGTGAGTGCAGGAGGCATACCAATCGAAATTCGCCTCGTGTGATAGTGTTATTTTTGGATTCTCTAAATTTACTCCATAATTTATAGTCATCTTTACTAAATTTTACCATCTTTTTATTTTTATATCATTCCATTTTTTTCTCCTTTCATCACATTTACAATTTGGATTAATTTTTTTCCAAATATATCTTATACCTGTATACTTTGTAAAATAATAAACTAAGTCACCTAATTTCATATTATTTTTTTTAATTTTTGTTTAACCTTCTTATATGTATTATATAACGAATAATATGGAATACCAGATTTTCTTGATAATTGTGCTACACTTTGACCACCTTCTATTAATTCATAAACCTTTTTATCATACCAATACATTTTATCTAATTCCATTTTAATTTCATTATAAACAATATCATAACATCTATTTTCATAGTTGTGTAAATAATTATTTACTTTATCTATATCAACAATAGTAATTTTGCTTTCCTTTCTTTTTAAATCTAAAAAAAGGCTTTTTAATGTTTTAAAAATGTAGTAGTAGTTATAATCGTTTTCACCAAAATCAATATTTAAACCATTTTTGATTTTTTTATCGATTTTTATGTACATCTCTTGTACTATGTCTTCTGCTGTCTCTTTATTGCAACCAAATGTGCATACAATGTCTATCCAAATATTATGTTTTTTAAAAATATCCGATAAACTGTTGTTCATATTTATTTAGTTTTTCAATGGGTCGTATAAATCTCCAATGATTTCAGGTAGTCCTATTTCATTTACCTTAAAACTAAATGTTTCAAATGAATAACCTCTGCTTCTTTTGCACTTAACGGTTATCCACTCTTTATTTACTGTATTTGCTTCTAATTGTATTTGTGTTTCTGTTTTTTTCTCTAAGAATGAACCAAGATGACCTGTCATTTTATCTGAACCAAAATTAGAATGTATTACACACATAATATGACAATTATATTTTGCAGACCATTCCATAATTTTTTGTACACAAGCATTTGATTCCTCTAAATTATTAACATCTAAAACTAAATCAGCGATTCCATCTATTATTAATAGTCCTGTATTAGTTATTTTGTGTTCTAAACAATACTCTATAAATTCTATTCTTTGTTTAAAACCAATTGTCCTTAATCCAAAAGTATGATAAAATTCTGAATAATCAAATTGGTTCATATCCAAAACTCTTTTAAATACTCTTTGCGCGTGCCATTTACCTTGTTCAGTATCTATGTGTATAACATTTTTATTATCTCTATGCCCTTTAATATTACCACCAAAATTATTTTTACCACCTAAATAAATAGATGTTATTAATGATATAAAGAAAGTTTTTTTACTTTTTGGTGGAGCACTTACTACAGAAAAATTACCATAAGTGCCTATAGGTACAGGTAATAATAAATCTCCTTTAGTTGATTTAATTAAATTTTCGCCATATGATATAGCTACGGGTGGATATTCTAATTTATCTTTAGCATTTACAATACAATCTTCTTCAATTGCTTGCATAGCTAAATACTGTAATGTTTTTTGTTCGTCTAGTCTTAATTGCATTTGTTAAAATAAATAAAAAAAAAGGAGGTAAAAAAATTACCCCCTAAATTTAAATGTGAATTATATTATGATATACGTCTATATCTTTTCCTCTCGTGGGTACATCACATTGATTAATATTAAACTATCTTTCCAATAGTAGTATAATATTAAAAAGGTAAATCATCATTATTTGTTGTTTCTTGTACAACTTCTTTTTCTGCAACAGATATTTGATTATTTGTCCAAACAACTTTTCCATTACCAAGATAATTTCTTTGTGCTTTAGCTTCACGTTCTTCTTTTGTTTGTGAATCCATAATAGCTACATTATTACCATAACGTGTTTCATCATTTACTGAAATAGTTAAGTTATAATATACTGCGCCATCTTTGCCTTTTACAAATTTTTCTTTAGGTAATTTGTCAACCCTAATACTTGCATTAATAATTGCTCCCATAATTTATATATATTTAATTGTTTAAAAGTTCTGTTCTAATATAACCTGATAAGGTCATTCTTTTTTCTTTTGCTTTTTTTGTTAACCAATCTTTATCTTTTTGGTTAAGTTTTAATAATAAAGCTGTGTCTAATTTACTCATCTATTTTAAAATTTAATAATTTAGTTTCAATATCCTTAGTTAATGTATAATGTTTTTTTATGTCGTTAATAGTATAACCCTTGTTTGCCATACCTTGTAAAGCATTTTTAAATTGTGGTGTATTATCTATTAATTGTGGTTTGCTTTTTTTTATAGCTAAATTTCCATCATCATCTATTGCTTGTAAAGCTAATAAAGATTGTAATGTGTATCTACGAAAATATGTTATAGCACTTCCAAGTTTTTGTGCATCTAAATCATTAGGCAATGGCATTGATGATTCTACTGAACCACCATCTAAATCGTAAATAATACTTCTAACTTGATTGTCTGTAATAGGTTGTAATAATAACAAATTATATTTTTGTAATAATGGTTTTAATTGTCCTATTAGTGAATTAATATCAAAGTACTTAGATTTATAAAAAGGATTGGTTGCATCTTTACTTATTGCACCAAGTTCATTTTGTAATTCAAATAATTTAGAGTAAATGTTTTGTTTCATAATGTTATTCTGTTTTTTTGTGATACTTCTAGTTTTGCTTTTAAACACTCGTTTAAACTTTGTTCGTTTTTAAGTTTATTTCTTAATTGTTGTACTTCCTTTTCTTTATCTTTTATAAATTGCTGATAAAATTGGACTTGTACAAAATGTTCTTCGTATGATATTGTTCTGTTCATAATATATATTTTGTATTTACAACAAATATATAACAAATAATTAACATATAAAAAAAAAGGGCTAAAATAAATTAACCCTTTTAATAAAGACAAAACGAAACAGAACTAATCAAAGATAGTTATATTAATTGATTTACCAAATTATTATAATATAAAATCATTTCTTGTAAATCTTCATTACTATATTTAACTGTTTTTTGTGACTTAATTAAAAGTTTTTCTGCTGTACCTTCACCATATTTTTTTTCAAGATTTAAACCAAATTGATATTGTCTACCTTGTTGCATAACATTACAGCCATAGCATTGGACTTGACAATTATCTGGGTCCCATCTTGTTGAATATTTTGCGCGACTTTGAAAATGGCCACATTGCATATTTTTTTTGTAATGACTTACTTTTTCACAAGTAAAACATTTTACCATTTCATTATCTGCTTCTCTTAATCTTATATATAAAGAAAATACTGTATCAAGCCTTTTAACTAAATTTTTTCTGGTTGTTTTTTTTTTCATATAATTAAATATATGTTATTTATAACTAAAAAGAAAAGAAAAGAAAAAGGACAAAAAGAAAAGAAAAGAAAAAAGCCTACAAAAAAGAAAATTTTTAAATACCTGTTCCAACAAGCTTCCATCTTTATTAGGTTCTTGAAGTTTCGCTATAAGCATTACAAATATATAAAAAAAAATTATTTACCTTGACCTTTATATTTCTTAAAATAGTTTTTAGAGCCTTTTAAGGCACTCATTTTACTTTTTGCGTGTATTCCTTTGCGTTTCTTTGATTTGCTTTTATATGTGCTTATAATTGCTTTAGCCATTACTTTTTAAATTTTTCTGCACTTCTTCCACCAAAGTAAGCACCAATTACTGTAATTAATACTAACTGTAATAAATCTATCCAATTTGCTTTTACTTCAAATGATATAACTCCTGCATCAATAAACACCATTAGAACAGTAGATACAACTAAAAAAATAAGTACTAAAGGTCTAACATTTTTGCTTAACCAACTATCGCTATTCATATCAGTTTTCCATCTTTCAGTAACATTCTTTTGTATATCAGCCTCTGCATCAATCCAAATTTGTTCCATCTCTTTTTCAAATTGTGCTTTTTCTACTTTACTAAAAGTATGTTTGTCAATAATACCAGATATTTTTTCTGCTATATTACCCCCTGTTGCTCCAAATAATTTTGCTAAAATATTTTTCATAATTTTTTAATCCTATCTATTGTGTTTTGTATTTCTAAATGAGTAGCTTTTATTTGCAGAGATATATCTGCTACATATTGCATTCTTACTCTACCAGATTTATCCATTATAACAATTACAGGCACAGCCATAATCTTATTCTGAACATCCTTAGGTTGGTCTTTTAAGTAACTAAACTTTACAGTAGCACCAGTAATGTCACTTAAATCGTAGTTATTCTTTTTATTCCATTCTGCATTTATTTGCAAAACTGTTACATCTTGACTATATACAAAGCCCGCAACCAATACACATATCACACATAATATATTTTTCATTTACTTATTATTTCAAATAGCTTATCATCTATCTTTTTTAACGCTTCTGAGTTTTCTTCAACTTTTTTACCAGTATTCATAATAGTTTCTCTTACGAGCTTGTCTTTTAAATCATATTCTGTTCTACTAATTTCTGGTTCAGGTAGTTTCTTAGCCTCCTCTATATCTACCTGTATAGCAAACCACATTCCTATCAAAGTAGATAATCCAACTGCTATTGCAATAAGTGTTTTTATACTAATATTAAAACTTGTTTCTTCGCTTAGTTCTTTACTCATTGTCTATTTGTTTTAATTTACTTATTGCCCAGTTAATACCTGCAGAACCTCCCCAAGCATCCCACATAAGACCACCACACCCTTCTGTGTATGGTACATCTTTATGTTGTTGATGTCTTTTAAATGAGGCCATACGAGCTATTGTATCTCTAGTTATTTTTTTACCATCTGCTAATTGTCTTGCTCTTGTCCAACCTACTTGTGTACCACATTTTGAACCATTTTTTTCTTTAAATGCTATTGCTTTTTTTGCATTACTTCTTGCACCTTTAGGATAGTCATTATAAGATTCTAACTTAACCGAACCTCTAAATGAATCATAACATATTGCAATTGCTTGGTCTTTAGGGTGGTATTTCATTAATTGTGGAACACAGCGCATCATAAAATCTTTTTGTTGTTCTCCTTGTTTTTTCTTAGGTATTGGCATCGTTATAAAATTTAAAATGTAATACAATAAAAATTAAGTAAATATTTAATTCGCTAAAATTACTTTGTTCATCTTCTGGTAAATAACTAAAACCAATTAATATACCAAGAGCAAACCTTTCAATTATTGCAAATTCTATTTTTTTCATTTACATCCCTTACATTCTCCTGTATATAAATAATATTTACCTTTACGTTTTATTTCTAAAACTTGTTTTCTGTTTTTCTTTTTATTCCAACTAACGTGAATCCATTTTGGTTCACCTTCTTCATTTGGGTATTCATTAATTAAAACATCAAAGTCT